>Ga0105054_10002810_pt1 | contig 27468 bp, 15 predicted proteins | sample BON02_FD_78091 | JGI IMG/M metagenome (GOLD analysis project Ga0105054, IMG submission 78091) | Freshwater microbial communities from Lake Bonney liftoff mats and glacier meltwater in Antarctica - BON-02 (megahit assembly) | ecosystem: Environmental > Aquatic > Freshwater > Ice > Glacier...
AATCTAAAGACTCTAAAAAATAACGCGACCAAAAAAAAGGGATTTTTGCTGATTTGTTTTTATGACCGTGGTAAAAACAGGGTCTGCCTATTGAAAATCCCTTTTTTTTGGTCGCGTTATTTTTTAGAGTCTTTAGCACGCGAAGAGAGCTGCGAAGCGGCTCGTAATAATAATAAAAAAATATTAAAACACCATCGTAAAGCGATCACTTTATTTTGCGATGTTCCGTCGGTTTGTTCGACGATTTCATACTGGAGATGACGTTGTTTCAATGGTACAAACAGTGATGCGCTCAGTCGAAAGTGTCCCAACAGGAATAGTGAATAGCAAATGTGAAATCCTAGTATCGAAACAATGGTGGGGAGTGAACATCCCTCGTCAAGTACTAGATGCCACAAACGACAAGAAAACGAAACTTTCAAAATTGTGCGATGTATTTCAAAAAGTAGAAACCGTAGATTCTATTCCTGATGATGCCTGGCATCAAGTTTTCCTTCTTCTATCTGGAATTCGTTCTATTCCCGTCGACACACTGATACAGTTTAGAAAGAGTACTTTCAATGAGGACATTATAGGCCCCAAATATCACCGCGGTATACGGGCCATGTTGGAAGCGTGTGCTCGAAATAGAGATTATATTCGGGGGTTCGATATCTTAAAATCAGACTTCAAAAAAAATCAAGGAACTGGGCTGGCTGATGATACGATTGGGCTGTATGAGACCTGCATCTCTTGTTTTTTATCAAACGAGGAAGAAATGAATATCGATTTGAAAAAAAGCATGCTCGTTGAAATTGAAACAATGTTGCGCTCGGATCTTCGATTCTACTCTGATGGTGGCATGTACTCCAGCTACAGTCCTCGATCGTTTTCCCTGCTTATCCAAGCTTATCTTAAGTTGCACTCGAAAGGCCGGATGAGAATTATAAGAATATTAGGCGTGTCCTGCGAAAAACGATATATTTTATCTGAAAGTGAATTCGTTGCGGTGGCTCGAGCGCTTCAACGATTGCGTCAATGGGATACTGTAAACGATGTAGAATTGTGGATGAGATCCCTTGAACTTCATAAGGTTCCTGGAATAGCTTCATCCCTTCTTGGTGTTTATTCGTCTATTTGTATTAGAACAGATATTAGAACAGGTGAGCCTACTCAGATTCCATGGTTTCACTACACTAAGGGACACTTTAGATGTGCTGTTGCGGAAGCAGAAAGCATGCATAGCCAATCTAAATCAATTCGGAATCTCCACAAACTCATGTTTCGTATTTATTGCGGATTGGGAAGTGAAGATATGGTTTTGGAGTTTGTACAATCGGAAATGATCCCTCGAAAAATGGAGTTGAGTCTCAGTGACTATCATAGTCTCATATACCTTCATGGGAATCGGTTGGGAAACTTTCAAGCAGCAGTGAACGTTGTTGGAGAAATGCAATCGAATAATTGTATACCTTCCTCTGTAACATTGGATTGGCTGACTAGGGCGTTACTCACATACGGAGAAAAAAGAGTTGATGAAGGTGATTTATTGTTGCTTGTTGGAAATATAATCTCATTGTCTCGTACGTTTAATATGCGACCAGCGGGATATTCGATCGACAAGATTATAAAATACACGTCATCCCTGGGAATGGAAACCGAAACCAATCAATTAAAAGATCTGAAAGCAACTATTCGAAGTGAAGACGTTTTGGATTTATAGTTCCTTATTTTTAAGATTAAACATATGCTGAATAAATTCGCGATGACGGGGAAAGCGATGGCACCAAATTGCTAGCTGCCACTCTGCGAGGTCAATAAGGAGTGAATCTTGGATTGCTGATACGAACTGTTTTTCTCCTTCTGCATCTCGAAATAGATCGAATATATCAGCAATACGGAGCTTCGAAGTTTTACGCTCCCACAATGTGGCAAATTTCTCTTCGTCGACTAGGCCGTAAAGTGCCTCGACTACACCTTCAGACCCCTTTTTAGTAGTCAAACGACGAATTAAGTGGTCAATGTCTGTTTTTGGAAGCTCTGGTGCACATAGAGTAGAAAGCATGTTAATTAATCGTTTTGTGCTTTTGTATTCGAGCCAATTAAAAACCGATCTCCAATTGTGGTTCTGTTGGTCTAGAATCAAAACTAGCTTTGTCTTGGTCGAATCCTTGTTCTCTGGTAGGACAAAATTTTGTCTTGTCATAACGTCTATTTCTTTGGATATCGCTTCTCCGCTATTATTTCCCAGCATATCACCAGGTAACAATAAATCTATATGACAATCAGGGTCTAATGATAGATCACCTGTGACTCGAATAACCGAATGTAATAGCAGCCAATGCACTAAATCATTCTGTTTAGGGATTTCACCTTGCTGAACCCAGCTTCGCATCGCTAGTTCAGCTCTTATGGCAGCCTCAATTTGCGCCTTGCTCCATGTTTCATCGGCACCTCCCAGTCCATGAAAGTCTTTTTGATTCGTGTATTTCTTGGTAGGTTCAAGAAATTTAGCAGAATACTCACTAAGCCTTGATAGTTCTTCTATCCCGATTCTCTTCATACAATTATGGCCACTTTTGAGCATATTCGCGCTAATATACATACGAAATGGGTTTTGAATTTGGGTTACCTCAACTTGTACACACACATTTCGACAACGAATCCACTCGGGTCTTTCATCATCGTCATTCCATAACCAGTCGTTGTTTCTCTTTTCACATAGCATCCAACATCGACCAGTAAAAAGCTCGTCGTTTGCTCCTTTCTCCAACTTTTCAATCTTTTCATCGGCGGGTATATATTCTGACTCCTCAGACGACTCGTCCCCAATGGATTCAGCCTCCAAGGACTCTTTGATGACAGTTTGTTTCAATCTGTTTTGTAGCTCGGCTATTTTGTTGTCTATAACTGTCAGTTCTTCGTTCATTGTGGGTTGCTGCTTCCTATTCTCAACGGATTCGTGGACTACAAAAAGTTCGTTAGATTTCTTCGCTTTTTTGGAGCAAGTTGTTTTGGTTGCAATGGTTTGCTCTATCCGAAGGCTCTTATGAAGCCAAGCAAGATAGTTGTCCCATGATACAGGAGAGTCATTTTGTGAGGTAAGTGCAGGTAGCTCTTCGTTCAGATCACGAACAATTTCGACTATTTCTCTACCTTTATGAATCGCATTAATATCTGAGGGCCTCACTTTGGAATACTTTGCAAGCACATGAAAAGCTGTATCACATAGAGATATTAAATGTTTCGCTAAGGTATCACGGGTCTTTTGACTTGGATGTTTGACTGTAAACTCCTTCTTACGAATCAAATCAGAAAGACTCATCCAAGAGATCCTTTTCATATGCCCAACTTTCTCAAAATCTGCGCAGAAATTCGATTTTCCAATCAATTTTTTCACGTTTGGTATATCTAGAAACCCGGATTCATTTGATAGTGAACTGAATGCATGCTCTAGTTGTTCAATAGTGTTAAAAGATCCTGCTTCAGTTTTGGATCGTTTTCGTTGGAGTCCCTGCTCTACTCTAATGGCATCGGATTTGTATTGAGATATTTCGTTTTCAACGTGTTGCTTTGGTTTAGTACTCAACACCTGTTGCTTCCTGCGAAGACGCTCTCTTTTCATTTCACGCTTTTTGGCTTCTTCTTTATACCAGCTAATATCACCACTTGACATTCGCTTCAAAGTCAAAATACTGCTGCGGGCATTCTCTGCTGGTGTTTTCACCACCTCCATAACAATATTCTTGGGCTTGATTTGTTGGTTTTCTTCAACTTTCTGTTTCTCCTTCTTTCTCTTCTCGCGTTCCCTGATAACCGCTTGCCTTTTCATCTCAACAACATCTTCTTTTTTGAAGGTGTGCCGTAAACGAACCTTATTCTCCTTTTTTGAATTGTTCTCTTTCTGGGAAGGCTCATTGGACTTTATCTTGTGTCGTTCTTGGCTAATTCTATTCAATTTGTTTTTCTCTTTTATTTTTGCTTCTGTTGTTTTTGTATTTAATGCCTTGAGTTTCTCTCTCGCCATTCTCTGCAACTTCGATTCCATCCTGTTTTCATAACCGTCAAAAATCGACGGGTCAGAGAAAAAATCAACTCGGTGATTCATGTCACTTCGAGATTGTGGGTGGCTAAAACTTCTTGTGGTTCAAAATCAAAGAGAGAACTGGATTGATGTGTTTTGCATTATCCATTCGTCTTCAAAATCTTTCCAGATACTTGGTTCTAGTAGTGAAGTCATTTTAACGATATCCTTGCTTGAAACGACCATTCACGGTGGAGACCAACACATATTGCGTCTTTGTTTTGATGGAAAAGTTGTTTCCTTGCTGACACTCGACCCAATAGATCTCAGTTCGTGGCTATTAAGCTTGGCAGTGCTTGCGAAGTGTGAACCAAAGTTATCTATTGAAGTTCCGAGAGATTTAGAGCTAGTAATCCCTGACGAAAAACCATTCGTGGTGGAAAAGAGCCTAACTCAGGAACACGAGGAGAAATATCGAATGGTTCCTACTGAAAAATCTGTTCGTAGGACGTGTGGTTATTTGTTTGTTGGAAACGGTGAAAGACTGAGATTTGTTTTTTGTGTGGTCGTAGGTAATATCCTTCGGGAGTATTCAGGCCCTCACGAATCAAAGGAACTGTTTACATGGGTGTTAAAAGATTTTAAATTGAACCTTACTCGTTCGCTTGATCACAAATTGCAGCTACTCGTGGAACTGTTGTCAGGATCCAGCCTCCTAATCATGGGTGAGAGTGACCTCGATACCTATGACTGGGGTGTATCATTGAGTAAACAACATACTGATATGGCTTGGCCATTGAGTCATGAAGATATTCTTGAATGTTGTGCGAAATGTTCGAATGTACCATTTTTGCCCTTTAGTACCAAATCAGCATCTATAGCTCTTGCATCCGCCCAGGCTCTTTCTTTTGAGGTCAGGGGTGATTTCATTCGTAATTCTGCCGCTCCATCGCAAACTACTCAAAGAATCTATTTAAGAAAGGTACTTCCTTGGTATTTTCATGATAAGATTGATGTGAAGAACTTCAGAATTACACTCGAACATATATCATCCCAAAATGAATTAACAGGACACTCTATTGGTAAAATATCACCAAAGGAGCCTGAAGGATGTTTTGAAATACTTATTCCGTGTTTATGTCCCGGTAAATCCCGATTGCGGCTAGAATACCTTCAACGTCCGCTGTTTGGGTCTCCCTTTTTCATCAATATCGGGGAACCTGAAACATGCACGATTCAAAACTTTTGTGAATTGGAGACCAACTTGTACCAGCTACAAGTGTATAGAAGAGATGGTACTGATACCTGTCCCAGCAGTAAGGTTTGGAAAGCGCCATTTCAAGTCTTGGTGCTACATGGTCGCCTAGAAACAATACAAGGAGAATATAAAAGTGAATGCGAGTTGACATTTAGCTGTTCTGATATTAGCAAGTGCTCCGTGATTATAAAACTTGATGGTTTGAACGTTCCTGGTTCCCCTTATAGCCCAGGAAATTGCTCTAAACTTGAGGCAACGGAACCGCGGTGTGAAATAGTTCAACGCCCTGGTTACTTTTTAGAAAGTACTCGGATTAAAAATGGGGATTCATATGCTATTTATGATAGTATTTTACAACTAGATACACTTCTGGTACCACTTCGTGCAATAGCAAATAAATCTACCAACACAATATATTCAGAATGGAAAATGCTTTTGAGGAACACCAAGCAAGGCCCTTCGGAACTCTTGGATCCAGAATTCAACTTTCTAAAATTGTTACAAAATGCCATGCTTAAGAGTGACCTCGAATGCCGATATATTATTAATGAGAAAATACAGAGCATATTTGATCGTTTATAATAGGAACAACCGGAGTTGTTTAAATCATGATTTGAATGGATATTCATAGAGTTCCTCTTGCATTCCCAGAAGCATTGAGTTGAAGTCGTTGTGATTTTTTTTACCAACGGACGAAACGAATGGTCGAATTCGCACTGAATGAGCTTTTGCTTTTCGCTCTCGTGCACGCGATAACTTTTCAAGCCATTCAGCCTTTTCAATTTCCAACTCCTCTAATTTATGCTGCAACTCATCAATATCAACTGAAGTGTATTCAGTCTGGCAAGACTTTTCTTCCGTAAATAATATAGGCTTGATTTCTTCATATTCTCTTCCTCCAAATTGAGTTTCAACCAGTTTGGTCAACTTTGATTCATCAGCATTTTGATATATGCTACTTTCATATTTAAAGGAATTCGCAGATAAATTCTTGATGTCCTCTTTGGTCTCCTCGATAACATTATTTGTTTTCTGCCGAGTATAATCATCAGTTTCGCGATTGAGTACCTGGTTCTTGTTATTATATGGAGTCACCTGCTTGTTCAAATGAGGATGAATAGTAGGTGGTCTTGGTGGAGGACCAGGTGATTTGTGTGATGGTGTTAGACTAGGCGGAGAAGGTGGAATTTCCAAGGAGGATCTACGAGGTGGCAAGAAACTCATTTCTCAACGGCTAAATAATATATTATTTAGTTTTTAGGTCGCCGTTTTCTGCAATTGGATCATTTTTATTAATCCTATCCCACCACGGGGCCGAAGGTAGAATTCCTGAGCAAGATGAACCTGAATTAGCTGGATTTCCAGTGATAGAATCCACAGCAACGTGATATTCAGAAAATGAAACTTCGATGATTCTTATCAACTCCTCAAACACTTGTCTGTTTCCGGCATCATTTAAATGCAAACCATCAGATACGTATTCTTGTGTTTTTTCCGTGCCTATTAATTCAAACAAGTTTAAAACCGGGATACTTTGAGATTTTCCTATATCAACGCAAGCATCCACGTACTTGACAACAAGGTTATTTGAACGATCAAGTGACACGTCGTCTTCTGGGAGTCCTTTTGACCTTGCTTTTGCGCGCCATGCTTCAAGATACATATCTTCAGCTACAGGTGGAGGAGTGATAATAATTATCCGCTCACATTTTCTTGATCTCAATTGCTGAATAATATTCTCAATGTGCACTTTGTATTCTTCCACTGGAACATGCTGTTCTCCAGAACATGCGTCATTAGCGCCAAAGAAAATAGTTGCAAGATCAATATTGCCTTGTGGTATCAATGACTTCAAAGGAACGTTAACCCATCTGGAGTTGTATCCAGAATAACCACGGTTGAATACGTCAGCGCGTCGAACATAACCTAAATGAAGAATTAAAAATAAAACGAACCAACCAATACACTTACGATATGACAATAATTGCCCCCATCCATTCGTGTCAAAACCCTGTTGAGTGATTGAATCTCCTAACAGTACAAACGTCTTCATACAAATTACAGATCAAACATGTGAAAAAAAATCGTTTCATTTTGTGGAATGCGTGAAGAAACAGAAGACGAGCCCCTGTTGCATCGAAGAAATATTGAGAATGATGATCAGACAAAGAGGCTAAATGCCGCCGTAGTAGTTAGAAGACTTAATCTACTCAGCATTGCTCTTATCCTGATTGAACTCACTCTCGTGTATATTAACTTGGAGCTCCTGCACACTTGGAATTGGTTTGCAGTATTTACTCCTACATACGTCATTTTAATAACCAGTATCATTCGAAGCGCTATCAAGTTACGTTATCTTCCACCTTCTGACGTGCTTATTGTTTCAAATCACGTGTATGGCTATCGACCAGTTGAAAGTGGGGTTCGAAATATTGGACTTTGCGTCTCCTTCTTGATCTGTTTAATTTTATTAAGCTGTCGGTTACAAGGAGTTGGTATGTCTGCATTTATAGTTTGTGTTCCATTGGTCACTTGGTTAGGATGTTTATCTATCTACGGGTTTTATAATAGTATTTTCAGAGGCGGCGATTCTAGACTGTCAGAGGTTGACAATATCCGGCGATCATCCACCATGAAGATGGAGTGTGCAGTGTATGTGCTTACTCTAATCACGGCAATTTTAATCCCACTTCGAATTGACGGTATTGATGCCAACTGGTATTTGATATTATCATGGCCTTTGGTAGTCGTGGTTTTATGGTCTATGGCAGCTATTGGTCTGACGGTTCTTCTTTTCAATTGGATCCACGCATTATCTCACGGAGGATCTCTACAGGAGCTGGATGCTGTTTTATGGGAAATTTTGCCTTCCTACAGTCCTCAAGCTCGTTGGAAAGCCATAGGAATCGTTTCCGTGTTTGTTGCAACGGTTGATTTAATTGTTGTTTGCGCTTTTATATCTTTGACTCAACTCGTTCGAGTATTACAAGGAAATGCGAGTAGCTTGGGTTTCATATTTGTTCCTTTGATCATTTCATGTATGGCTCTTTTGTCCTTGAGTATTTCAGCAGAATGGCTTCTGACGGGGTCCCGTTCGGTTTCAAATGAAACTTCGACAAATCGTGGTTGTGTTACTTGTAGACATATAGTGGATCGTGTTGTAGTACTTGGATCTTCAGATGCTTTAGTAGTAGACAATCATTGTGAAAGGGAAGAAAATGAAACTTGTACCATATGTATGATGCAGCCAGCTGATTCCGTATTCTTGCCTTGTGGACATGGTGGAGTTTGCTTTTCATGTGCCCAGCAATGGTGCTTTGGGATAGCTGTTGCCTGCAAAAAGGATCCTGAATCAACTACCACTCTGTACCTAGCAAAACAATCGGCCACCTTTTTCAAAATTTCAAAATGATGTTTTTATTTTTATCACCAATTATTGGGAAAAAAAGCATTATAGTATTTGGTAGTTGACGGTAGTAAGAAAGTATTTTACCAGCGCAAGTGTCCACTCAATCGGCAGACCCTCAAAGCAGACCCTCAAAGCAGACCCTCGCACTTTTCAATTTCAATGGGACGAAGAAAAGCAACTTCTGGTGAAACAGAGGAGGATAATAAAAGACATAGAACCACCGGACCTGCTTCCAAAGGACACTGGGTCGAGGTAAATGAAACTTTACCTCCTGTGTTAACGTCACCTACAGCAAAACTTAAACCAGAACGACCACCTGCTCCGCCACCTGTACAAACAGATGGAACAGTGAGATGCTCACATTGGAATTGCAAAACTAGAAAGGATGGCGGATATCTTGCAGCAGATGGACTCAAGTATTGCTTGAAACACAAATGTGAAAAGGTGGATTGTCCTAATCAGGTGCAAGGCTCCAGCAAAGCCTGCAAGGCACATGGCGGTGGAAAGAGATGCACTACAGAAAATTGTACGAAAAGTGCACAGGGATACACGCCATTTTGCAACAATCATGGTGGAGGCAAAAAGTGCATGAATCCTGATTGCGTCAAGCCTGCTAGAGTGAGGTAGGTTCACCATTTGTTTTTATTATTTCCTTCTAATACTTTTTATGTAGAGGAGGCTTCTGCAACTCTCATTCTGAAGCGGCGCGCTGCCGTGAAACTGGATGTACTAAGTATAAACAGAAAAACGGCCTTTGCATTGCACACCACAAAGCGACCGAAGGAGGGAAAGGCGTTGACATGCTGGAACCTGTAGCTACCACTCCTAACAGACAGCAACCTAATTCTGCCACTCTTTAAACGATCTTTTATTGATTTTATTTTTCCAACGCGAATGTTGAATTTACACGGTTATTATTTTTTTCATGGTTCTCATATGTGTTTCATCGTGAGCTGGTTTTGCTCCTACAAAACATGACGTGCATAAGTCAAAGTCTTCACAAACTTGACAACGAAACCTAACTGGAAGTGGGAATTTTCTACAGTTGTCACATTGAAATACTTGGCACTTTGGCTCGTCAACTGATGATACCGCTGCTTCTGGATTTGCATGAAGAACAACGAAATCGCCAGAAACTGCTGAGTTCACTATCCCCGCTTTGACTCCTTTCGAAGTTTGTTTTTCTTCTTTCAAAGTTTCTTGCAAAGCATCACTTCCTGCACTCATATTTCCATCCTCCTCCTCCTCACTAGATACTAGGTTTACGGTCTCAGTCATTCTATTTTATTAATCATAGATTTGAAGCGTGATGAAAGATTCTAATAGTAGATGAACCTGCTCCCTCTTTGTCTGTGGTCAATTCTTAGTACTTGTATCTGTGGCAGTATTACACTTGCTTGTGGTCCTATTTAGAAAGAACTCTACCATCATTTACGAGAGAAGCAACGAATGTAGGTAGTGAAAATACTACAGTAAAAACGAGGTCGTGACTGCGTGGTATCGACGTGACAGACAGTAAATCATCCGTTGTACCTTAAAGAGCAATGTTTTCTCACACTCCGCCTAGCTTCTCTGTTGGAAGCCTAGATCAGAATATGAAACGAGCACGAAGTGGAAGTATCAGTAAACGGTTAAAGAGCGCTAATGAACTGTGTGAGGAAGGCATGATAGACAAGGAAGCAAAAGGGGCTCTCAAAGATCTTATCATTCGTGATGATCCAAAGTTACAAGAAGCGATGAAGCGTTTAGAAGAAGGAGATAAAGCTGTTCTCCAAGACCTGTTACGCGATGGCGCACTGGGGAGACGTGAGTCCATTGACTTAATGGGAGAATATGGGGACCTTAATCTTGATTTTTTACACGTTGCTGCAGATCCAAATGAATCATCATTGCAAGAAAAGGAATTTTTGAACGGCTCTGAACAATTTCAATTTTCATATCCTGACGAAAACCATTTATCATCTGTTATTGCTGAAAGTTTAGGCTCCAATCACTCTTCCTCCGCGCATAACTTTCGAAATTTGGGTGTTCGAGGTGAAACAAGATCATCAGGGATCCGTGAGCATGTTGTTGATTTTGGGCAGGCCAGTAAACCTATTGGTATCAGAACCAGGGATAATAAATCTAGAATACGAGGGGAGGCTAGCAATCCCGATTTATTTGATTTCCCCTATTTTGAAGATTCGGCCATTGGATCTCCTATGCTGATGGCTATGACGCCTCCTACCATCGATCCTCAATTGCAGTCTGTTGGCTCCTCTCTGCCTGATCAGTTTCGACCTCTACATAGAGATTCTATTGCGTTGATGGACGACGAATACCTGGATACTGAACAAGGACAATATTCTGATACATTTGAAATTGAAATCCCTGCTGTTAGAACATCTAATAGACAAACGAAACCTAGACGGAATGCCCACCAAAACCCCCCCACAGCAAAACCTAAATCTAGAGCAAAACCAAAGAATCAACAATCAAAACCAAAGCCAATCTCAAAAACTCAACAAGATGACAGAGCGGCATTAATAATTGATACTGAATCAACGAGCACTGGGCAAGTGGGGGGATATTCACCTGAATCGAGGAGACAGAGGATTGAAAAGTTTTTACAGAAACGTCAAAATCGGGTATGGATGAAAAGAGTGAAATACGACGTTCGAAAGAATTTTGCAGATTCTAGATTGCGAGTAAAAGGGCGTTTTGTCAAGAAGGAAGACGAGGAACTCTTGCGGGAATTTATCATCATGACACTGTAATCGGGATAGTTATATATCATATGTTTTGTTTTTATTATTATATACGGTACCGGTCTAATAAAACACTTAAAATTCAAATGATCAACGCTTTCTCGTCGAAATGAAATCATACATCGAAACTTGGGATACTGTTGCAAAAGTAACGATCGAAAAAAGTTTTGGACCCGGGAATGTGAAAAACGGACCAGATTTTAAAACCTTGTAAGCAAAAACGGAGATTAGAGTAGGAAATGCAACGAAAGGAATGAAATCATATTTCGTATCATAGTAAACAAGAATTCGTGATTGAATTCTATTTGGAAGTATCTCCTCTGTTTTAACCGTAGTCGAATCAGGTTTCGCTCGACCTGTCGTATATTTTTCAGCGCTTACTACATATGCGAAGGCCGGTGGCATCAAGGATGTTGCTACTCTACCAGATGTGGATAAATTACGAGCCATTGATGGCGATAGACGTACCGTACCGATTACCAACAAAGTGCTTAAAGTGCCTACAGCACAAAAGGATCGCAACCCCTCATACATTGCATCTCGATAATCGAACATCCAGCGGAGACAAAAATGTATGCGGGTGGGGGGCTATCCCCTAACCAGTCTTTTCCATTCAATCCGATGGTCTGGGGAATTGCACGAGGTGTTGATGACCTTGTTAAGAAACTTCAAGATGACGCAACAGAGAAAACAATGTTAATAATGAGCACTAGGTCTTTTGGTGACACTGAAGCTGCTATTTTCTGTCGAGCTCTTGCCTCAAATTCTTCGTTGGAAGAACTTTTATGTTCTGGTCATAAAATATCAGAGATAGGTGCGCGAAGCTTTGCCCAAGCATTGAAATCCAATAAGAAATTGAAAAGAATTTCCATTGGTCATGAGCATTTTGGTGATGAAGCAGGGGAGGCATTATTTTTAGACTGGAGTAATTCCACTCTGACTCATATAGATCTAGAATTTAATGGGTTAGGTGAAAAAACTATGGATGCTCTCTCAAAGGCTTTGATGAAAAATAATAATATTGAAGTCGTTGTGCTTGGACGAAATAATATCAATTGCCAAGGGTTGAAATATCTCTCGCAAGGTATCGTGGAGTCAGAATCACTTTGTACGCTGGACATAAGCAGAAACCAAATTGGGATTGAAGGATGCCGAGCATTAAACACAGCACTGACTATCGGCAGAGATAAAACTTATCCCTTGACTCTGATTCTAGATGAAAATACTGATATTGGGGCGTCTGGTATTCAGGTACTCACTGAAACAGACAAATCCATGAAAATTAAGGAATTAAGCCTGAAGAATTGTAATATCGGTGACGAGGGACTCGTTCATTTATCTCGCTCAGTGCCATTTTGGGACCATCTTTCAGTTTTGCGTCTTTCTTGTAACTCAATCAGCGATGTGGGCGTTTCGAATATAGCTGCAATTATCAAGAAGAACAATATGATTGAAATCCTAGATCTCGCTACGAACTCAATTGGAAATGCCGGGTTTAAATTGTTGGCTGAATGTGTTAAAACATTTGATGTAGGCTGTTGCTCCCTTCGTTCTTTAGATTTGTCCCGAAATGAAATTACCGACCAAGTGTCTTCCAAGTCGCTTATCGATATTGTTCACGCCGAATGCTTGTCAAAGTTGCATCTCTTGGGTAATCCTCTCGGTAACAAAGGGACTATTGCACTCTTTCAAGCTCTTGTTGGTCAACATTCTATACAGGTGCTTGGACTTGGTGGCGTGGGTTTTACTGACGAATCATGTGAAAAGGCATTGGAATTGATTAACTGTAATACCGGATTACAAACAATCGAACTAGGAAGCAACAACCTTGGAGAACGTGGGCGAGAATTGATAACTGCATTTCGTGTTGACAATCCCCACATTGATATAGCAATAGACAAGAATCCTGGTTCCAATGATGAAAAAACTTTTGATGCTGTGTCCAAAGCGGCCTTAAATAAGTAATAATCTTTTAAATATATACGTTAACATTTTAAAATTATATAAATAGCAAATAGCATTAGAATACTGTAACTTATAAGGTAGTGAGTATACTTTACACATATAACATACATGACTAGTCATACGAAAGGCTAGTTTAAATGATGTGCTTTGTTTCACCGATCAATCAAATCATGCGAATGAATGCCAGCTATTGGAATAAACCATAATAACCCATTGAAAACTGGAGAAGCATTAATAAAATAGTAGGGTGAAAACGACCACCATCTCTCGTGTACGACATGCCAAGATTGATATTCATATCCATTAAAAACCAGGGTTAATAATTTTTCCGAATAAAAGAAAGGGATAGGAAATGGAAGTAAATCAGCATTGAATGAAAAAAAGCTACAATCACCAAAATCTCAAAGACCTGACTACCTTGAAATTTTTATGGACTTGAACTAGATTACTATAAAATCCAAGGTAGAATTCGCAAAATAAGGGAGTGAAGGATCTGCGCGTTTAGAACTTTGACACCATTGCGCAGGCAATAACTAAGAAAATGGTACCGATGAAATTCATTGTTAATACTTCTTATGAAATAAAAGAAATCCAGAATATTTTGCTTCGATTTTTTAAATTCCAGATGAATTCACGGGAAAAGTTCTCTCTTTTTCCTCGTTATGTCACCACGGTTTCAGAGCCGAGGAAACGGTTGTTAACTCCATATTTTATCTGTCTGTCTCTACTGATAGCCAAACGAATGGACTTCAAAAATCCTCATTCTCAATATTTAATACGAATTCTGGGGACCCTCACATAGATACTTGAAGGTTTTAATGTTTATGCGTTTTGACAAATCCTCTTTAAAAAATGTTGAACTGAAGTAGAATTCCTGAATCAGTAACGTAAAATGGAGCAAAATCACATTGGTATACATGCATATTTAGTTCTAGTCGTCGTATGGGAATATATGTTTGAATGTTCCGTTTATTAAAAGAGACGAGAAGAATTTTAAAAATTCAAAATAGACTGAGCCCATTCAGATATGAGACGAGGGGGGAAATGGAATGATGTGTTGGGAAACCATACTCTAGATAGAGGTAGATGGTCGACCAATCGATTGATAACCCCGTTTTCTGATATCACATCAGATGATCTCTTCAAAAGTTTTGAATAATTATTTGCAAGTTACTTGCAACTTCGTCATAAATGGATTAATAGAATGGATCCATTGTCTTACTTAGCTGCTATGCTTATTTATTTATAGCTTTACTAGTTAATTAATTTAATTGGTTAATTCTCGATACAGGCCTAGGCGGTTTATTGTAATTAATTAATTATTTACAGGTTAAGCCCTGGGCCTAGAGATGGCGGTACATTGTGACACCTCTAGAGTTCGTTTATACTATTGCAATCCTTTTGAAAGTAAGAAAATCCAAAGTCGTGTAGAAGACTACGTAGCATTTCAGTGGAACTTGCTTCGAAAATCCTCTCACTAGAAGTTCTACAGTTTTCGAAAACAAGTTCATTTATTTGCCCTCGAAGAGTGAATCGTACGGTATTTAAATAATATACATGCATTTAAATAATGCTAATTTTTATTGGTGTGTCATCCGTCCTCAATTCTTCTTGTTGCCCCACTGAATGGAACGAATATGGTTTGAAAGAATTTTGAATTACATTCATTATGCATCATTAAGTTTTGAGAAAGCCCCCCACCTTGTTTTATGATATTACGATTATGGCGGATTACTTGCAGTCAACGCAGAAGTGCATCTGGACAAAGAACTCCTCCGAACTTGAGAGTATTCGAAATTCCAAACAAACTAGTGATTCTTTTTCTCCAGATGAAGAGGTTCTAGTTGTCCGACACTATATCGACGAAATACGTCGTGTTTGTTTTTCACAGCCAGTTGATGAAAAGTTTAAACATCGACTTTTCTGGACAGCGGCTACGCTGTATAAACGATTCTATTTAGGAACTAGTGTATTACTAACCAACCCTATTTCTATGGTGTATACTTCTGTTTTTGTTGCTGGGAAAGTGGAAGAGATTCCTATGACCAAACAATTTCGGGGAGTGGATGTTGATAAACTTTCGGAAACTTTAGGTTCTAGAGATGTTGTTATTGGAAACGAAATCAAATTTTTAGACGGGATTAAATTCCATCTTCTATTATTTCATCCTGTCAGACCACTCGTAGGTTATGTATCCAAATTGAAAGAGCAACAACCGTCATTTGATTGGATTCAACTCCAGGAATCTGCAATATCTCTGCTGGAAAAATCGCTTCATTATGATTATTGCTTTACTCATAGTCCTGCTCAACTAGCTGTCGCTGCAATAATGGCTGTTTTATTGGAGAGTCCACAAGACTTTCCAATTACTTGCCGCGATTTTATTAAGAACGTTTTGCCTGCACCTGCAAATACAGAATTACTATTTGAACTAGCTTCTTCGGTTGGCAATTTAGACGTTGATATAAGAAGAGACATGGATGCGTTTAAGGGGAACTCTTCCATTCAAAATTTCGCACAGCAATGGAAATCGGAGGTTGAATCGAAACCTAGCCGAATCGAAAAGAGGAAGTTAACTTAATATTTTTTAAATGATTATTCATTTCTTGTTCTTCATTAGTTGGGAAGAAGTGGTTTTTTATTATCTGAGAAGCAGCCATTTGAAAGGGAAGTGGATGATTTCAGCAGGTTTCCCACAAATCATGAAAATTTAAATAGTCACTCAACTGAAAAAGTATTTTTGAATGCTTTTGTCATGTTTGTTGTGTTTTAAAAAAACGACTTTTGTTGTTTGAAAGAAAGGATATGAACTTCGTAGGTTCGAATGTGTTTCAAGGTCGAAAAGAAGGATATATATACTCCACTCGAGAGCAAGGAATCGGATACTATCAAGATTATAAACGCAAACCGGAGGCAGATGATAATTCCATTCTAGAGCAAGGAATCGGATCCAATCAAGAATCCAATCAGGATACTAAACGCAAACGGGAGGCAGTTGATGAAGAAGTAGTTGTGTTGACTTTTATCCAAGTTTGTAAATCTATTCAAAAGGCAGCAACTGATAATATTGTAGCACGTGCTACCACCAGTGATCCAGCGAAGTTCATGGAATCTGAACTGGTTTTGGACGATAGGATTCGTAAATTGAAACTCTACGTGGGTGATGCTATCGTTCTGGCTGATTTCGTGAAAAATGGTTTACATGGCACTCTTATTGAATTGTTATCCCATCCTAATCACGACATAAAAAAAGACGTGCTCGAAGCTCTAGTGGACTTTTTAGAGATTGACCCAGGTATTGAAGAATCCAAGTACGAGCAATTCATTGATTCATTCATTGAAGTTGGACTTTTGAAAGTTTTGGTTTCAAACTTGGGAATATTTGACGAAGCCACAGTAGAAGGTTCGCATTGCGTATATCGTTCTATGGAAGCCATTGAGTGTCTCGTCGATTTTAAGAGTTCTTTGGACGTGTTTTCAGTGCATCCTACGCTAAAAAGCTATTTGATTGGCCGCGTTGGTGTTCCAGAATACGAAGCAAATAAATTGTATGCCAGTGAAATTTTATTCTCTTTAGTCTCCAAAGGGACCCACGTAGTTTCTTCAGAAGAAATGGAATCTCTTTTACTTACAATCTCAAAATTACGAAAGGTTTGTCCTGCATCGATGGAAGAGGAAGAATGCATTGCAAATATATTCAACTCAATTGTTTCGCTTCTAATGATCACTGAAAACCAATCCACTTTTCAGAAGTTAGAAGGTCAGATACTAATGTTGAAGATAATTAGACATCGCGCCTTTTGTTACCCGTTCGCAACCAAAATTTTGTCACAATCTATTGAGTCTAATCCAACGTGCGCTCAATTCCTTGTTTCAGTTGGAGGTTTGAAAACAATTTTTCCACTTTTTATGGAGAAAGGAATGAAGACGAAGCATGCAAAGAAATCCGCAGAACACAAAACTATGGTATCGGAAAGTATTCTTTCAATCTTATTCAATTTGTTTCAATGTTTGGATAAAGACAGCATCTCATACCGTCGAACGCTACGAAAATTCGCTGAAGGATCTATGGATAAATGCGATCGATTGATTGAAATATACATTGATTACCGCGCTAAAATGTATTTCTCTACAGATGGTTTGGATCCAGAACAGGTGTACGAGAGACGGCTAGATTCAGGCTGGGAGTACTTTGGTTATATTTCTGCCATCATTGTATATTTAATACAATCCAATGATATATCCCTGTCAAAATACATCGACACTTTGTTCTATCAGAATCGACTTGAATATTCCCAGTTGAAAGAGTCAATGAATGAATTGAGATTGGACATGGAAGCTCTAAAAAAAGTAAACTTTTGATTGAAAGCGAACGAGGCCTGTAGTTTGAATTAAATTAATAGCCCCCCGCCCGTTTTTTACCTCCAATCAGTTGCTCGGTAATTTATGGACGAGCTGAGGTTACCACTGAGTGAATCTCATGCAGATATAATTCGTTCTTCAAAGGGAAACGGAACTGCTTTTATTGGAGAACAGAATCTATTCGCGCTAACACCGCTAAATATTTCTTTTAAAGATGATTCAAAACTCAAACCAATGGTGAGCGACGAGTCGCATAATTTGAATTCACATAAATTTCGAAATACCTGGGAAACTGAATGCGAAAACGATGAGGAATTTGAAGTTCCCGATACTCCTGGAGATATTTGGGAAGAAACCGACAAACCGTTTCTGTTAGTGGATATAACTCGTTACAGAACTGTAGCTTCTGAAACAGACACTGATGCTACAGTCGCGGAGGGGTTGCATGCAGAGCTTATTTCACTTAGAGATCAGTTAGACGATGTTCTTGAAGCAATGTTCGAAGCAAAAATATTCTTTCATGTTGAAAATAGTTTTGAAACTCGTGAGTCAGCTATCGCACAGGGTCAAAGATTGTATCCTGGTCACAGGTTTATAACATTAGAATACCCTGAAGTTATGTACATATCTAATTTGTTCGTTCCCTCTGCTGAATTTTGGGACTCGATAGACACAAAAAACTACACGTCTGAAGTCCCGAGTTTGAATATTTTAAACGCTTGGATCATTAAATGTTCCAGGTCACCAAACTGGAAGATTAAAATGCTGAATGAAGTAAAGCATTTGTCTCTTAAAGAGGAAATTCTCAAGTTGGAATCCGAAGAGATTGTCGACCGAGCTGAAGGTTTGAGTTCATTAATAGACGAGCTGGAAGTTCTTCGTCAAGAATCCGCAAAAACAGATGATTTGGATCTTTTGGAAAGCATTGAGAAGGAAATGGAGGAGTTGCATTTGCATTTAAGTGAGTGCGTCAAAGGGGAGGATTTGGAGGAGGATGGTATGAGTGTTGTCGATATGATTATTGCCATGGTTTTACAGCGGTGTACTATTTTAAACCCAAATAGTTCCTTTTGGCGGGAAACTCATGAAGCAATTGTAAATGCTTGGTGCAAGGATTTCGGAAGATTGCCAAGAAGTAGACCATGAGACTTTTCTTTTTTCTCAACTTTAACTATAAACAACTTGATACAACGATCGATAGTTATGATGGATGATGACTTGACAAGGCCTCCCTCGCCTGGAGAAAGTGGTACTGAAAATGACTGGGAAAGTGTAGGCACCCCAGTAATGACTTGCATTAAGACAGACCTTCCGGAAATGGTCCCTTTGGATATGGGAGGCTCTATTCGTCACAAAACCGAAACAGAACGATATCTTTCATTACAAGTGCCTGATAGAAGGCAACTATCAGCACAAGTTCAATCTATGGTTCTTAGTCCATATGTTAGTAGAAACGGTATCCAGCCGATGGAGCCTCGTTGGTTCGAAAACATGATGTTGGTATTTCAAATGGATAGTACAGCGATCGTCGACAGTATTTTTAATTCATTGCTGGGTTTCAATTATTATGGAACCTCTTCGAAATATAAAAAATGCCCGAGAATAAAACGCTCCCACAAGTTACACCTCATCGCTTTTCACTTGTTTCCGAAGATAGAAAAAGAACTCCAATTGAAACTACTCGAGCGGCTGGAAGAGTTATTTATATCCAACAGCGGAAATATGAATACGTGTATAGAAGAAGACATTCTTGGTTTGCTTTTGAAGAGGCTCTTTGGTGACGAAAGATGGGAGATGGAAACATTTGATAAGACTGTCAAGGAACGGTTATTTCATCTCATTATAACTCTGGCCTCTTACACCATTAAGCACGCCCACTTGAAGAGTATGTTTGTACCTCTTATCTCACTGAATTCTAGGACGCAAGAATCAAGACTGAACGGGCTGTATGCTATAGATACCATGCGGGCAATTATTTATCACGATGGTTCGTCACCTACACCGCGTACTTTTTTAAGTGTTATTGGGGATACAGAAAAAGCATCGGTGATTACTGGGGCAAAGAGGGACTTTGATTTTAATGACGGGTTTACCTTCTGCTGTTATGTTAAAGTAGAAGCGGATTCATATGGAGATTCAGACCCCAGATCTCCTACCTCCTCGAGCAACAGTTATTTGGATGACCAGAATGAACAACGCAATGCCACTCTCTTTAGTATCAGAAATGAAACACGTGAAAATGGCATTGATATATTCTTAAGTGGATCTTTAGCGCATAACAACATATCACGAGATCTTTATATCCGTGTGTGGTTACCGGAAGGAAATGAGATTGTAAAACTTGCTTCTTCTGTTTTATGTGCTGATCATTGGCATTGGTTTTGTGTCACTATTTCCCCTCCGTCCTATTTATGGGGCAGCAAAATGAGTGCTTACGTTGACATGAATTTAGTTCACACTAGTACCATGAAATATCCGATGCAAGACAAAGGTTCTTTTGATTTTGCTTTCGGTGGCGTAGAATCTTCTCAAGGTTATAAATGGGGATTTTGTGGCCAAGTAGCTCGGTTGCTTTTGATCGCAGATGTTCTTTTAGAGCCAGATGTGCTGAAGTTGTATGATTTCCATACACAAACTAAAAAGGATGTTAAAAGTACGCAAGAAGATCGGCATTTTGGGAATCTCAATCATGATTGGCAGCAGCTTCGCGAGAATATGAAGAATTCAGGAGGATGGAGTAGTTTACCTTCATCATTGTTCTCCAAAGTACTCTTCTCATGGGATGCAACTTTCTGTAGCTCCGAATATCCTCATATTTTCCATGATGTAAGAGGGACTATTGGAACCAGTGATGGCGGTCAAATTGTACGACGACAAGTCCTTTCTGATATTTTAGGAAGCGTTGGAGGCATAGAAATATTTTTGCCACTTTTGCTTTCAAATGTTGGATCTCCCAATTCTAAGCCACGGTCGTGCTCCTTTAATGCCACAATTGTTGCAAGAGTTGTTGCCCTTGCTTCGGATTTGATGTCTTTTGAATTTTGTGACAGGAAAGATCCTTCAGTTGGACATTTTTGGATTTTTAAATCAAGTCAATTCATTCAACTCTTACGACCTGCCATTCTTCGCAGTTGTAGAGAAACAATATCGCTTGAGTTTTGTGTAGCCTTGTCATCCCTTGTAAGAGTCATTGCCGACATAGTGCGTTTTCATGTGCCGGACCATGGAAGTACCCGGAATGTGTCTAGCAACGGTCAAGATACACCTCTAACCGACTACGAATCAGTGGAGAATGTACGACAAACCTGGTTTGCTTCTAGTGAACTTTTGTATACACATTCCTATGAACTTTTCTTTGACTTTGCAATTTGGCAACATGCGTCCTTTCCAGTGCATGAATATCTTTTTGCTTCGATGCATGATCACCTTACTATTCATTGGACGGATATTAAACAAATCATATCCATTCAATATCTGCTGGATTCCCTGTTTTTCTATTACGACCATCAATCTGATCCACGTTGTTGCTCTACTTCAGCTGCTGATTTAGCATCTTGCAGAATCGGTATTTTGGGAATTCTTGATGTTTTCGTTTGTGGACCTCGAACAAATGGAACCGCATTCCATGCTCCTTATTTGTTGTCACCCAATGAGAATGAAACATTACTGGATAGCATTGGTTTGATGTATAGAATATCGCAACAAGATGTGAAATCTATTCTTAATAGCTGCCTTGCGAATCGTAACCATCCTGATACTTTAGAGGCTATCATTCAGTACGTGATTTCACTTGTCAGCAGAGCCTTTACTAAGAGGTTGGTTGGAATTCTTCAGTATATTGAGAATTTAGGAAACCTTGTTCCACTATGGTCTCTAATTGGAGTTTCGCCGGGAATTCGAATCCTGATTTTGAGGTTGTTGCATGTTTATACCCAAAAAACTGGAAATAGTTACGATCCAGTTGCAGATTCTACGACTAGTATTAATGGGAGATTTATGCTTAATGCTGAGTTCTTGGAACATTTGGCAACATTTCTAAGAATATCAGCTTTTGAATGGACTGACGAATGTACGGAGTGTATCATTTCCTTCATGTGCGATGAAGAGTTAGATTTCTCTGGACAAGTTGTTAGCCGAGACAAGTCATCCATCAAATATCCTCTTCTATTCAGAACCTTATTCGAGATCCTCTCCCATTCGTCAAGTAAAGTGCGTATTCATGCACTGTCGCGGGTATCTAAACTGCTAGACGACACTGAAGATCCTACGATTGCAAGCCAGAATCGAAATTTGTTCACTCGTGTATTTGGATGGCAGCAATTGCTACTGTCAATGTTGTTAGACGGAGAACCAGACAGTAGTATTATTGAAGAGAAGGTCTTGGAATTGTATTCGTTATGTGTATTTCACAGGATGATTGGATCTACCGATTTCTCTCATTTACAAGTTGCAGAATCCAAGTCATTGTTTTCTCCTCCAAAAAGGGCTGGAAATACTAGTAAAGAATCATATCCTGTGAGGCTGCATGCATTATGGAACGGACTAAGCCACTTCTACATCGTCCATCGTCAGAATCTTTGTATTTCGTTGTTATGGCGTCTCCTTGCTAGGAGCGTTCAAGTCCTTCGCCAAGCGCAGGCGGGCGTAGAAGCAGCCAGGGTTCTCATTCTGAACAGCTATCAAGTCTTGAAACAAATTTGTTTGGCTTCTGTGCACAAGGACGACGCAAATAAAGATGAGGAAGTTCATTTGGTACGAACGACGATTTTATTTGTCACGTTATTGTCTCGTGTATTGAGCACATATGGTATTCCATCAGCATCTGTCCAACTTCCTGCTATCAATATCCCCAACTCGGTTTCAACTATTAATTTGAGTACTATTATTCTTGAAAGGAAATACAGGCAAGAGTATATTCGTGATGCAGAGATTCAAAATAAATTTTGGTTAGGCTTATGGACTAAATATGGCGATTTATTAAATCCAGTCTCCATTTCCGGCAAGGTGGATTCAAAAGATATCAAAGTTTTGTGTGATCAATTTCCGATGCCTATTGGGGGTTATGTCTGGAGTGCATGTGAAACGATCGTTTCGGCGCTGAAATCAATCATGACGAGTATTAAGACTCTGAATACAGAAAGCATTGGCTATATAGAATTAACGAAGGTAATTCTTTCTCACCTTGCAACGATTGAGACACTTTTGGGTGAGGCTGGGTTGTTCGCAGGAGGCGACAGATCGACGTATACATTGGAATCCTCTCCTCCGTTTCAATTAAAGGTATTTACTCATAGAAAGGCTAGCACAGATATTGTAGAGTCTCCAAGGTATTCAATGTCCTCGCCTACTTTGTTTAATTCTCCTTTTATTGTGGCGTCTAAACCTGATCCATGTTCTCCAATGCCTCTATTATCTTTGCCTAGTCCTGTTCACACACCCCAACGGAAAAGTAGTAATGATGCATTTGTGATTATAGAGGAGCCCGACGCACCAATATCTTTTTCTGATGCAGAACGTATGGTGCTGTTGGCATCCATTTTGGGTGATTGGCTATTTGAAACACAGGATGAACCTCGTGAATCAGTTTCCACGGTTTTTGGTATTTTGAATGCGAAACCATCAACCAAAGTTGAATCCGGGATCAGCACTGGATTGAAACATCTTGTAACAAGAATATGCAGACAATTAACAGGGCATGATATTGTTCGAGGTGCGGAGGCCGCTGCATTGGTGAGATGTCAATGGCTAGTACCTCGTGTGTCGCGACCCCCATCCATGTCGGGCTTGAAGGAATACATCGAGGAACAAAATAACCAATATAAATCATCTCTATTCCTGCAACACGGTGCTCGAGTAAAATATCTATCGGATCGTATCAACTCACGCAAGGTTGAAATGACTCGATCCTGTTCAAGAATCGAAGTAGGGGTTCAAGTTTTTTCTTTGAATTACTATGAGGAATCCACTCGAAGAAGTTCTTGGAAACATGATCGATTGGAAATGGATTCTGTTGGGGTGAATCGATGGAAACGTTTTCTAAAGAATAGTTGCTTGTCTCCAATTAATACATTTGTCACGTGGGTTCCTGCGGAGTTTAATGGTTCACTATGTAAACTCATTTCGAAAGTTGACCGATGTGAAAATTCTTTAAGAATGCGACTTCGTTTGAAACAAGAATATAAAGGTCATCGAGTTCAATTATTCAAAGTTGGAAATGGTCAAGTGGTTTCCTCATTAACTTCTCTGACAAAGATGGCACCGCCACAAAAGCATCCTGTTCCAAGTGAAAAACCAGCAACATCCATCGCCTCTACTGATTGGGATGTGGTTGATTTAAAATCAGTACACTATGCTGCAAGGAATGAGAAGGTTGTTCATTCAACAGAGTGTGAATTAGTGTTGCCATTATGCGTTGTTCGTGGACGAATGGATATCACTGTAACTCACATATACTTTTATGGCGATTTTGTTTCTATTCCTGGAGACACAGAGGAACAAGACGTTTCTAGTCCCGTATTTGAAAGGCGTCAATCAGATGAGGATTTTGAAAATATTTCGGAGTTGAGTCCTGACTCCATATATTGGGATCCTAGTTGCCAACGTGAAGAATTATCGGCCTTTATTTTGAAGCCCCGTCGTTGGGCATTGTGCGATCTTTGTGACATTCATCGTCGACGATATTTACTTCAGTCCAGCGCTTTGGAATTCTTTTTTCTGAATCGGAAAAATTACCTGTTTAACTTTCCTGGCTACGATGAGAACGATATTGTTTTTCAAAGGATCATTAAGCAAAAACCGCGACTGCTGTCATTTGGACACATGAGAAATTATACCAGAAATGCGATATCTGTTGTACACAAACATGCAGCATTGTCAAAGTTGTACAAACCCCAACAGCTGATTGAATTGAGGAAAGAGGAATGGACAGACAAATGGGTTCATTGTGAAATGTCTACTTTTGAATATCTCATGAATCTCAACACTGCCGCGGGAAGGACTTACAATGATTTAACTCAGTACCCTGTGTTCCCTTGGATATTAACAGATTACACATCTTCAAGCATCGACTTACATGATCCAAAAGTGTACCGAGATCTATCGAAACCAATTGGAGCACTGAACCCACAGAGACTTGATCGATTTATAAAGCGGAAACAAAGTCTTGAGAGTGACGAAAACAACGTGCCACCGTTTCTGTATGGCTCCCACTATTCTACCATAGGTTCAGTATTGTACTATTTGATGCGATTAGAGCCGTTCACGCAATTCGCAAAGGAACTTCAAGGAGGTCGGTTTGATCACGCAGATCGTCTTTTCCATTCCGTGGAAGAAACCTGGAAAAATTGTCTAGGCTCCGATTCCGATGTCAAGGAATTAACCCCCGAATGGTTTTATCTTGGAGAAATGTTTTTGAACCAAAACGATGCTTCATTTGGAAAACGTCAAAATGGGACAGTCGTTGACAATGTGATATTACCTGCTTGGGCTAATGATTCTGTTGAGACCTTTGTAAGAACAAATATGGAGGCGCTAGAAAGTGATGTAGTGAGCCAATCAATTCACCTTTGGATTGATCTCATTTTCGGAGTGAAACAACGAGGTTTAGAGGCTGAAAAGGCCAATAATCTCTTTTACTACCTGACATATGAAGATGCAGTTGATCTGGAGTCAGTGAAAGATCCCATGCTTCGAAGGTCCATTGAAACACAAATTGCCTTTTTTGGCCAAACCCCGGCTCTTTTGTTTTCCAAGCCTCATCCGAAAAGAAAACCTTCTAGAACCCACAGATTACAGGTTCGAAATCCATTTTCAGTATATTGTGCTTCACGGGGAGCACAGAATGTATCTACAATCGGTATATTTGGATCCCAATCTTGTGTCAATTATTCGAATATTCTCATTGAGGACGAAGCTACCGGCATCCTGCGGAGATTGCAAAGCGGAAGTGGATGGGAACATGTCTCCCTTTTTCATGTTTTGTGGTCGGACGGGTCATTGAGGAAATACCATTGCAAATCCAAAGGAAATGAAACCATGTTGATTCAAAACGAAATCTCAAAATCACAAACGTACTGGTCGACTGTTGGAAAGGCGTGTCGATACGCAAATACAATTATTTCATGCGGTCATGTAGATGGTACTATTAAAATTCACTCCTTGTTGGATGGAAAACTAGTGCAGAATGTGGAATTGCATCGTGGCAGCGGGATCGCTACCGTAATTTCCGTTGATGAATCGTGTTCGCGTATTGCAGTAGGATGCTTTGATGGAACAATTCTCGTATGGAATCTTGTAGCTGTTAACATTGTAGAAGAAACAGTTCAGAGCCTTCAAGAGGAAGCTAAACAAACTGAAACGGATGGTAGCGATTCAGAGGAACATAATGACCATGAGAGTTCGATTTCCGGATTGCTCATCAACAAATTCTTCTCAGCTTTCCGTCCCAAGAAAATAGCCAATACCCCGATTCTTAACAATCTCAGTGGCCCCAGGCATTGGTTATTTGGGTGCCACGAGTCTCCAATATCTAACCTTTATTTGAGTGCCGATTTAGATATTATCATCTCCACTTCCATGAACAACCCTCAAATGATACTGCATTCAGCAAGTGATGGTGTTTTCTTGCGGTCCATCAATATAGATTTCAAAGGATTTCAATCCATTACCGTAATTTGTGTTACTCGATTAGGGCAAATCGTAGCACAGTCACAATCAATTGATGATGGCTACCAACTTCATCGCTTTTCGATCAACAATGGATTCATATCCACTGTGCCGTACAACCACAAAGTTTTGAAAATGTATCCTTTTCAAAATTCAAAGTACGTCTTGCTGGCATGCAATAGTTATTTTGAAGTGTTAGATGTTTCAACATTCGGAGTTGTGTTAAGGAAAGACCTAGACGGAAGTTTAGTGCAGGATATCAAGATGGGATCTGATGAGATGTACATAGTAGTAACGCATAAGGATGGTTCCGTTTCCTGGCATCTCATAGGAGAGTTGTAAACATAATTAATCGATTTCTTAAATGGAAATGGCTTTAAATGAGATAGACCGTCTTAAAAGTGTCTTGGTTGACTTGGCTGCGAAAGGGGAGGATGTTTCATTTTGAAAGGTATTGGTGACATCAGTTCCAAAACTCCTTGGGATTTCGGATACACTCATATTGTCATTTCGATATGTATTGGTGACATCCATTCCAATCCTTTTTTCGGACAAAGTCAGATTGTCTATTTTTTGAATTGGAGCCAAAAAAAAGGATTTGGGAAGAACTCTTTTTTTGGCGTGAATGAAACTGTTTTCTTTGTTCCCAGAATTTTCTTTGTCAAGGAATCTGGACGATGGAATTATGGAGCTGAATTCTAAAATAGACGAAGCATATTGTCCAGCACATACACTTTGAAAACTTTTCATGCACTCTTTTGAAGGGTTCATTCTTCTGACCATAGATCCTATTTGTTTTCCTGGTCCAACTTCAAACATGAGATCCCCTGTTTGAAATGAAGTTGTAACTTGTTGAAGAATGGATTCCCATTGAACCGAGCCCGAGAGCTGTTGTAACAGGGTATCTACCACACACTCTTTCGACAGGGATACGTACGACTCTCCAGTTATATTGGCGAACACCGTTAGTTTCGGTGATTTTGGAGGAGTCTGAAATGCGGACTTGTTTAGTACCGCAGCAAGACTACTTTTTGCTGGGTTCATGCTTTCACTGTGAAAT
>Ga0105054_10002822_pt1 | contig 27409 bp, 18 predicted proteins | sample BON02_FD_78091 | JGI IMG/M metagenome (GOLD analysis project Ga0105054, IMG submission 78091) | Freshwater microbial communities from Lake Bonney liftoff mats and glacier meltwater in Antarctica - BON-02 (megahit assembly) | ecosystem: Environmental > Aquatic > Freshwater > Ice > Glacier...
GACCGATAAACCATACCGGCCGTTGTTTGACAAAGCGACGTTCTCCGCCTCGACAATTGCCTTGTCCTCCACTCGCACTCCGTCGACCGCGTTATCAGTGAAGTAGGTCGCTTGTAATTCGGCCTTTCCTCCCGCGCGGACCTTTACCCCGTGATCTCGATTGGCGGTGATTCTGGTGTAATCCTCCAGCCCCCCCGTGACTAATTTTGAGGAAGTATTCAGACCATCACTACCGTCGACCAGCACTCCACTCCAAGCGCAGTGACTAATGGTCACATCGTAGAGCTGAACTTCCGCCCCTTTTCCGACAAACAGACCGTGGCCGACTCCGGCCAAAATCTTTACCTCCGTAAACGTTAGCCGGGCACCTCGCTCGGAAACATTCACTACCGGAGGCCGTGAATCGGCGTTTAATGTTCCCTCATGCCTCAAGGTAAGGCGCTCAACTGTCCCGATTACTCCTCCCACGATATTAAGCACATTCCCGCCTCCTTCCGCCGGGGGGTTAACTAACTGAATGATCACGTCATCGGCCGATTCACCGCCTCCGCGCAGAGTGATATCAGATTTGAGCACGAGTGCTTCCGTGTAAGTTCCCGCGGCGATCTCCACGATATCGTTGCGCTTCGTCGCATCGATGGCCTCTTGAATCGAGCGATACTCCTCCGGCACCCGTAAAGTCACCGGCATCCCATCAATCATACTGAGAATTCGTCGTGCCTCTGAGCTGGCTGGAACCGCGTCTAGAACCTGCTCCGCGAGGTCTCGCGCCATCACCAAATCATTTTGCGCCATCGCTTCCTCCGCAAAAGCCAGCCGTCGTTCGCGTTCCCGCGCCGCATCGAATTCTCCCGCCTTGTCCAAATGAAATTTTGTGCCCGCTCCCGCCAGCCCCACCAACATGATCGTGCTGAGCACTCCTCGAACCACCGGAGATTCTGTCATTCCGAAACAAAAAGCCCTCAGCATCGCATACCCCAGAATACCGACGAGCACCATGACGAGCACTTGACTGATTCGTTTCGTAAGAGGCTGTTTTTCCTTCCAGACGACTTTAACGGGAAACGATTCCTGCCAACGCACTTCATCATTCCTAAACGTATCTTCGCCATCGTCATTTTGCTCCAACACCGGCACCTCCATTAACAGATCGAGCGCCAACTCTCCGGCCTCTCCCACCAAATAACTCTCTCCCGGAATCTCTGCCGCCAACCGAAACGTAATTTGCTGCGCCCCCGTGGTGGTTTTGCCCGTCCAACGATTCGTCTGCACTTCGATGACATCCCCCCAACTGTAGAAGGATCGATCCCGCAAGTTCACCGGGATCTCTTCACTCCTCCCCTCCAGCTTGAGGGCCCCGAGGGCCCGCTTCACCCGGTAAAACCCATTGACCGAACGTTCGTCCATCGTGTCCGAAAAGTTCTTCTCCACCCCACTCGCGACCAACCACGTTTCCAGTGTCGGTTTCTCAATCGTATCCAACCAGCCAAACCAATTCACGAGCCCGACCGCACACGCTGCCCAGAAACTCCAAAACAGAATATTTCCCATCAACGTCTCTTCCTTCTTCGGCTCGACCTTCTCTTTCAAAGGTGTCGATGCCTCAATCGAAGAATCCGTTTGATCATCTATCACCAAATAGAGATCTCCGGCCTTTCCGCCCGACTCACCGGGCTCTCCCTCTCCCCGTATCCGCAGCTTCGCGCCAACATCCATTTCTACCGGGAATTGCATTTTAACGGTGCCTTTACCTCCCGCCCGCAGCACGGGAATTTTGTAGAGCCCCCCTGCCTTTCGTTCCGCTAAAGTGAACGGCAGATGTAAGACCAAATCCCGCCCGACCTTTGGATCCGAATTCGAACTCGATTCGGCCACTTCTTCTTGTTTAGGTAGCAAAATGGTGGCGTAAAGATCGCCATCTCTTCCCCCGTTTTGGCCTGGTTCCCCCATGCCTTTATATCGCACGCGGGCCCCATCGCTGATTCCCGCCGGGATATTGGCCCGCAACCGAATCACGCCGTGAGTCAAGGGCACCGGCACCTCGAAATCGCCGCCCGACGCCATTTCATCTGCCAACAAACGTAGTTCAATCTCCACGTCGACTCCGTCAATTTGATCGGTCTTGCTTTCCCCTGAGCCGTGATCGGTTTTCCCCAGCAATCGCGCCAACACCGCCGCCACATCCCTCGGGCGATCAGTCGGCTCCTTCGCCAAACACGCCGCAATGACCGCTTCCCACTTTTCCGGAATATCTTCCCCATTCGTCCCTAACTCCTGGCGGCGCGCCGTCATGGTAGGAGGCACTTTATTCATGACCTGCATCATGACATTCCCGCTGTAAAACGGCGGCCGCCCCGTGAGTAACTCAAACAAAGTCGAACCGATTGCATACACGTCATCCGTGACCGCCGGCGGTTCGCCCATCATCTGCTGCGGGCTCATGTAAACGGGCGTGCCACTCGACCCCGCCTGCACACTCACGCGACTCACGCTATCGCTCACGCTGGCGGCGATCCCAAAATCAGCGACCTTCAATTCCCCCCGGGCATCCACCATCAAATTAGCCGGCTTCAGATCCCGGTGCACCACCTCCGCTCGCGTGTGAGCATATTCCAGCGCTTCACAAAGCTGCCCCACCCACGCCATAATCTCACTCACTTCGAAATGACCATTCGCCTGATCTACCTTGAGTGCGGCTAACGTCGCTCCGGAAACAAACTCCATTGAAATCGCCGCGGCAGAAGTATCCTGCACGAAATCGTAAATCCGAATAATATGCGGATGCGTCAGTTCGAGACTTCGACGCGTCTCCCGCTTCAAATCCTTCACCGCCTGCTTATCCATCGCGACGACTTCAGGCAAAAACTTCAACGCGACTTCCCGCTCAAGCTCCTCGTCCTGCGCCAACCAAACCACCCCCATGCCCCCGCGCCCCAGAATCTTCTTCAGGGAATAGCGCTTGAACATTTTCTGCCCCGCCGAAAACCCCTTCACCGTCTCCCCGAAATCTAGATCGTCGTCAGCCATGTTAAGTGAAGCGTCCTAACGGACTAAACGGTGACTAAATCGATGGTTTGGGGGTAAATTGCGATCATTTAAAAATCCACTCAGAGCACTGCTGTTCAATTAGTCTTCTTCCTTCGCCGCACGATCGTCATGCGGCGCCTTACCGGCATTGGCCCGAGTTCGCGCTTTGATCGCTTTCGCCACTGACGGCGCGATCTCCGGAGACTTTTCTGCAATCATCGCCAGCGCCTGTTCGGCCGAAAGCCCTCTGCGCATTTCCAATTCCGCCAATTTCAACACGCGGTCGGCCTGCTCACCGGAAAGGGTGGCCAACAATCCTTGTAAACTCGCCGCGCCCCGCAGCTCAAGTCGATCGGCTTCGACCTTGGTGGCGAGTTGCTCCTCCTGCGCGTGGTGCGCTAGTTTGGCAGACTTGACCGCCTTCATCGCCTCGATGCCTTGCTTAGCCACTTCGAGATCGGTTTGAGCCTGAGAAACCCGCTGATCCTGTCCGACCGAAAACCGTTCTTTTTGCTGACGTATGTCCTCCTCGAATTTGAGTCGATTCACTTCCAGCCCATGTTGCGCATCGCCCAGTGCCGCCTGGTGCTGCAGTTTCTGTTCGTCGAGCCGGTTGAGTATTTCAACTCGCCGCGCTTCATAATCCAATCGCAGTCCCTCGAGTTGAGTCTGATTTTCTGCGGCTTGAATAAATCGAGCTTTCTGCTGGCCACGATCAACTGCCTGTAGCGAGTAATCCAACTCTACCTTCGCATACGCATCGGCCAACTCCTGCTCATCGTGGTAGGCCGCCACTTTTTCCATCCGCACCGCATCCCGGAGTTCTCGGGCCGCATCCGCCTCGCGGGCGATCCGCTCCAGTTCCCCGAACTTTTCCCGCAATTCACTATACGCCGGACCACCGAACTGCGCCAACCGCACCCCCTCAATCGCCATGCCATACGCCGCCAAAACCGGGCTCAGTTTTTCCACCACCCCGATTTCGAGAATCTCTCGTTCCGACACCGCGAAAACGACTTTGTCCAGCGGTTGGTCCTTCAGCGCAAATTCCACCGCGCCTCTGACATCACGATCAAACTGCGCCGACAAATCCTGCACCGTAAATGCTTCGCGCTCGCCAATCACGGAAGACACAAACTTTTCCGAATCGGTAACCTTAAACAACAGCCTCACTCGCAGATCGACCGGCACCATGCCCTGCAGTCGCACGTTCTCCAACATGAAGTCCACTTCCGCCGACTGAGTGTCCAACAACACCGCGTGCGCCGACGCATTTTTATTCATGCCGGTGAGCTTCCTGAAGAACCCCTCCATTGCATGATAGCCTGGTTCCAGCGTGCCCTTGAGTTTCCCATCCTGAAAAACGACGGCCAGCGTGCCATCGTCGATCAGCAAACCTTGATGAAAGACTTCACCGGGCACCCGCAGCTCAACCCGGGCCGCAAAATCTTCCGGGGAGCGGCGCCAACGATCGCCGAAGAACACTTCCCGTTGATCGCCCTTTTGCTCGTCTCCGCACTTCCAGCAGAACTTGGACTCGGCTCCCACCGAGGTGCCGCAACGATGACACGATGCCCATTTGTTCGCCGTGGGGCAACCGCAGGAGCTACAGTGCGTGGCATCCTTGGAGACAGATTTGCTGCAGTTCGGGCAGCGTGAATTAAAAAATCCCATGACAGTTTTAAGGGGGTAAAAAGATTATATTCGTTTCAGCGATCAGGGGCTGTTTTGCGTAAACTCGACTTGCCCGGCGTGACCGCTTTCTGCGGAATCAACTCCGGCTCCGGCTCCTCACCGCGGATGATTCCTCGCTGACCATCGTGGGGCTTAGCCGGCCCCTCTCGCACGGACTGACATCCGCTGAGGCCCGCCACGGTGAGTCCCGCCAGCGCGGCGACAATACGTCGTGTTTTCATTGGACCAAAATCAAGAAGGGTTCACCACGCACGGCTTTTTGAATTCGCGCTTCGTCCGCCGGATTATCGGGGCCGGTGCCGGGACCATCAAGCCAACGGCGTTCCACCACCCCTCCCACGGTTTCACCTTCAACCAACCCTCGTAGAAAATACGTCTTCGTGAAGCCGCGTGACTCCACGATCAACTGCACCATCGAAGTCGCTTCGGTGGGCAGGTAAAATGCCATTTCCGGTGCGCCGTCCCCCGGCACATTACGCCCCCGGTAAACCTCCAGCAGCTCACCCACCTGCAGACGAATCTGACGTGCATGCGGAAAGGCTTCCAAAATTCCCGGCGAATATTCTGCGGCTTGAAATACATCCTTCTTCCCGCCAAAGGACGTTGATTTCGGGGCCGGCTCAATCTCATCCTTCGCCGGACCGAGACTCGAGGCCTTCGGAGCATTAACGGCACCTTGAGTATTCTCACAGCCCGTGGTGCAAAGTGAGATCAATGCCGCGGCAAAAGCGATTGCGATAGTGGGGGATAATTTGGTCTTCATCGGTAGGCTCTAAACTTCAGGGATTCTGGGAGAAAATAGTGGGGTTTATTCATGGCCCCTAACCTTTCGGCAAATACCATGCCAATCGGATAAAAGATGACTCAAATTTAGAAAAAAGTGGGGTAAGGAGAACTGCCAGCCAAACTGTAAGTCATTGGCGCGTGGTGCAAGGTCCCTCTCGATCACCCGGCTAAATTGATTCTTGTTCACCCAGAAGAATCCGTGATTTTTTCGCCTATTTCAGCGGCAGACCGAGCGCGCTACGAATGCCGCTATCGATGGTTTCAACTCCTGCCGGCTCCACTTTCTTCGCCCGCCAAAGAAACAGCAGACTGCTCATTTTATTAGCTCGATCCAGTCGCGGCAAATTCTCCCGCTTCGCTTTTTCTTGGGCGATTCGAAAACTGGCCGGAGCAATTTTTGCAATCAAGGGGGCGGAGTTTCGCCGCAATGTATCCGCGAGTTTTCCGGCCAGCTCGGTCGTGAGCGCGGCGGTGCTCGGATAGGACGGTCGTCTCACCGGGACTCCCCGATCCTCGTTGCCGTTAACTTCAACGGTTTGGTGGGTCTTGTTGGCCCGCCAGATCAATCCACCATCGCCTTGGGGGATCGCCGTAAAGCTTGCCTCATAAGTCATGTGATGGGTGACGACATCGTAATTCTCATTCTTATAAACGTCCTTCACGTTATACTGATCCGTTCGGCGCAGTTGTGCCCGTAAGCTGCTCAAACGGTTGCTGGCTTTCGAGAGACTGGAATCTGTCATCGCCAAGCCGACGACTCCACCCATCGCATCGCCAAAAGCCGCCGCCGCATCATATTGACTGGCCTGTCGCTGCCGCTGAATCGCATTCTGATACTTGGACCGCTCGGACTTCAATCGACTGATTGTGCGCTCCTCATCATCAATATCATCCTCTAGCCGATCGTAAGTGGAATTTCGTTCCCGCGTCGTGCCACTCTTGTAGCGCACCGACTTCCGCGCGGAGGCGGGATCATCTCTGCTCGAAAGTCCGGTTATTACCGAATTAATTTCCAGCACGCCCGCTCCGCCCGTGGTTGCTGAAGAGAAAATTCCCGCGACCTGCTGCTCCACGGCACCTTTGATCGCGGCCCAAGGCTTGTCCCGTAATTGACTGTCCACCTCACCTTTCACTTGAGGGCGATTCCATCGGATTTTCAAATCCAACTGTCCCGGAAGTGCCGCCATCAGTTCGTTAGTCTGGGCCGCAGCATAACTCGCGCCTTCTTGCTTCGCCAACTCAGCCAGATACAACGCCAAACCTGGTCGCCCATCGGCCTTCGACTGTCCCGCCCAAGCGCCATAGCCATCCTGCAAGAATGCCTTTACCGCCGCCGGATTTTCAAACTGTCCCCGAATGGATGCCACCAAGCTCACATCGCGCCACCCTTCCCTCGGTTGCCCGTCGAGGGGACGAAGTCGCAGTTCTTCCAACGCGGTCAGAAACTGCGACAGGTCACGCATCCCCATCAGTTGCGAACCCGTGACGCTAAATTCGGATTCGGTAAACGCCGCATAATCGCGCAGAATACGATCGGCATCATCGCCCTGCCCCGCTTTCAACGCCCCGACCAATCGCTGTAAACTATCCACCTCAGCCTTGCGCCGCACTTCTTCGGTCTGGAGTGCAATGGCCTCCGGCAGCACTCCGGTTGCGCCCAGTTCTTCGAGTCGCTCCAGCGCAATGGCAAATTGTGCCCGGTCCGCCATCTGGTCCACTTTCGTGAGGTAATAACGCATCTCGGCTTCTTCGACTTCTCGGAATGTGGCATCGTAAAGCCCGCGCGCGAAGCCTGCGTCATCCTCCACCTCACCCAAGGCCCGGTAAGCCGTTTCGAATTCCGAAACCTCCGCCGCGGCACTCGCCCGCTGCATCGCATCCTCCACCCATGTCGTGCGTAACTCAGTTTCGGTCGGATCGAAACTCGCATTGAAACGGTTCAGGTTCCTCACCCCTTCCAATTCCCGCACCGCCGATTCAAATTCTCCCTGCTGCGCGAGACCGCGCGCGCGCTCCAGTCCCACCTGCACGATGTCCTGCAACGTGCCTTTGGCATCGCCCAACAACCGTCTAAAAGTTTCTGAATACGGCTCGACCAACGAGATCGCCGCCGTCGATCGCTGGACCAGCTGATTATACTTGGGCAACGGAGCCCTGTCCTCCCCTTCCTGATCCACCATCTCCAGCCAACGCACCTGCGCATCATCGAATTCCCGCCGATACTCAACATCCGTCGGTCGCAACTCGACCGCCGATCGCAGCGACGCTATCGCCGCGGGCCAATCCGATGCAAACAATCCCTGTTGCGCCGCTTTCATCTGCTGCGACGCCTGGTAACGATTCACCCCGTCTCCCGCCCAAACCCCCACTCCCATCACCACCACAGCCGCCACCGCGACCGCCACGATTAATCCCGTTTTCGAAGTCTTCGTCGCCTTTTGCGCTGCGACTTCGACTGGTTTGTTCTCCGCGGTGACTTTCACCGATTCCACGGGAAGTGGCACCGCCGCGGCAGGTTCCGTCCTCGCTCCAGATTGGCTGCCTGACTTATCCGCCGGCCGCTCAGATCGTCCCGTTCTTAACGGTTTGGGCGTCGCCTCAGCCGCCTCACCCGGCAAATCAAACAACGCCGCCTCCGCCGAAAATTCCCGCGACAGTCCCAACGCCTCCGCCATTGCCGACACCGAAACCGGCCGATCTTCACTTTCCTTCGCCAAACAAGCCGCGATCACTGTTTCCCATTCCACGGGGATCACCTCCCCGGTGTCATTACCCAATTCGGCCCGCCGTGCGGCCATCGTCGGGGGCACCTTATTCTGCACCTGCAGGATGACATTCCCCGTATAAAACGGCGGTTTCCCGGTGACCAACTCATACAGGGTCGCTCCCATCGAATAGAGGTCATCCGTCGCGCTGGGCACCTCGCCCATCAACTGCTGCGGCGACATATAAAGTGGCGTCCCCGAAGAACCCATATCCCGCGAAACCCGGGACACACTATCCGTGATACTACAGGCAATTCCAAAATCCGTCACCTTCAGCTGTTTCCGGCCATCCAACATCAAATTAGCTGGCTTCAAGTCCCGATGCACAATTTTTGCCCGCTCGTGCGCGTAGCTCAACGCATCGCATAACTGCCCGGCCCAAACCTTCACTTCCGCGATCGGAAAACATCCCGGCTTTCGCTCCACCTTCGCCGCAGATAATGACGCCCCCTCGACCAATTCCATTGAAATCGCCGCCGAACGGGTGTCCTGCACGAAGTCATAAATTCGCACGATGTGGGGATGCGTGAGTTCCAAGTTCCGCCGCGTCTCCCGCTTGAGTTCCGCTACGGACTCAACATCCATCGCCACGATCTCCGGCAAGAACTTCAGCGCAATCTTCCGCTCCAACTCCCGGTCTTCCGCCAGCCAAACCACCCCCATGCCGCCCCGCCCCAATAGGCGCTCCAACTTGTAGCGCTTGAACATCATCTGCCCCGGCTGAAAGCCTTTGAGCGTCTCTCCAAAATCTAAATCATCAGCCATAATAAAATTTGCGTTACCCTAAAAGTTGCCATCCACCGGTTCCCCGTCGGAAACATTATCGGCTCCGATCATCGGCGCGGCATCATCCCGCCACCAGATCCCACCTCCGCTGTTATTCTTCGCAATGTTGGCGACCAACGTCGGCTTCGCTTCCTCCGCAATGCCAATTCCACCGGTATTCGCCGAAACGCGCCCATTCCCTTCTAAGGTATTTCCCATAATTCGAATTGGCGCCGTCGACTTTACCCAAATCCCATTCGCCCCATTATTCATAATCCGATTACGCGAGATCAGCAGCGGCTCGTGACTATCGCGAATTTCGATCCCCTTGCCTTCATTATTTTCGATCAAATTATTTCGGATGCTTCCGGCCCCTTGCTCATAAATAAGAATGCCTCCCCACGCCGCGTCGACGATCACGTTATTTTCGACTTCGCTTTCACCGCCGTTCTTGATCGAAATTCCGTATCCGCCCGAAGCTTCGATTCGATTATTATGCAAACGCACCTTGGCATCATTGAGTGAGACCAACGGAGCCCGCGTATCGTTTTCGTTCTTGGATGTGTGACGAAACGTAAGGTTCGAAATCGAAGCACCTTCGACTCCTGTTACGGACAACGCCGTCTCAGTCGCATCGACTGCGATCACTGTCGCTCCGGCCGCACCACTCCCCTCGATATCGACGTTTTGAGTCAAAGAAATCCCCTCATAGTAACGACCCGGCGCCAGCCTGATCGTCATTCCTTCTTCTGCGACCCAGATGGCTGCGTATACGGTTTCAAATTCACGCGGGACCTCCAAAACCCCATCGATGAGCTTGAAAGCTTCCGCCGCTTGGATCGCGGCCAACGCCTTCTCTTCGCGTTGAACCTCGAAATACCCGTTTAAAAACACTCCGCCAACCGCCAGCGAGATGAAGATAAAGAATCCTCCCACGAGACGCCGGCCCGTCATACCGTTCATTTCTTTCCTGGCCGTCGAATCGGGCAATGGCGGCGGCCCTAGGTCCGGGGGCACCGTCATCCCCTCCGGCTCCTCCAGCACCAAATACAAATCCCCCGCGCCCTGACCGCTTTTCTTTGTGTCCCCCCTCCCCGCTAATCGGATTTTGGTGCCCACCTCTACCTGCGCCGGAATGGTCACCTCAACCGTAATCGTTTTGCCGTCCCGTTGAATTGGCACCTCAAAATGGCCCCCATTTTTCATATCTTCCCCCGCCATCCGAATCCGCATCTGGATATCACCGTCATCTTCTTCACCCATTTTGGCGCCCCCCCCCGGGTCGCGCCCGCTCAATGAATTCCCCGCGGGTCGGCCGCTATTCGAACTTTCCGCGGACGCCGCGCCCCCCGCAAAAGCCCGCTTCAAGGCCCCCATATCTGGGGGGCGATCGCCCGGCTCTTTCGCCAAACAAGCCGCTACGGTCTCCTCCCATTGTGATGGTATCTCATTTCCGAATACACCTAGTTCCTGCCGGCGTCTCGCCATACTGGGCGGCACTTTATTCATGACCTGCATCATCACGTTGCCGCTGTAAAAGGGCGGACGCCCCGTGATCAGTTCAAAAACCGTCGCCCCAAATGCGTAGACATCATCCGTCACGGCCGGTTGCTCGCCCATCATCTGTTGCGGGCTCATGTAAACCGGCGTGCCACTCGATCCGGCCTGCGCACTCACCCGGCTCACGCTATCGCTCACCCTCGCCGCAATTCCGAAGTCCGCGACTTTTAACTCCCCGCGCGCATCCACCATCAAATTCGCGGGCTTGAGGTCCCGATGCACCACTTGCGCTGAACCATGCGCATAGCCCAAGGCATCACTCAGCTGCTCTATCCATTTTTTAATATCAACGACTTCAAAATAGTCACCCGCCTGCGCCAGCTTCAGCTCCGCCAGGGTCTTCCCTTCAACGTATTCCATCGAAATCGCCGCCGTCGTAGCGTCTTTCACAAAATCATAAATACGGATGATATGCGGATAAGTGAGCTCGAGACTCCTCCGTGTCTCTCGCTTCAAATCGCGAATCGACTGCGCATCCGCCGCCACCACCTCGGGTAAAAACTTAAGCGCGATATCCCGTTCCAAGTCCTCATCATGCGCTAACCACACAATTCCCATGCCCCCTCGGCCCAATATTTTCCGCAACGTATAACGACCAAACACCTTTTGCCCGGGAGAATGCCCCCTTAACGTCGCTCCAAAATCTAGGTCGTCTGCCATGGTATAAATCCAAATTCCTGCGGGTCGGGCCGGATAACGATCAAATCACCCGCTCTTCCTTTATTTGTTCGTCGTAGGTTGAACCCGATTGGCCCGCTCAGGCGAGTATTGACTCGCCCATTCCCTGTTTTCGTCCGCTCCCCAGGCCAGTCATGAATGACGTCGTTTCCCGTTTCAGCCTGACCGAGACTTGGTCTATCAATAAGCGGCACCGCGGCCGCCCCCCCCATCCCGGCCGAAGCTCTTTCGTTGTGCCATTCCCCCTTAGCATGCAAATTACCGGTCTCCCACTTCGAGCGGGCCTTCCCCGCCCTGCTTCCTCCCCGCCCCTTTTTCGATGGCACTCGCTTACTTGATCCTTCTCCGCCACGGTCGCCCCACCGATCGATTCAAGCTTGGAGCGGGCAAACCCACCGCGGGTCGCGACGATCCGGGCGAAATCGTCATCCCCGATCCTTCTGTTTCTCGCCAACACGCGCGCATCAAAATCATCGACGGCGGCGTCACGCTGCGAGATCTCAACAGCAGCAACGGCACCAAGGTCAATGGCGTCCCCCGCAAGACTGCCACCCTGCAGGACGGTGATCTGCTGACCTTGGGTTCGGTTGACCTTCGCGTCAGCTTTGCATTGCCCGTCATTCCCCGGTCGGACTCGCGATCGGCTTGGAGACTTCCGCCCGACTCCAACAAACTCGCCGGCAGGCTCTCCGCCTTCCCGACGAAAGAAACGAACGCCACCTCGCCGCCTTCTACCATCTCTGCGCTTGGGTCACCGACGGGGTTGAGGAAGCCGAGGGGCTCCCCCACTGGCTCGAACTTCTCGGCGAAAGTCTCCGCGCTCACACTGTTCATTTTTATACACCCGCAGGCACCCTCGCTCACATCCATACGCCGGAACCACCCAAACCGCGGATAAAGTTCGCCCCCGTAACTTCTCGATAAATTCTGCGCTCTGGCCGAAACGACCGCCTACGCTCCGAGTGAACTCGACCGCTTTCAACAACGGCTCGGCCATTTCCACTACCTGATCGCCCCGATGCGGGTCGGACCACCCGCCCAAAAAGGCTCCGCTCAATCTTGCCCCGTCGTCGCTATCCTGCGCCCCTCTGCATGGGAACCGTTCGCCCCCGAGAATCGCGTGCTCCTGCAAAGTGCCTGCCAGCTCTGGCTCAAAGCCATCCGGCGCGCTCAAGGCGTGAGTGTGCTCCAATCAGAGAACTCCACGCTCCGCGCCAAGGCGTCTCAGAAAACGGGTGACGGCATGATCGGCTCCAGCGCCGCCCTCCCGCAACTGCACACTCAACTCGCCCGCACCGCCCAGACCAAGGCCACCGTGCTCATCACGGGCGAAACCGGCAGCGGTAAGGAAGTCGTCGCCGCAGCCATTCATCACCAAAGCCCTCGGGCCACCCAACCTTTTGTCAAACTGAACGGCGGAGCGATCCCCGCCGGCCCGATTGAGAGTGAATTTTTCGGACACGTGAAAGGTGCCTTCACCGACGCCCGGAGCGATCACAAGGGTAAGTTTACGCTGGCCTTCGGCGGCATGCTCTTTCTCGACGAAATCGGTGAACTGCCTCTCACCGCCCAAACCAAGCTCCTCCGCGTGCTCGAAGAGGGTGTCATCGAACCGGTCGGCAGTGAGTGGCCGCTCAAGGTCGATGTGCGTATCGTCGCCGCCACTAATCGTGACCTCGCGACCGAAGTGACCGCGCAACGCTTCCGCCAAGATCTGTTTTACCGCCTCAACGTCATCACTGTATCCGCCCCTCCATTACGTCATCCTCCTGGCGATATAGCGGAATTGGCATGCCACTTTCTCCATTCGTTTTGTGAAGAAAATGGTCTCGCTAATTTCTCCCTCGAACCCACTGCGATCAAAGCGCTCCAGCAGCATCCTTGGCCGGGCAATGTGCGCGAATTACGCAACGTCGTCCAACGACTCGCGCTCGCCGCCGCCGGACCAACAATCACATCGAAAGACGTGAAGGCCTGCTTAAAGTAGCTCACCATCCGCTTGGCGCCCGGTGCGCCTTAATCGTCTAAGTTGAATACGATCGAAACCCGGGTGCTCACTTCCACCGGTTTCCCGGCTTTCTCGCCCGGCGTAAATCGCCACTTCTTCACACAATCCAGCGCCGCCCGATCAAAGCCCGAGTGAGTTGAACTCACAATCTCGGGATTCTCCACGCGCCCCCTTTCGTTGATCGTGAATCGCACCACCGCCTGACCGGAGATTCCTTGACCGCGCAATTTGCGGGGGTAGACCGGTGCCACTCGGCTAATCGCGGTTGGCTTTTTATCCAACCCCGTCGCCGTTTCTTTCGGCTTTTCCGCCTCAGCCGCCGCCGACGCGGACGGGGAGCTCGTCACGGGACCCGGTTGCAATACGCCCAGGTTAATTAACTCTCCGGGTTTGATCGTGACCTCACGCGAAGCGGTGGTCCGGCCTGCCATGTCCCACGCGACAAGATGCTCACCGGCGGACAATTCCTCCCATAATGCTATCCCCTTTTGTTCGCGACCGTCATCCACTTTGAAACTCATCTCTGGATCGCCCAGGGCAATGATCAAGCCAGACTCTCCCGCCGTCTCCGCCGCAAATTCGCCCAAGAAACCGTGCTGCACAAGTTGGAATTCCCGGAACGAGTCCGGATCGGTATAGGTCATGGCCTTCGCCATCGCATCCGCCCGTTTCAACAGCTCCATGCGCAGTGCCTCATTTGTCCCCGACTGACGGTAACGAGCCGCTAATCGATAAAGATCAGACCACTCGGTTCGGGCTTTTACCACCGCTTGGGACAATTGCTGCAAAGTTGATTCCGCTACCTTCTCCGCATCGCCCAAGGTAGCGGTGAACTGGTTGAGCCTCTCCTCATCCAAACCATCCGACTGGCCTTCGAGCTTTTCCGCTATGCTGCTGAAATTCGAGAGGTCGCCTTCCCGCATAAACATCGCCAATTCCGCCCGCAGAGTTTTCAGCTTTTCCGCGCGAATCGGCTCCAGTCGTTCGAACTCCGCACTCGCCGCCGCTTCCAGCGCCAGCCGTTCTGCCTCTTCTTTCGCTAAACGCTCCCGGGCCAAACGATCGGCCTCTTCTTTGGCTAATCGCTCTTGCTCGAGCCTCTCAGCTTCCGCCGCGGCATCACGTTCCGCCTGAAGCCGCGATTGAACTTCTCGTTCAATGGTCAATTCCGTGTCGATCCTGACCTGTTCGGCGGCCGCGATTGCTGCCGCCTCTCGTTTTGGTCCCACCACTTTGATCCACCACCAGCCACTTCCAACCCCCAACAAGATCACTGCCAATGCCACGAAAATAGGCGTCTTCGACGTTTTCTCTTTCTGTGGTTCTTCTTCCTCACCGTAGCGCAAACGGGACTTTGACGGTGACTCGGCCGCTAAAGCGGACTTTGGCTTGGGGTCACTCGGCTCGGGCTGATCGTCGCCCTCCGGCGCGGTATTCTCCCCTTCCCTTTCCGGTGCTTTATCTAAATTGGCTTGGGCTTCAGGCGCTCCCGACTCCGCGGATTTTTGCTCCACTGCCTCCTCCTTGCTTTCCTTTTTAGGCTCAGGTTCTGGCGCTGGAGGAGCCGGCTCAATTGGCGGTGGCTCCGGCGGCGGGGCAACCGGCTCTGGGGCAGGTTCTAACGCCGGCAAATTCGGTTTTGGATCCATCTCAGGGGCCGGCGGCGGGGGAGTCTCCGCCGCAGTTGGGGACCGGGGCGTGGGTTGAGGCACTGGAGGCGGCACCGGCACCGCTAACGGAATAGGCTCGGGCTCTCGCCGCGAAACGACGGGTTCCGGTGGAATTGACTGAACCAAAGGAATCGCCGGCTCCATCGGCTTGGTCGGCCGAGGTGCCGGCATCGGCGCAGGCGCGACGACCGGCGGGGCCACTGGCACCGGTGGCGGAGTCGAAATTGGCCCCAATCCTCGCAATCGCGAAGCAACATCCGCTGCACTAATCGGACGGTCCAAACCCTCCTTGGCCAAACAGCTCGCAATGGTTTCCTCCCAGGTCGCTGGAATAGCGTCACCTTCAACCTGGAACTCACGGCGACGCTTTTCCATTGGGGGCGGCACTTTGTGCATCACCTGCAGCATCACATTACCGCTGTGAAATGGAGGTTTACTCGTCAGCAGCTCATACAACGTTGCTCCCAATGCGTAGATATCATCCGTCACCGCCGGGTTTTCCCCCATCATTTGTTGCGGGCTCATGTAAACGGGGGTTCCACTCGAACCCGCCGCGACGCTAACTCGACTGACGCTATCGCTGACGCTGGCCGCAATCCCGAAATCCGCGATTTTCAAATCGCCCCGTTGGTCGATCATCAAATTAGCGGGCTTGAGATCCCGGTGCACCACTTCTGCCCGGGTATGCGCATAAGCGAGCGCCGCGCACAGCTGATTTACCCACGCCTTGATCTGCTCCACCTCGAAATGCCCCGCTTTTGCGTCCACCTTCAACGACGCCAGCGTATCGCCTACCACATACTCCATCGAGATCGCCGCCATCGTCTCGTTCTGCATGAAATCGTAGATTCGCACAATGTGCGGATGAGTCAGCTCCAAGCTCCGGCGGGTCTCCCGCTTCAGATCCCGAACCGATTGCGCATCGGAAGAGACCGTCTCCGGTAGAAACTTCAGCGCGACATCTCGCTCTAGGTCTTCGTCGTGGGCCAGCCAAACGACGCCCATACCGCCACGACCCAATATTTTTTTCAGCGTGTAGCGTTCGAACACCTTTTGCCCCGCGGCAAAGCCTCGGATCGTTTTGCTGTAATCAAATTCTTCAGCCATGAGAGCGCAGTGAACGGGGTAACGAGGTAATTCGGTTCAATTCTTTCACCAGAGAACGGACCATCAGCGGGGAAACTGCGCTCAAACTCCAATAAATCTCTCGTGTCTGAGCAACACTTCTTTCTGGCCGAACCCCTTAAGTCCAATTACTTGCGTTCGTTTACCCCTCCCCCGTTTCGCCCTACCTCAATCGAATCCATGCAAACTCCCGTCTGAAAAATCCCCGCGACGCAGGGTTGCGGCCCGCCCCTCCCTGCCGCTTAGTGACGCCAAATATCTTCGGAATGCCCACTACTATCTTCACCATTGCCAATCAAAAAGGCGGCGTCGGCAAGACGACCACCGCCGTTAATCTCGCTGCCGCGTTAGCCGAGCGTAAGGTGCACACCTTACTTATCGATCTCGATCCGCAGGCCAATGCCACCAGCGCCATCGGGGTCGAAAAACAAGAAGGACGCTCCCTCTACGGTCCTTTGCGTGGCGAAGGCTCCGCGTTTGAGATGATCACCCCAACCGCCTACGAACACCTCGCCCTCATCCCGAGTGAAGAGGACCTCGCCGCCGCCGAAATCGAGATCGCTCAATCCGACAACTACCTTTCGCAACTTGCGCGCGTGCTCGCCCCCCTCAAGGCCAGCAACGGCTACCGCGTCATCATCATCGATTGCCCTCCTTCCATGGGCATGCTCTCAATGAACAGTCTCGCCGTCGCCGACTACCTGCTCATCGCGTTGCAATGTGAATATATGGCCCTCGAAGGACTCGGCCAAATCCTCCGCAATGTGGATCGAATCAAAGACGCCGGGCTTAACAACGGGCTCAACCTCGGCGGCATCGTCATGACCATGTATGATGGCCGCACGAACCTATCCCGCCAGGTGGTCGAGGAGGTTAAAACCCATTTGCCGGACAAGATTTTCAACACCATAATTCCGCGCTCCATTCGCCTCGGCGAAGCCCCCAGTTTCGGTAAGCCGATCTTCGCCTACGATAATACCTCCTCCGGTGCCGTCGCCTATCGCCAGCTCGCCGAAGAGGTGATGCAACGCTTTAGCATCACGGGTAAATAGCCCCCCTCCCTTCGCGCCCTGCTCCGCTCATGCGACTTCTCTTCGCAAAATATCGGCACGTCTTCAACGTCGGCCTCCAAAGCAATATCGTCTATCGCTGGAACTTCGCGATCCGAGCGGCCTTCTCGCTCGTTCACATCGCCTTTGTTTTCATTCTTTGGCGCGCGGCTTACCTCGGTCAGGACACCATCGGGGGATTCAGTCTCGATCAGACCCTGACCTATTTCATCTCGCTGCTCGTGCTTCAATTTTTCATCGGCGCATTCAATGAAGATTATCAAATCAGCGAAGAAATCCGCAACGGACTCATCAATCAGTTCCTGCTGAAACCGATCAACTATTTTGTCTACCGGTTCACCATCTTCATATCCGCCCGAATCGTCTCCGGCCTTCTCGCGCTGGTGCCTATTATCCTCGCCTTGCCCCTGCTCGGTGAACACCTCACCTTCCCCGATGAATCTTGGCGGCTTCTAGTCGGCCTCCCGGCCATTTTCATGTCCGCGCTCATTCAATTCTCCATCGCTTACATCTTCGGCATGCTGACGTTTTGGTTTCTCGAGATTCAATCCTTTGTCATTCTATCAATGGCGATTGAGTCCGTCCTCGGCGGCCAAATATTCCCCCTCGATTTACTGCCCGAAAGTATCTTCCGCATTTCGCAGTTTCTTCCCTACTACTATCAAATGTATTTCCCCGCGGCGATCCTGACCGGGCGCATCGGCGAAGCGGCCGCCATCGAAGGTCTGTTTATCCAGGCCTTTTGGGTCATTGTCCTGCTCGGCATCGGTCAACTCCTGTGGCAACGCGGACTCCGCCGCCACACCGCCGTCGGCGGGTAATACTCCGCAATTTCCATGATCCACTATCTCCGCATCTGGCTCGCCGGAGCCCGCTACTCTATCGTGCGTTCCATGATGTTTCGGGGCGATTTCATCATGTGGGGCTTGGTCGAACTGTTCTGGATGTTCGTCAACATTGTCGCAATCGCCGTAATCTATCAGCACACCGACTCAATCGCTGGCTGGTCCAAATACGAGATGCTCCTTCTCCTCGGAACGTCCATGCTCGTTCAACGCATGTTAATGGGCTTCTTTTGGAGTAATCTATTCGAACTCGGCCGTAACATCCGGTCGGGCTATTTCGACTTCTTTCTCGCCCAGCCTGGTCACCCCTTATTCATGGTTTCGACCCGGAAAATTGACCTCGATAGCATCCTCAATATTTTCGTCGCGCTCGCGATTGTCATCTACGCCGCCCGTGAGCTCGGACTCGACCCCTCGTTGGGTTCCCTCGCCGCCTATGCGTTGTTCGTCATCTGCGGATTAATTCTCAGCTACTCGATGCTGCTTATTGTCGTTTCGATTAGTTTCTGGACCATTGGCAGCCAAGGCATGGAGGGCGGTTACTTCACGCTCGCTGAATTTTCCCGACTCCCGCGGGAAGCCTTTAGTGGCGTGGCCAACGTCATCTTCGTTTGGATACTTCCCGCCGTGTTAATTTCCAATGCCCCGGCTCGGGCTCTGATCTCGGGTTTTGATTTCACCTCTACTTTGTGGATTCTCGGCGCAACTACGGTCTGGCTCTTTATCGCTATCACCGTCTTCAATCGTGGACTTCGCCGCTACCACAGCGCTTCCTCCTAGACGTCTCACGCTCCCGCCCTGATGTCTCATTCCATCGATCAACTCCAGTCACGCCTCGCCTACCGGTTTAACGATCCGAGTCTGCTCCAACTGGCCCTCACCCACCCCTCGTGGCTCCAGGAACACGCCACCACCGGGGATAACAATCAACGACTCGAATACCTCGGCGACGCCGTCCTTCAACTCATCCTTACCGAGGCCCTGTTTCAGGGTTATGCTCAGGATCGCGAAGGTGAACTCAGCAAACGCCGCTCAGCTCTCGCCAACGGTAACTATCTCGCAAAACTCGCCGGCGAAATCGATCTCGCGCCCCACCTCCTGCTGGGTAAAAGCGAAATCGAACAAGGTGGCCGCCAACGCCGCGCCGCGCTCGAAGACGCGTTTGAAGCCGTCATCGGCGCGATCTATTCCGACAGCGATTACGTCACGTCTCGCGCCGTGGTTCTCCGCCTCTACGGCGATCTCAAATCGCGCTTGGCCGTGGTAATCCCCAGTGAGAACCCCAAGGGGCAACTCCAGGAGCGGGTCCAGCCCACGCTCGGCAACAGCGCCGTTCGTTACGTGGTCACCCATATCTCCGGCGAAGACCACGCCCGCGAATACGAGGCGCAGGTCTACCTGCTGGACCAACCCCTCGGCTCCGGTCGGGGCACTTCCAAAAAATCCGCCGAAGAAGCCGCCGCCGCCGCCGCCCTCGAATCCGAACTGCTGCCCCCCTCCGCAGATTGATTCCTCGCATTGCACTTCGCATCTAAACGCGCTGCTTAATCCCTCATGTCTGCTTCCTCTGCTCGAGCTCAACTATCCGGCGTCTGCCCCCCGGCATGGGGTTCTGTATTAGCGCAACAGATACGCGGGCAAGATACTCCGGTTTGGCTCGTCGTCACGCCCGACCTAAAAACCGCCGAGAGCCTCGCCGAGGACCTGGGGTTCTTCGCCCTCGCGAGTGGGCAGTCTCGGCTGCCTTCAATTTTGGTGTTCCCCGAATCCATGCCCGTCGATGGCGATATGCGCACCGCGTTCGCCGCTTCGGCCGATCGCACCACCGTCCTCTCGCGCCTTCACGCCACTCGCCAGACCAAAAAACTCACCTCACCGAAAGTCGGTCCCTTAGTCGTCTTCACCCACCCGCCCGCACTCGTCCAATCGGTTCCCGCACTCGCGGCATTCGCCCGAGCCGAACTCACTCTAAATCGAGGCGACACCCACTCTTTCGCCGCGCTTCTCGAACAGCTGCATAAACTCGATTACGATTCCGAACCCCTCTGTGAAGCCCCCGGGCACTACGCGGTTCGCGGCGGCCTCATCGACATCTATCCCATCACCGCCAACGAGCCCTACCGCCTCGATTTCTTTGGCGACGAGATCGAAGACATTCGCGCCTTCGATCCCGTCACTCAGCGCTCCGGGGCGAGCGTCTTATCGGTGGTTCTGTCGGCCTCACCTCGACTCAAACTGGAGGTCGGTCGCACCGGTATCGCCGACTACCTTTCCACCGGAACTCAAGTTGTTCTCATCGAACCGCCCCAGCTCGAGGCCAAATTTAGTCAACTGGCCAACGAATCCGGAACGTCCGGTCACCCCGTATTCGCCGCGGTCCTCCAGCGCGTGTCTCGCACCACCGCCCTGCAGGATTTGGACGAATCCTCGTTCTGGTTCGAATCAGGCGAGATCGCACAAATCACCTGGGACACCGAAAGCCTCGTGCACCATCGGCGCTATCCCACCGAGGGGCTCGTCGCCCAAGAACGACTCCACGCCGAGGCCGATGCTCGTCTTGAATTTCTCCAACGCGTGGCCGCCTGGCAGCAAGAGCGTTACGCCGTCGTCATCGTCACCCCCAAGGCCGGCGATGCCCAACGCACCCGTGAGATCATCGCCGAAGAGCCCGGTCTCAAAAAGTTCAAGCCGACCTACGAGACCGGCGCCCTTAACGAAGGTTTTCGCATCACTTTTCGCCCCGGGGCCCGTCTCGATTGGCAAGGATTCGGACCGAAAACCCGTGGAATCATCGTCATTTCGGAAACCAAAATCTTCGGCCGCAAACGCCCACGCCGCCCCCGCCCCTCGGCCCGCGCCCTCGTGCAACGCGCTCAGGTTGATCAGCTCCTCGATTTCGCCGATCTCGTCGAAGGCGATTTTGTCGTCCACCTTCAGCACGGCATCGCCCACTACCGGGGCCTCACCAAAATCGAGACCCGCGATGGCGTCCGCGAAGTCATCTCCTTGGAGTTCGATGACCACGTCACTTTGCATGTGCCCCTCCAAGAGTCGCACCTCATCAGTCGCTACGTCGGTCTCACCAAATCCAAACCTCAACTCGGTCGCATCGGCACGCAACGTTGGGAGAAAACCCGCAAAGCCGCCGAGCGATCAACCATCGATCTCGCGGCAGAACTCCTCCGTATCCAAGCCGCTCGCGAAGCCCAGCCCGGCTTCGCCCACCCGCCCGATACTGACTGGCAACACGAATTTGAGGGCTCGTTTCCCTACACCGAAACACCCGATCAACTCAAAGCCATCAGCGATGCCAAATCCGACCTCGAACGCGCCCGACCCATGGATCGCCTCATTTGCGGCGACGTCGGGTTCGGTAAAACTGAAGTCGCCATCCGTGCCGCCTTCAAAGCGGTTCAGGGCGGTAAACAGGTCGCGATCCTCGTGCCCACCACCGTGCTCGCGCAGCAACACCTGAACTCCTTCCGCGAGCGCATGGCGGGCTACCCGGTCGCCGTGGAAATGCTCAGCCGTTTCCGCACGCCCAAAGAACAAAAACAAATCATCGCCGCGGCCACGGCCGGCCAAGTCGACATCCTGATCGGCACCCACCGCATTCTCCAAAAAGATGTCGTGTTTAAAGAACTCGGCCTCGTCATCGTCGATGAAGAGCAACGCTTCGGCGTGAAGCACAAAGAACGCTTCAAAAACATGCGCGCCTCAATCGACGTGCTCTCGATGAGCGCCACGCCCATTCCGCGCACGCTCTACATGGCCATGACCGGCGCCCGCGACATGAGCGTCATCGAAACCGCTCCCACCAACCGGCTGCCGATTCAAACCATCGTCAAAACCTACGATGACAAACTCGTCGTCGACGCCGTCCGTCGTGAGACCGCGCGGGGTGGCCAGGTTTTCTATCTGCACAATCGCGTGCAAACCATCGACCTAGTCGCTGCCCACCTACGCCAACTCATGCCCGAGGTCGCTATCAGCGTGGGCCACGGCCAGATGGATGAGAAGAAGCTGGAACGCGTCATGACCGATTTTGTGGCGGGCGCCTCCCAACTCCTCGTTTGCACCACGATCATCGAGAGCGGCCTCGATATCCCCAATTGCAATACGATCATCATCGAGGGGGCCGACCGCTTCGGTCTCTCGCAACTTTATCAACTTCGCGGCCGGGTCGGGCGATTCAAGCACCAAGCCTACGCCTACCTCTTGCTGCACCGCCACACTCGCCTCGTGCGACTCACCCGCGAGCGGCTCAACGCCTTGCGCACCCATAATCAGCTCGGGGCTGGTTTCCGTATCGCCATGCGTGACCTCGAACTCCGCGGTGCCGGCAATCTCCTCGGCTCCGAACAAAGCGGCCACATCGTCGGCGTGGGCTTCGAACTCTACTGCCAACTTCTGCGCCAATCGGTCGCTCGTCTCAAAGGCGAAAAACAGGCCGCCGCCATCCGCGCCTCCGTCAAACTCGATTTTGTCTTCGTTGGCGACGGCGTACCCGACCTCAAGGACCGCGGCCGCCACGAAGACGGTTACACCACCATTCGCGACGCTGAACAGGCCGCCAGTGGCGCCGTGAAGGTCGATCGTATCCAAGCGCGTCTGCCTTCGGCCTATATCGGTGAAACCCGCTTGCGCATCGATCTTTACCGGCGTCTCGCCATGGCTTCCTCCCTCGATCAGCTCACCCAACTGAGCCAAGACCTCAAGGATCGGTTCGGCTCCTATCAGGACGAAGTGAAGGCTCTGCTCCTCGTCACCGGCATCCGGATTAAAGCGGAACAAAAAAATATCGTGTCGGTCGAGACGGATAGCAGTAAACTTAAGTGCCTGCGGGCATCCGGCATCCGCGACGACTGGGTCATGCACGGCAGTCGCTTTCCAAGGTTGACCACCCCCCACGCCCTTCTACGTTTACGCGAAATATCCACGTTTTTAGACAATCTACCGAACCCATGATAACCCCTTCCCCCGCCCGAACTCGACTCGGCCTCCTCGCCCTCGCCGGAGTTCTGGCTCTTGGTAACTCGCTTTTCGCTCAGGTTCCCAACACCACGGCTCCGGTCGATCAGAATCTTAACCTTCGATTTGCCAACGGTATAGCTGCAGTCGCCGAGGGGAAAATCATCACCGTCGATGACATTAAGCGTGAAATCGCACCTTTGGTTCCCCAGCTCCAGCGTGAGTCTCGTTCCGAGGATGAGTTCAATCAGCGCCTCGAGGCGCTTCAGGACGACACCATCCAGAGTCTCGTCGATCGTGTGTTGATTGTGAAAGATTTCTATAGCGACGAGAAGCGCCGGATCCCCGCCAGCTTCGTCGATAACGCTGTCGATGAGAATATTATCAACGACTTCGAAGGCGATCGCTCCAAGTTTCTCGCCTACCTCCGCTCCCGAGGACTCACGACGCGCGAATACCGCCGCGAAGTGGAAGAGGGGATTATTTATCAATACATGCGCGGTCAAAAACGGAAATCCGCGACCCTCGTCTCCCCCGTTCAGGTCCAGACTTTTTACACCGAGAATAAAGAGAACTTCTTCCAGGAAGACGCTGTAAAGCTCCGCCTCATTCAATTCAGTCGCAAAGACGGTCGCAACGATAGTGACCTTCGCTCCTTGACCGCCCGGGTGCTTGCCCGTCTCGACGTGGGCCAAAATTTCGAAGACATCGCCAAGGACGTGTCCGAAGATTCCCGTCGTTCCCGCGGCGGCGACTGGGGCTGGCTCAACCGGTCCGGCCTCAAGGCCGAGTTCAGTGAACCGCTCTTCGAACTTGATCCCGGCGAAGTCACCGCCCCGATCATGCTCGATGAAGGCGCCTACATCCTCTTTGCCGAAGAACGAAAATATGCCGGAATTCAGCCGATCGACGAGGTTCGCGACCAAATCGAGCGAATCCTGATTCAACGGGAAGCTCGCGAGGCGCAAGAAAGCTGGCTCGAACGCCTGCGCCGCAACGGCTATGTCAAGCTCTACTAAGTAGCCTTACCCGTCCCTTTCCCACCCGACTCCGTAAAACGAGTCGGTTTTTTTTGGGCCCGACTTGCCGGGTGCGAGTAATGTCAGTGCCGTCTTTGTCCCGCGCCCTACCGCCTGTTCGACTTCCCTCAATCAATCCTTCACGTCCGACCGCGCATAGAAATCACGGCGCAGACTCTCCTCGATGAGCGCATTCATACACTCATTGCTTGGCTTTGCCGGCGTCCCGCCAAACCGCCGGTCGCTTTCACCGTGCTAAAAAAGGACTCGGTCACTCGGCTCACGTCATCGATTCCGGTTCCTTCCCTGGCCGAGGCCAATACCGCCGGCGGTGCGGCTTACTCCCCCGCCCTGACCGACTTCATCATCATGACTCGCCAGAACGCCCAAATGTTCATCTGCGGTCCTGAGGTGATCAAAGCGTCCACCGGTCAAGTCACGACCATGGACGAAATCGGTAGCGCCCACACCCACGCCGCCATCGGTGGCAATGTCCACTTCATCGCCGAGGACGAACAGCACGCACTGCAAATCGCGAAACGTCTCTTCTCATTTCTCTCCTCCAACAACGTCGGCGATCCCCCGACTTCGGACCACTGATCGCCATGCCCCGCACTTTGCTTTTGGGCGCTGCCGATCAAGCCGGACTCTTTATCACCTTCTTCAGTTCCACCCTGCTGGGTGCGACCACCAAACAAGCCGCCGCCATTGGCATCATCGGAGGGGCCGATGGCCCCACCGCGATCTTCCTTAGCAAGAAGTTCGCGCCCGAACTTCTCGGCGCCATCGCCGTCGCCGCCTACAGCGACATGTCGCTGGTGCCCCTGATTCAGCCGCTCATCATGCGACTGCTCACCACGGCCAAAGAGCGTAAAATCCGCATGATCTCGCTGCGCAAGGTCTCAAAGTTGGCGAAGCTCATTTTCTCCACCATGGTCATGATCGTCTGCGTCCTACTCGTGCCCGATGCCTCGGCGTTGATTTCGATGCTCATGCTCGGCAATTCCCTGCGCGAATGCGCCGTCACCGAACGTCTGGTCAAATCGGCTCAGAACGAGACCATCAACGTCCTGACCATCTTCCTCGGCACGAGCGTCGGGATCACCATGCGGGACGACAGCTTCCTCGCTCCCTCGACGCTCAAAATCATTCTTCTCGGGGTGATCGCATTCTGTATCTCGACCGCGTCAGGCGTGATCATGGCCAAAGTCATGAACGTGTTCTCGCCCAAAAATCCCGTAAACCCGTTGATTGGCTCGGCTGGCGTCTCCGCCGTGCCCATGGCCGCCCGGGGCCCCCCACCGAGGGGGCAACGCTATGATCGCGGCAATTACTTGCCGATGCACGCCACGGGACCCAACGTCGCCGGCGCGATCGGGACCGCCGTCGCCGCTGGCTACTTCATCTCGGCCCTCGGATAACGACAGTTTTTTTCGGTGGAACGAACCGGACCGCAATTCCGGTCTGGTCTCGTCGAGGGACATTCGGCAATTTCGGCGCGTGCCTAACCCCATTACCCGCCGATCCGCCCTCAAAAACATAGCGTCCGTGTCCGCCCTAGCTGTCACCGCTGGAGCCCTGACCTCATCCCCCGCTGCGGCCGCCCCCCCCGCCGGGAAACCCAAAATGCTCACTGGTCAATACAAACACTCCGCCTGCAAATGGTGCTACAAGGGCTACACGCTCGAAGAGTTCGCGGTGAAAGGCAAAGCCGCCGGCCTCGACTCCGTGGAACTTGTCAACGTCGAGGAACTCCCCGTTCTGTTCAAACACGGCCTCGAATGCGCCATGGTTTGGGGCGTGCCTGGCGGCATCACCAAGGGCCTCAACGACCCCGCTAATCACGATAAGATCGCCGCGTTCATGGAGGAAAAACTCCCCCTCGTCGCCGCAGCCGGACAGCCCAACATGATCGTTTTTTCCGGTAACAGGAATGGTCAGCCCGAGGACCAAGGCCTCGAAGCCTGCGCTCAAGGCCTCGCCCTCATCACTCCCATCGCGGAGAAATACGGCGTCACGCTTTGCATGGAGTTGCTCAACAGCAAAGTGAATCACGACGACTACCTTTGCGATCGCACCCCTTGGGGCGTGCAGCTCTGCGAAAAGGTCGGGTCCGAGCGCTTCAAGCTGCTTTACGACATCTACCACATGCAAATTATGGAGGGAGATATGATCCGCACCATTCGGGAGCACCATAAATGGATCGCCCATTACCACACCGGCGGCAACCCCGGGCGCAACGAACTCGACGGCGCACTCCAGGAAATTAACTACCCCGCCGTCATGCGCGCCTTAGTCGAAATCGGCTACACTGGCTTTGTCGGCCAAGAATTCGTGCCCACCGAGGCCGACCCCATCGCAGCACTTCGCCGCGCGATCGAACTTTGCTCGGTTTAATTGGTCGGATAATTTCATCCACGTCTTCCGACCCACTTATCGTTAACTATCGAATCCCTCGGCCCGACCCGAAAACAGTGGCGTGATGCCCGATGCGTTTGTGATATCTACCGCTTTTCGCCTTACTACCCGTGAATTATCGTCATCTCCTCACCTTCTTCCTTGCCAGCGCACTCGCTCTTTCCGCCGCTGTCCCCCCGTTTCCAGACTTGGATCTTGTCGCCAGCGACGGGCCTCGTCTGCCCGACCCGATCACCACCCCCGCCTCCCCGGCGGCCGAACGCGCTATTTCGCAGTTCCGCATCGATGATCAATTTGAAATCAAGCTCTGGGCCGCCGAGCCCATGCTCTCCAACCCTGTCGCCTTTGCATTCGACGAAATGGGCCGCCTCTACGTTTCCGAGACTCATCGCTACCGCTCCAGTGTTTTAGACATCCGTCACTACATGCCGATGCTCGAGCACGATCTGGCCATCCAGTCGCTCGAAGATCGGATCACGATGATGGACAACGTTTTTGGCGAAGAGTCCGTGGACCTCGGAGTTGAATCCGAAATCCTCCGCGTCATCTCCGATACCGATGGCGATGGCGTCGCCGACGATAGTCGCGTCTTCGCCGATGGATTCGACTCCAAACTCGACGGCATCGCCTCCGGCGTGCTCGCCCGCGATGGCAAAGTCTGGCTCACCAACGTCCCCAGCCTTTGGCAGTTCGACACCGCCGACGGCGTCACCCCCGACACCCGCAAAGAACTCCTCCGCGGCTTCGGTATCCGCTTCGGCTACACCGGCCACGACTTCCACGGCCTCGCCTTCGGCCCCGATGGAAAACTCTACTACTCCATTGGTGACCGTTCGATCAACGTAACCGACCAAGAGGGCGAGAATCACCAGCTCCTCGATCAAGGCGCGGTCTTCCGCTCCAATCCCGATGGCTCCGATTTCGAGATCTTCGCCCGCGGCCTCCGCAACCCCCAAGAGCTCGCGTTCGACAACTACGGCAACCTCCTCACCGGCGATAACGATTGC
>Ga0105054_10002825_pt1 | contig 27395 bp, 23 predicted proteins | sample BON02_FD_78091 | JGI IMG/M metagenome (GOLD analysis project Ga0105054, IMG submission 78091) | Freshwater microbial communities from Lake Bonney liftoff mats and glacier meltwater in Antarctica - BON-02 (megahit assembly) | ecosystem: Environmental > Aquatic > Freshwater > Ice > Glacier...
CCTCAATATCCCGGTCTTCCTGAGGATCATAAGTGTTTTTAAGATTATTGCCAAAAATCCTTGCTATAGATTGATAAAAAAATGCGGTAATTCCGCCTTTCATATCCTTAAGCAGATCATAGCTACTGGTACCGGTTTCTCTGTCAATTAATTTGATCAATATTCCACCCTGTGTGATGGTCAGATTTTTCACTTCACGGTTGAACATATCTTTGATCTCCACTTCAAATGCCTTAATCATTAACCTCTTTTCCTTTCTGTTCTTTACATTAGCCAGATTCATTAGCAGTAACTGATACTTCCTTCTGGCAAACATTGCATAGGGCATAACCTTTAACACATTATACCTCAAACGGTTAAACTTTGTTTTCTCTTCAGGCGATTTGAAGAGACGGGTATCAATAATAGAAACTTCAGGTATAACCATCCAGGGGATCAATTCATTGTCAACATTAGTAATAGAAACTCTGATGGTATCTTTTGGTCCTTTGATGGTTGGGTCGTTTTTATATTGGGCGAATGTCATTTTTGACATCAAAACCATACAAATAATTACCGATAGCCTGAAAAATTTCATAAATTTATAGTCTGCAAATTTACAGCCAAAATTTCTATATATTAATACTTAAAGGTACGTAATGTAACCCGGCAAATGTACTCAACGCTTTAAAATATAGCTATTGCATGACAAAATGAAAGAAATTGTAATTGATCTGGAGGCTGAAAAGAAAGAAATACTCAAGCGGTACAGGGCTTTGCTTCGTGCGTGTAAATCGACCATGCAAAAAGGTGATAAACGCATGATCCGTCTTGCTTTTGATATGGCACATGAAAGCCATCAAAACATGCGCCGTAAATCAGGTGAACCTTATATTTACCATCCTATTGCAGTTGCTCAAATTGCAGCAGAAGAAATCGGTCTGGGAACAACTTCAATTGTCTGCGCCCTATTACATGACGTTGTAGAAGATACAGACATTTCACTGGATGATATTGAACGTGAGTTCGGAAAAAAAGTAACTAAAATCATCGACGGATTAACGAAAATATCCGGAGTTTTTGATTATAACAGCTCTATGCAGGCTGAGAACTTCAGAAAAATGCTTCTGACCCTTGCTGATGACGTCAGAGTGATACTGATCAAACTCGCTGATCGCCTGCATAACATGCGCACTATGGAGTTCATGCCAAGAGATAAACAGTTAAAAATCTCTTCTGAAACCGTATATCTCTATGCCCCTTTAGCTCACAGGTTAGGCCTTTACACATTGAAATCAGAGCTTGAGGATCTTTCCATGAAATACATGGAACCGGTTACATACAAATTCATTGCGCAACAGCTTAATGAGAAAAAAGCCGAACGGGAAAATTTCATAAAAGATTTTATTGCTCCGATCAAGGATATATTAATTGAACAGGGGCTTAATGCAGATGTGTATGGAAGACCAAAGTCAATTCATTCTATTTGGACAAAAATGCGCAAAAAGAATATTCCCTTTGACGAGGTATATGATCTTTTTGCGATACGAATCATCTTGAATAGTAATCCAGAAAATGAAAAATCTGATAGCTGGAAAGCCTATTCCATAGTTACCGACCTGTATCACCCAAATCCTGACAGGCTTCGTGACTGGATATCCTCACCTCGTGCCAACGGTTACGAATCACTCCATACAACAGTTATGGGACCCAGAGGTCAGTGGGTTGAGGTTCAGATCCGTACAACAAGAATGAATGAGATTGCTGAGAAAGGGTTCGCCGCACACTGGAAATACAAGGAAGAACCCAATAATGACAGCGGACTTGACCAGTGGATTCATAAAGTCAGAGAACTACTGAGTAATCCGGAGGCAAACGCACTGGACTTTCTGGATGATTTCAAAATGAACCTCTTCTCAGATGAAATCTTCATTTTTACACCAAAGGGTTCACTAATTCAATTGCCGGTGAATGCAACAGCACTCGATTTTGCATTTGAAATTCATACCGATATCGGTGTAAGTTGCATCGGTGCAAAAGTGAATCATAAACTGGTGCCCCTCTCTTATAAACTGCAAAATGGTGATCAGGTTGAAATCATTACTTCAAGCAAACAGTCGCCAAAAGAAGATTGGCTAAATTTTGTAGTTACTGCAAAGGCAAAATCAAAAATCAAATCCTCGTTAAAAGAGGAAAAGCGCAAAATCGCCGAAAATGGCAAGGAAATCCTTGAGCGAAAGCTTAAATCCCTTAAAGTCACTTATAATTCGGATAACCTTTACAAGCTTGCTTACTATTTCAAGCTATCATCAACACTGGATCTGTTTTATAATGTAGCTCAGGGAAAGATTGATGTCAAACAGCTTAAAGAATTCGTTGCCTCTGAAAAAGTTATAGAAAACAAGCCTGAAAAGCTGGAATTTGTCCCAAATGAACAATTTAGCAAGAAAGTTAAAGGAGATGACAGCGATACCTTATTAATTGGTGAAGATCTCCAGAAATTAGACTACAAACTTTCGGCTTGTTGTAACCCGATTCCTGGAGATGATGTCTTTGGATTTGTGACTGTGGGTGATGGAATAAAAATTCATCGCACTAACTGTCCGAATGCAGCTAAATTAATGGCAAACTACGGCTACAGAATTGTAAAAGCCAAATGGAATTCTCAAAAAGAACTCGCATTTTTAACGGGTATTCATATTACAGGAATTGATGATGTAGGACTCATAAATAAAATCACAACTGTAATATCAAGCGATTTCAAAGTCAATATGCGTTCAATTACTGTAGATACTGAAGATGGCATTTTTGAAGGCACGATTATGGTCTATGTAAATAATACAAAACACCTGGATAACCTCATTGCAAAACTCAAAGATGTGGTTGGAGTAAACTCTGTGACCCGATTTGACTCACATGATGAAGATATGGTTAAGGCTTCCTGAATTAAATACTAAATATTCTTATTTTTTGGATAAATTTGGGCGTCATTAAATTGAACTATGTTCGGAAAAGATACAACTGCACTTGTTATAAAAATTTTTGAGGCTTATCTTGAAAATAAAAGCCTGCGAAAAACTCCGGAACGCTACGCAATCCTGGAAGAAATATATTCGCGTAACGACCATTTTGACGTGGAATCACTATATATCCACATGAAAAATAAGAAGTACCGGGTAAGCCGCGCCACTGTTTATAACACGCTCGAACTCTTGTTATCATGCGATCTGGTTACCAAGCATCAGTTTGGTAAGAACATGGCTCAATTTGAAAAATCCTACGGCTATAAGCAGCATGATCATATTATATGTATTGATTGCGGTACAGTTGTTGAATTTTGTGATCCAAGGATAGAGCAGATTCAAAGTATGATGGGTGATATTCTTAAATTTGACATCAAACATCATTCACTGAATTTATATGGAAATTGTACACGCCTCAAGGAAGGACATTGTGATTCATTTGTTAATAAAAATTAAACTAAACATTTCTAATACTCCCCTATTTTAAATCATGACTGTTGACGTATTGCTAGGCCTCCAATGGGGCGACGAAGGAAAAGGAAAAATTGTTGATGTATTAAGTCCGGAATATGACTTGATCGCCCGCTTTCAGGGCGGGCCAAATGCTGGTCATACTTTGGAGTTCGACAAGCAGAAATACGTACTGAATACCATTCCTTCTGGAATATTCAACGAAAAGGCAATGAATCTCATTGGTAACGGTGTAGTCATTGACCCAATCATCTTAAAAAGAGAACTTGATAACCTTAAAAAAAGCGGATTCGATCCGGTTGCTAGAAAAAAAATGGTTATTGCACGAAAAGCTCATCTAATACTGCCAACTCATCAGTTACTGGATGCTGCATCTGAAAGCAATATGGGTGAAGGTAAAATAGGATCAACTTTAAAAGGTATTGGTCCTACTTACATGGATAAAACCGGTAGAAATGGTTTACGTGTAGGCGATACCATGCTGGCTGATTTCCGCGAACGTTACACGCGTTTGGTGAATAAACACCGCTCGATTTTATCTCATTACGGCGAGATACCTGATTATTCAGAAAAAGAAGCCGCCTTCTTTGAGGCAGTTGAATTATTGAAAAAAATACCGCAGGTAGATAGTGAACATTTTGTGAATCAATACCTGAAGGAGGGTAAAAAAGTATTGGCAGAAGGTGCTCAAGGAACCATGCTGGATATAGACTTTGGTTCGTATCCTTTCGTAACATCATCAAATACAACTACTGCAGGAGCTTGTACCGGACTTGGAGTTGCTCCAAAAAACATCGGGCATGTGATTGGTATTTTTAAAGCCTACTGTACCCGTGTAGGAAGCGGCCCATTCCCAACAGAACTGGAAAATGAAACCGGTGAAGAACTTAGAAGAATTGGCCATGAATTTGGTGCTACCACAGGTCGGCCTCGCCGTTGCGGATGGATTGACCTTCCGGCATTAAAGTATGCAATAATGTTAAATGGTGTTTCTGAGATGGTAATGACTAAGGCTGATGTCTTAAGCGGATTTGAAACCATTTATGCCTGTACCCACTACAAATACAATGGCGAAGTGGTTGATTATATGCCATACGATATCAACGCGATTAAAGCAGAACCTATATTTGAAGCTATTCCGGGATGGAAAGAAGATCTGACCGCAATTCGTGAAATTGATCAGATTCCTGATAAATTAACTGATTATATCACTTATTTGGAAAAGCACTTGGGCGTACCAATCAAATATCTCTCAGTGGGTCCTGATCGTGTCCAAACATTGACTCTTTGTTAATCTAAGTCGCAGAACATTTTTGGGATATTATTAGAATTAAATTATCTATGCTAAAGGTTTTTAATGCTGATAATTCGGATACTTTTAAATCAAAAGCTTTGGTTTGGGCAAATTCCTTTGATACAGCCTGCTATTTTGATTCAAATAATTTCCATGATCCCTATTCAGCGTTTGATGTATATATAGGTGCCGGAAATGCCGCTGAGTTCAAGAATAGCGGGAACAATATTTTTGCAGAGTTGGATGATTTTTTAACTGCTAATCAAGGCTATGTCCCGGGTTATTTTTCATACGACCTTAAAAATGAGATAGAAAATCTTAAATCTGAAAACCCAGATCAGCTTTGTTTCCCGGCAATCCATTTTTTTCTTCCTGAACACAGTATTCTAATCAGTAATAATAAGGTTTACATCTTCAGTGATTCTGCAGATGAGGTATGGAACTCGATTCTTCAAACTTGTTTAACACTTCCTGAAACACAGGTACCCGGGCCGGCAATAAATAGCAGGATTAGCCGCATGGAATATATTCAAACTGTTCAGGAAATACAGAAACACATCCGCAGAGGAGATATTTATGAAATCAACTTTTGTCAGGAGTTTTATGCCGAAAATACCGAGATTAATCCATTAGAAGTTTTTATTGCTCTTAATAAACTGTCCCCCACTCCATTTGCTAATTATTTTAAAATAAACAATCATTATATTATCTCGGCTACACCTGAGCGCTTTCTGAGCCGCAGAGGAAAAAAACTAATCAGTCAGCCTATCAAAGGCACATCTTCCCGAAATACAAATGCTACCAGAGATAAAAAACAGAAAGAAGAGTTGCTTAGCAATGAAAAAGAACGTGCTGAAAATGTCATGATTGTGGATCTGGTACGGAATGACCTCACAAAGAGTGCAAAGCCTGGTACCGTTAGAGTGGAGGAACTATTTGGCATATATAGCTTTAAACAGGTTCATCAAATGATCTCTACTGTAGTTTGTGAAGCAGATGAAGGACTTTCAAATACCGGGATTATATCGAATACCTTTCCTATGGGTTCAATGACAGGTGCTCCAAAAATTAGAGCGATGCAACTGGCAGAAAAATATGAAAAAAGTAAACGCGGAGTCTATTCTGGAGCTGTTGGTTATTTTGCGCCTAATGGAGATTTTGATTTCAATGTTGTAATCAGGACAATTCTCTATAACCCCAAAAACAAGTATCTGTCATTCCATGTTGGCAGTGCTATAACATTGGATTCAGATCCGGAGAAAGAATATGAAGAATGTCTTTTGAAAGGCAAGGCGATCAGGGATGTTTTGAGACAAGGCAAACCCTGAAAGCAGAATTTTTATTTCACTCTGGTACCTTTATAATACTGACGAGCTTCGGGTAAAAGTTTCCTGATTGCTGCAATTCTGCTTGCATCGCTCGGGTGTGAACTCAGAAATTCAGGAGGTTGACCGCTGCTACTTTTTGCGGAGACCATCCGCTCCCAGAACGATACAGCATTTTCCGGATTGTATCCGGCCATAGCCATGAAAATGATTCCTAAACGATCGGCTTCACTTTCCTGATTACGTGAATACTTCAATATAGCAAGCTGTCCACCAATACCATAAAGCTGACCAATAATCTGTTGGGTACCTTGCGATGCGCCACCCACTGCAGCACCGAGTATACCACCTCCTGCCTGAGCAAGAGTCATTTGCGAGTATCTTTCAGCAGCATGCTGAGCTATAGCATGTGATATTTCATGTCCCATAACTGTGGCCAAACCAGCTTCATTTTGGGTAACAGGTAATATACCGGAATAAATAGCCACCTTTCCACCAGGCATACACCAAGCATTGATATCCTTGCTTTCTACCAGAGTAAACTTATAGTTGTAATTGTATTTGTCACCAAAACCATTAGCCTGCATGTACCGGTTTATTGCTGAGGCTAATTTATTTCCAACCGTATTGACCAGCTGTGCATCCGTACCTCTTGAGATCACTTTAGTAGAAGGATCCGAAAGAAATTGATTGTAAGCATTGGCAGCTTCATTTTGAAGAGCTACGTCATCTACCAGACTTAACTGGCTTCTTCCTGTGAGCGGCACCTGAGAGCAGGAAAACAGGAAGATTCCTATCACTGCTGCGATGATCATGTTTAATTTTTTCATTTTAAGAATTAATTTAATTAATGAACTTTTCTTTTAAACAGATCTACTTTGGATTCTTTTCCTTTTAGAAGTCGCTCGATGTTCTTTTGATGTGTTACCAAAATCAGTACACAAATACACATTCCATAAAGCAGTACAGAACGGATGGGAGATTGAAATATGAAAATTATACTGAGGGGAAATGAAAACCCCGCCATTATAGAACTCAGTGATACATATTTGAATATCAGCAAAAATACAAAAAAGGTAAGAACGCAAAGCATCGCTGCCTGCGAGTGTACTGCCAATATCATACCAAATAATGTGGCAACTCCTTTACCGCCTCGAAAACCTGCAAAAACAGGAAACAAATGTCCTAAAACTGCGGTCACGCCAAGGGCCAACTGATAATTTACAAATTGAACTGAATTTTGTGGGCCGGTTACAGATAGTCCGATCAGGTAAGCAAGATTGGTTGCAGTATATCCTTTAAAAATATCGAGGAACATTACTGCAATCCCGGCCTTTTTACCCAAAACCCTAAAGGTATTGGTCGCTCCGGCATTACCACTTCCATATTCCCGAACATCTATTCCATAAAAGGCCTGTCCTATCCAGACTGCAGTTGGAATTGATCCGAAAAGATATGCAAGTATCAAGGCTGAGAGCGAGTAAATCGATATCATTCTTTACAATAATACTAAATCAATCAGGTCTATAGATGAAAAAATAAATTTTATTGGGATTTAACTGCCTTCAGGCTCATGTCCAAACTTTTAACCGAATGTGTTAAAGCACCCATTGAAACATAATCAATCCCGCACTTTGCATATTCTAAAACATTCTCCTCAGTAATACCACCAGAAGCCTCTGTAATATAAGCACCTTTCACCAGTTCAACAGCCTGTTTAAGTAATAAGAAACTAAAATTATCCAGTAATATCCTATCAATTTGTCCAAACTGCATCACCTCTTTCAACTCTTCCAGATTTCTTACTTCTATTTCAATCGGAATGTTCATTTTATTCAATTTTAAATAGGTCTGCGCTGATTTTATAGCATTACTGATTCCACCGGCATAATCAACATGATTATCTTTAATGAGGATCATATCATATAATCCGAACCTGTGGTTAACCCCTCCTCCTATTTTGACAGCTAATTTTTCAAGATAACGAAGTCCTGGAGTCGTTTTACGGGTATCCAATACCCTGGTTCCTGTACCTTTAAGTATTTTTACAATCCGATTGGTGGTGCTTGCTATACCACTCATTCTTTGCATAATATTTAAAACCAAGCGCTCTGCTTTAAGAATTGAATGTACACTCCCATTTACATAAAATGCGATATCCCCAGGCTTTACCGACTCACCGTCATGAATAAGAATTTCAATTTGAAGTTTTGGGTCAACTGCTTTAAATATTTCCAGGGAAATGTCAATACCTGCGATAATACCATTGTCTTTGATAAGCAACTTTCCTTTACCGGTTTGGCCTTGAGGAATAGTTGAAATTGAAGTATGATCACCATCTCCAATATCTTCTGCCAGCGCATTCAGGATAAATGCCTCTAATTTTGCTTTGTCTAAATTCATTGTAATTAGTTTGGCAAAAATAGAAATACTTAATTAGAATATTTATTCTTTGTATTTTTCTATTTTAATGGACTTGATCAGGAATTTATTGCCACTATTTGCCATGGATATAGATACCCTAAATTTGTCATCTTTGTTTTGTATTGAGAGTACCCCGAATTTATAATTTGAACTAGAGCTTAACCTGTGAATTATTTTTACTGTTCCTGTTGCATGCTTAGAAAAAAAGTCACGAACTATTAATTCTGCCTGTGCTTTAGAATATTCACCTTCCTCAGAAAGAATGTTTAATTCAATCACACTCGCAAAATACCCTGCAATTTCTTTACTATTTGCCTCCTTAAAATAGCCTGAAAGAGAGTTAAAAACATCTTTCTGCTGAACCTCAGTGTGCATAGATGTAAAAAAACAAGAAAAAAAACTGATGATTAGAAATTTGGGTCCCATTTTATTGGATAATAATGCTAAAAGTATGCCATAATTTAAAAAAATCAAATTTATTTAATTTGGGCGTATATTTACATTGTGGGAAATAAAAAAGCAATTCTTCTGATTCTCGATGGTTGGGGTTATGGAAAACATGATAAATCTGATGCAGTTAGTGTAGCCGATACTCCTTTTTTCGATCATTTAATACAAACCTACCCAAACTCAAAATTACAGGCATCAGGAGAAGCTGTTGGCCTTCCTGCCGGGCAGATGGGTAATTCTGAAGTCGGACATATGAATCTGGGCGCAGGACGGGTAATTTATCAGGAATTAGGACGGATTAACAAGGCCGTTAAAGAAAATGAACTCAATAAGCACCCGGTTCTAGTTGCAGCCTTTAATTATGCGGAAAAAGCAAATAAAAATGTACACCTTATTGGTCTTTTGTCAAATGGAGGTGTCCACTCCCATATTGATCATTTGAAAGGTCTATGTGATGCCGCAAAAGCTAATCAGGTAAATAATGTATTTATTCACGCTTTTATGGACGGTCGCGATACCGATCCGGCTTCTGGTTTGCAGTTTATTCAGGAACTAAATGCCCATCTGGAGCATTCTGCAGGTACAATTGCTTCTGCTGTTGGTCGCTATTATGCTATGGACAGAGATAATCGCTGGGAACGTGTAAAACTGGCTTATCACCTTATGGTTCATGGTACCGGTAAACCCAGTAATAATATTTATGAAAGTATACAGCAATCTTATGATGCAGGAATCAGTGATGAATTTATTGAACCGATCGTTAAGATTGATAATGATGGTTTACCGATTGGCAAGATTGAACAGGGTGATGTAGTGATTTGTTTTAATTTCAGGACCGACAGGGGAAGAGAAATTACCACCGCATTGACGCAGCAATCCTTTCCCGAATACGATATGCATGCCTTGGATCTTTACTATGTAACAATGACCACTTATGACGAAAAATTTAAAAATGTTCATGTTGTATTTACAAAAGAAGATCTGACACATACGCTGGGGGCTGTGATGGAACAAAATCACAAAAATCAGATCCGGATTGCCGAAACAGAAAAATATCCACATGTTACCTTTTTCTTCTCTGGCGGAAGAGAGAAAGAATTTATTAATGAAAAAAGGATTCTAATCCCTTCTCCAAAAGTTGCAACTTATGATCTGCAGCCTGAGATGAGCGCAGCACTGATCGCAGAAGCAATATGCCCCGAACTTGAAAGTGGTTGGCCGGATTTCGTTTGTCTGAATTTCGCAAATCCTGATATGGTTGGACATACTGGGGTTTTCAGTGCAGTGGTAAAAGCAGTCGAAACAGTCGACAGATGTTTGCAACAAGTTGTTGAATGCGGAATAAAAAACGGTTATTCATTTATTATCCTTGCTGATCATGGTAATGCGGATTATATGGTCAATGAAGACGGCTCTCCAAATACCGCACATACCACAAACCTGGTGCCTTGTATTCTGATTGATAAAGACTATAAACATATAAGGGATGGGAAACTGGGGGATATCGCGCCAACGATCCTGAAATTAATTAATATTAAATCACCGGAAATTATGAGCGGTGATGTATTGGTTTCTTAATGTACCGCAAGCTGCTTATCCTACTCACGGTTTTCATTTCCTCCTGCACAGGCCCGGAAGAAAGGAGAAGGGAATCAACTTTTTTTGACATCAAAGGGTTTTTTGAATTAGAGGCTAAACGACTGACAATCAATCGTACGCTTGTAAATAAGAGTGTTAAACAAAATGATGAGTTGGAAATTAAAAAAGGTATCTCTGTAGACTGGGAAAATGAACTTGCTCTTTTTATTGACTCAGATATAAATAAGGCTGCCTGGAAAGATAGTTATAAGGTTAAAGAGGATAGTTTTGAGGTCAGCTATCTTGCAATTGATACTAATCTGCGTACCAGATTTCTGTCAATTAAAAAAGACAAGCAGGGACGGGCTGTTTATTTCAGAATAAAAAACATGACCCACAGTAAACTGTATGAATCTTCAGAAGAACTGACTTATATTCCTGATTCAGTTTACTCGATCAATAAAAATCAAAGCGTTCGATTCCTGGGTAATAACAATTATCAGATCAGTGGAAAAGTCATGAAATAAAATTTAGATTACACTCTAATCAGGATTCATGTTCCCGACTTTCCTGAAAAGTGACTAGCTTTCTATAAATGAACACATAATAAACTATTAATATTATTAGGCCGCTGATAAAAAATATAATTGCAAAAGGACGCAAACTATCATCGTAAAAAAACTCACCAATCATCCAGATGGTATTAGCCATTATCCAAAAACAGACTGCAAGATTATGGTAAAATTCGGAAACTATTTTTCTGAACTTTACAGTTATAAAAAATGCGAGAAAAAGAGTTGGGAAGATCATAATTACACCTAATACACGCATATCCAATACCCAAAAAGTATCTTTAAGCAACCAACAGGCTATATGAAGGTTTTCGAACTTTCTGATTGATTTTAGCATCTGATAATATTCTAGAAACCGAATATCTTCAATTTTTTATTAAAAAAGAAAAACCCGGAACGTGCCGGGTTTTCTTTCTTTTCAAAAAATGCTATTTCAGATTCTGGAGGTAAATTTTTGCGTCTTCCAACTGAGTGATAATATCTCTGCGGTCGGGAGTAATTGACAATACCTTTTCAAAATCTGCAATGCAGGACCTGAAAGAACCTGTTGCTTTGTTCTTATCATATAAGCCCGGGATTTTTTGGCCTTTTAGCACACCATAATCCCTGTAAGCTACTGCCCTGTTCTGATATAATTTAACATCATCCGCATTCAGGTCAATGGCTTTAGAAAAGTCCTTGATAGAAGAAAGAAGAAGTTTCTCTCTGTCAGCATTTGCAATACCCTTGGTATCATTGGCTATTATATTGCTGGCCTTTCCCCTGTAATAATAAGCACTGTTCTCAGCAGGTTTTAAGGCAATTACCTTATTAAAGGTATTGACAGACTCTTTATACATTCCAGAATGATAATATGAATACCCTAGCATGTACAAGGTATTAACATCATTAGTGTCTTTAGCAAGTGCCTTTTCAAGATTTGAAACAGCAGATTTAAAATCCCCGTCGATCAAAGCCTTTTGGCCCATTTTGTGGTAAGCGGTCTGAGCGAAAGCAAAATTCGCTGATAATAGAATAATTAATAAACCTGAAAATGATCTCATTTTAATTGGTAAAAATTTAGTTTTGAAGGAATAACGATCTTATAAATTTATTATTTTAAATGTACAAATTTAGTTTCTTCATAGAAAAAAACTATGTCAGAAAATAAAATATATCAGAAAATTTGTCTGTATATTTCTTTTTATCTGCCTATTTCAATAAAGTCATTGATTTGGCACATACCTTGCACTTTTAGAATTTAGGCTAATTTTATCCGCCTTTGAGAAAATTCAACTGTCATAATGACGTTATTAGAAATAGATGAGTAACTACGATAATTTTGATTTCAACCGCACATTGCCCCTAATTAGTGAAGATACCGAGTTTTTTCCACTGATGTCACAGGAAGATGAGGAGGAAATGAACAATGAAGATACACCCGACATTTTGTCGATTCTGCCTTTACGTAATACCGTATTATTTCCGGGTGTTGTAATTCCGATTACTGTTGGCAGGGATAAATCTATCAAACTGATTAAGGATGCATATCGCGGAGAAAGGATAATTGGTGTCGTTTCTCAAAAGGATGTGGGTATTGAAGATCCTGAATTCGGACAATTAAATCAGGTTGGTACGGTTGCCCTTATTATCAAAATGCTTCAGATGCCTGACGGCAACACCACGGTAATTATACAAGGAAAACAGCGTTTTCGTCTGAATGAAGAGGTTCAGAGCGATCCATATATCAAAGCAAGCATAAAAAAATTTGAGGAAGTCCGCCCTAAACCTGACAAGGAATTTAAGGCCCTTATGGCATCTATAAAAGAGATGGCCATGCAGATTATCCAACTTTCTCCCAATATTCCAAGCGAAGCAGGTATTGCTATCAAGAACATTGAAAGTTCATCCTTCCTGATCAACTTTATTTCTTCAAATATGAATGCTGAGGTTTCGGCAAAACAGCAGATGCTGGAAGTTGCCAACCTGCCTGAGCGCGCAAAAATGGTCTTGGAGCATTTAACTCAGGAACTGCAAATGCAAGAACTGAAGAACCAGATTCAATCGAAAGTAAGGGTTGACCTCGACAAGCAGCAGCGAGATTATTTCCTGAATCAGCAGCTTAAAACTATCCAAGAAGAGCTCGGAGGAAATTCCCCTGATCTGGAGATTGAAAATCTGAGAGGCCGCGCTGCCCTTAAAAAATGGAGTAAGGATGCAGCGATTCACTTTAATAAAGAAGTTGAAAAACTGGCTAGAATGAATCCTGCAGCAGCAGATTATTCAATACAAATTAATTATTTGGAATTGCTTCTGGATCTTCCATGGAATGATTTCACAAAGGATAATTTTGATCTTCAGCGAGCCGCAAAAATTCTTGAAAAGGATCATTATGGGTTGGATAAGGTTAAACAGCGAATCATTGAATACCTCGCTGTACTAAAACTAAAACATAATATGAAGGCCCCAATCCTTTGTCTGGTAGGTCCTCCGGGGGTTGGCAAAACTTCCCTTGGCAAATCAATTGCGAAGGCTTTGGGTAGAAAATATGTCCGTATGGCCCTTGGCGGAATCAGAGATGAAGCCGAAATCAGAGGTCACCGTAAAACATATATCGGTGCTATGCCGGGTCGTATTATTCAATCTATAAAAAAAGCAGGCAGTTCAAATCCTGTATTTGTGTTAGACGAAATTGATAAAGTTGGAAATGATTATCGTGGAGATCCATCTTCTGCACTCCTTGAAGTACTTGACCCTGAGCAGAATAATGCCTTTTATGATCACTATGTAGAAGTAGATTATGATCTTTCAAGTGTGATGTTCATTGCAACAGCGAACTCTCTGAGTTCTATTCAACCGGCTTTATTAGACCGCATGGAGATTATTGAGGTGAATGGGTATACCATTGAAGAAAAAATCGAGATTGCCAAACAGCATCTTCTGCCAAAGCAGCGTGAACAACACGGAATAAAATCGAAAGATATTAGCCTGAAAATTCCGGTTATTGAAAAAGTTATCGAAGATTATACCAGAGAATCCGGTGTTCGGGGTCTTGAGAAGAAAATAGGTTCGTTGGTACGTGGAATTGCCACAAAAATAGCCATGGAGGTTGGATATAACCCGGTAGTGAGTAAAACTGATGTTGAAACTATACTTGGTCCTCCAATATACGACAAAGATTTGTATGAAGGCAATGAGGTGGCAGGCGTAGTAACAGGCCTGGCATGGACCCAAGTAGGTGGAGATATCCTGTTTATTGAAGCAAGTCTGAGTCCGGGGAAAGGAAAATTATCCCTAACGGGAAATCTGGGAGAGGTGATGAAAGAATCTGCTACCATTGCAATGGCCTACCTTCGCGCGCATGCTTCAAAATTCAATATCGACCACAGAGTTTTTGATCACTGGGATGTTCATGTCCATGTTCCCGCTGGTGCAACGCCAAAAGACGGGCCATCAGCAGGCATTACCATGCTTACGGCATTGACATCAGCATTCACACAGCACAAAGTAAAACCTCATTTGGCTATGACGGGTGAAATTACACTTCGTGGCAAGGTATTACCTGTTGGGGGTATCAAGGAAAAGATCCTGGCTGCAAAAAGAGCTAATATAAGGGAAATAATACTCTCTAAATCAAATAGAAAGGATATCCTGGAAATCAAGGAAGATTATATCAGAGATATGCAATTTCATTATGTCAGTGAGATGAAAGAGGTTATCGAACTGGCCTTAGTTAAGGATAAGGTGAAGGATGCGCTGGATCTGACCTTCAAGGAATCAATACCGGCGGAATTAAAATAATTATATTTTTTTGAAAGGATATATTAATTTTATTGGTATTCAATCCAACCTTATCTAGAGAAAATGAAGATAATATACACTCCATTCTTTTTTATTGCCTGTATTTTGATGACAGGCTTAACCTATGGACAGGAATCCAAACTGCAATCTTCTGAAGATGTGCGTTTAAAGCTTCCTTCAGGAGATGAAAGACGTGCCCAGAATGTCTTTGTTGAATTAGGCGGCCAGGGCTTATTGTTTACCGCCAATTATGATTCCAGGTTTTCCAATCGCAGGGATGGCTTAGGAGGCAGGATAGGCATAGGTTATATCGCCAGCGACGGTGACAATGCGACAACAGTTCCATTATCATTAAATTATCTGCTTGGTAAAGGAAAACATTTTTTCGAAATCGGGCTAGGTGCCACTCTCTTGGCTACCAGCGGAAATGAGGATTCCTTCTTTTTCGATAATAACTCAAGTAATGTTATTGGAACGATGAGTTTTGCCTACAGGTTACAACCTGTTGACAGTGGATTTTCTTTAAGGGTGGGGCTTACTCCGGTTTTTAATACAAGTTTCTTCATCCCATATTTTGGAGGATTAAGTTTGGGCTACACTTTTTAATCCTCAAAATATCCTTATTATTGGAAAAGCTTATTATAAATTTCCCGTACTAAGCAATTGAATTCGAATCCTATCGTTTCAATCAAAATTATTTTCGGACCAGGCAATATTAACAGCTAATCACTAATGAAGATACCATTTTGCTTATTTTTGATCCTTGCTCCATTCTTATTTTCCTGCCCAGCTTCTGCTCAGCAATCCAAATATCAGGCAGAGGATTTGCGAATGAAACTTCCATCAGGCAGCGGAGAAAAGGCCCGGAATATATTTTTCGAATTAGGCGGTCAAGGACTTCAATATTCAGTTAATTATGATACACGTTTTTCAGATCGCAGAAACGGATTTGGCGGCAGACTTGGTTTAGGATATATTTCATTAAAAGGCAGGGAGGCCGCAACTATTCCCGTCTCATTGAACTACCTGCTGGGCAATGGGCGGCATTTTGCTGATTTTGGACTGGGAGCTACCATGCTTATTTCAAATGGCTCAAAACCTGATATGTTTGATTCTTCTCCTACAAGATCCTCCCCCACCAGATCCATAGTATATACAACTAATGTATCCTACCGGTTCCAGCCCATTCAAAAAGGAATATTTCTGCGTGCAGGGGTCGGTCCGGTATTTAACTATGATTTTAATCTTGTATTTTATTTTGGCTTTAGTTTAGGCTATACTTTTAAATAAATTCACACAGTTCAGCCTTCTCAGAAAAACTGAAGAGGATATAAATGATTAATGTCCACCTCATGAAATATTATCTTCTTGTCTTCTTCAATGTTCTAATTATCAGTCATTCCTTCTCCCAAGACCTCCCGAAAACATTTAAACATGAATTTGGTTTCAGAAGTGAGAATGATTCATATCTAGCACAAGGTCAAGACAGGTATTACACAAATGGACTTTCCCTGAGTTTCAGAAGTGCGATGGATCAGTCGAGAATTAAAAACCCTAAACTAAACAAAGTCATTTGGGAGCTTGAAGCCGGACAAAAAATTTATAACCCTCAAACAGGAAGCATTCTTGATATAGATTATATTGACCGGCCATTCGCAGCATACCTTTATGGAGGCGGATCCCTCAATTTCCTTTTTAATTCAGAAAGCAACCTCAAACTTAATGTTCAATTTGGAACTGTTGGCCCGGCAGCAAAAGGGAAAGAGGCACAGGAACTATTGCACAATACAATTGGGTTTTATAAAATTAATGGCTGGCAATGGCAGATTAACAATGAAATCGGGATTAATTCAACAATAGAATTTAATAAGCTTATTAATAGGCTAAAAACCGGTAAAACTGATTTCATCCTCAGTTCCTATCTTAATGTCGGGAACACTTTTGCCGGTGCAGGAGGAGGAATACTTTTTCGTACCGGCGCCATCAATCAGCTCTATAGCTCTGCAAGTACACAAAGCATTATTTCAAATAATGCTCGTGCAATAGCTGAAAAAGAATTTTTTTTCTATGCAAAGCCCATGATTCATTTTATTGCTTATGATGCTACAATCCAAGGTGGCATGTTCATAAATGATAAAGGCCCTACGGTTTTTGATGTAAAACCAGTGGTATTTAGCCAGCAAGCCGGTGCTGTTTTTTCAAAAAATAGATGGACAGTCGATTTCTCTGTAATATTTAAATCAAGGGAAATTAAAAGCAGTGCAAAACCACATCAGTACGGCTCTTTTGCCCTATTTTATAGGTTGGAAAAGGAATAGTTCAATCTTTAAAATAGTCCTTTCTGCTGATTTTCTTCAAAGCATTCAGATGTTTTGACTTGAGTCTGGTTTCTATGGCTGAACGTTTGGGCTTTGTAGGTTTTCTGGCCGGTGGCTGGTGTAAGGCATTTTTGATTAGATGCTGAAGCTTTACTAAACTTCTTTGCTTATTAAGTAACTGACTTCTCTCCTCCTCAGTAATAATCTGCAATACTCCATAAGAATTTATCCTGTTGGCAAGTTTTTCCAACAAAATTTGTTTTTGCTCTATGCTGAACAAGCCTGATGTACTGATGTTGAGATTAAGTTCCACTTTTGAAGAAACCTTATTCACATTCTGTCCTCCCTTGCCACCACTTCTGGAAGTTTTGAACCTAATCTCCTTTAGCAGATCCTTTATTAAAAATTCCATGATCAAAATTAGGGATTATCAAAGTATTAATATCATCTCATCCAAGTGTATTTTAAATATTAAATCAACAGTAAATCGAAAGCAAATTCTATTTTTGCAGAGATGAACAAAAATATAGTGATAGCCATAGATGGCTATTCATCCTGCGGTAAGAGTACAATTGCAAAAGCCCTGGCTAAAAAACTACATTTTATCTACATAGATTCTGGTGCAATGTACCGTGCTGTAACTCTCTATTTTATTCGTCATCAAATTGATTTGAATGATCCTCTTTTGGTGGAAAAAGCTCTCAATAGTATCCACATCAACTTTGAATATCATAATGAGCAAACTTTTGTATTTTTAAATGACGAAGATATTTCTGAAGAAATAAGACAAATGCCTGTATCTGAAAGGGTTAGTCAGGTTAGCGCGATTAAATCTGTACGTACAGAAATGGTCAGACAGCAACAAAGAATGGGCAAATCCAAAAACATCATAATGGACGGCCGTGATATTGGTACGGTAGTTTTCCCGGATGCTACACTGAAATTTTTCATGACTGCAGACCCTGCTATTCGTGCTAAACGGCGGTATAAAGAACTGATCGCTAAGGGTGAAAAAGTAAGTCTGGAAGAGATTTACGAAAATCTTGCTCTCAGAGATCATCAAGATACAACCCGTGAGGAAAGTCCGCTAATACAGGCTGCTGACGCAATTTTACTTGACAACTCGACTATTGACCAGGAGACACAGCTTGAATTTGCCTTGTCCTATATCAGGCCATTTATTGATTTGTAGAGACACAGCCAATTAAAGCATCCCTCATTCTTTCAAACCTAGTATAATAATACCTACATACTATCCAAAAAGTACAAATATCTGACACCATAGCGGCTAATAAAAAATAAAGCGCCGAAATGTTTTTTATTAAAAATCTTATTTTCTACCTTTGCAGTCCGATTTAATAATTGGAAAAAGGAGATAAATTAATTAATGGCCAAAAAACTAGAAGCCGAAAAGGAGTTGACTGCTAAACAAGCGGAGCTACAAGGCGAAGAAACCACTACGGTTAAAGAAAAAGAAACCATTGAATCAGAAGCTGATTCAGTGTCGATCGAAGAGATCAAATCAAAAACACTCATCACCCCTTCCGGCGATTTCGACTGGGATGCGGATGATAAAGGGTTCGGAAATTACAGTGCTGCAGACCGTGAAAAGTTTGAAGAAATGTATGCAGGAACTTTCAATTCGATCAACAAAGGCGAGATCATTTCGGGAGCTGTTGTATCGATAAACAATAAAGACGTGGTATTGAACATTGGATTTAAATCTGATGGATTAGTATCATTATCTGAATTTCGTGATACACCAGACTTAAAAGTTGGTGACACTGTTGATGTATTTGTTGAATCACAGGAAGATGCTAACGGACAGTTAGTTTTATCCCGTAAGCGTGCAAAAACACAGCGTTCTTGGGAAACAATCAATGAAGCTTTAGATCAGGACAAAATCATAACCGGTTTTGTTAAGAGTCGCACAAAAGGTGGATTAATTGTGGACATTATGGGTGTTGAAGCTTTCCTTCCGGGATCGCAAATCGATATCAAACCTATCCGTGATTATGATATTTATGTAGGAAAGACAATGGAATTCAAGGTTGTTAAGATCAATCATGAGTTTAAAAACGTTGTAGTATCACACAAAGTGTTGATCGAAGATGATTTAGAAAACCAAAAAACTGAGATCGTTGCTAAACTGGAAAAAGGACAAGTCCTTGAAGGTACTGTCAAGAATATCACCGATTTTGGTGTGTTTATTGACCTTGGCGGCGTAGACGGCTTATTACACATAACTGATATTTCATGGGGTCGCATCGAGCATCCACGTGAAGTATTAAACCTTGATCAGAAGATCAATGTTGTTGTTTTAGATTTTGATGACGAAAAGAAACGTATCGCATTAGGATTGAAACAATTAACTCCACACCCTTGGGAAGCTTTAGATACGGCATTAGAAATCGGTTCTAAAGTTAAAGGCAGAATTGTAACTGTTGCAGATTATGGTGCATTCCTTGAAATCACTCCGGGTGTTGAAGGTTTGATTCACGTATCTGAAATGTCATGGTCTCAAAACCTTCGCAACCCACAGGAATTCCTGAAAGTTAGTGACGAAGTAGAAGCTCAGGTATTGACTTTAGATCGTAATGAGCGCAAAATGAGCCTTGGTATCAAACAACTTACTCCTGATCCATGGAAAAACATCGGCGATCGCTACCCAATTGGAAGCAAGCACAAAGCTGTTGTTAAAAACATGACCAATTTCGGTGTATTTGTAGAGATTGAAGAAGGTATCGATGGCTTAATCCATATTTCTGATTTGTCATGGTCTAAGAAAGTTAATCATCCTAATGAATTTACTAAAGTTGGTGAAGAACTTGATGTTGTTGTCTTAGAACTTGATGAAGCTAACCGTAAACTGAGCTTAGGCCACAAACAGTTAGAAGAAAACCCTTGGGAAACTTTTGAAACCGTATTTACACTGGATTCTATCCACGAAGGAACTGTTTTAAAAGTAACTGATAAAGGTTCAATCATTGCGTTACCTTATGGAGTTGAAGGATTTGCTCCAACAAAACATATGGTTAAAGAAGATGGCACTTCAGTAAAAGCTGAGGAAACTGCAGAATTCAGAATCATTGAATTTAACAAAGACTCCAAGCGTATTGTAGTTTCTCATGCCCGTATCTGGGAAGAGGCTAAAGCTGAAGAGCGCAAAGAAGAGTTTAATGCTAAAAAGAAAGAAGCTAAAGCAACAACTACTGCCGTTAAAAAGGTAAAAGAGTCTGTTGAAAAATCAACTTTAGGTGATCTGGGTGTATTGGCACAATTGAAAGAGAAGATGGAAGGTGCAGAAAGTAAAGCCAAGAAAGCTAAGAAAACAGAAGAAGATGCAGCTGCAAAAACAGAAGTAGTAGAAGCTACAGAAGAAAAAGCAGAATAAGCTACGTTTTTAAATTTTTTAAAAGCCCTGATATTCTTCAGGGCTTTTTTCGTTTAATTAGGCCTTAAATTGCTAACGGCAACTTCCTATGCCTCAAAATGCCGGAATTATAAAATTGTAAACCGCAGTACAATAAATTTTTATATTTTTGCTCAAATTATACCAAGATGCAAAAACTAACCTTGCTTGACGGTCCGAAATTCCAGATCACCATTCAGCGCCTTTGCCATCAGTTAATTGAAAATCACAATCTTTTTGAAAATTCTGTTATACTCGGTATTCAGCCACGCGGGATTTTTCTTGCAAAACGTATCGTTGAGGAATTAAAAATTAGTCTTCCAAAAGTTAAGATTGAAAGCGGAAACCTTGACATTACATTTTTCAGAGATGACTTTCGCCGTACAGATGGATTATTGATACCCAGCAGCACGGAGATCAATTTTATTATTGAAGGCAAAAAGGTAATTCTAATGGATGATGTATTATGGACCGGCAGAACCATCAGGGCTGCGATGGATGCAATACAATCCTTCGGAAGACCTGAAAAAGTTGAGCTTCTGACGCTTGTTGACAGACGTTTTTCAAGACATCTGCCAATAGAGGCAGATTATATCGGAATAAAGGTTGATACCATTGCCTCACAGAAAGTCATCGTTAGCTGGAAAGAAACTGATCATGAGGACAAAGTAATCTTACTATCAGAAAAATAATGGCAGAATCAATTCAAACTTTAAGTACTAAACACCTGTTGGGAATAAAAGATCTCACCATTAGAGATATTGAATTGATATTTGAAACTGCCGATACATTTAAAGATGTGCTGAACAGACCCATAAAAAAGGTTCCTTCTCTACGTGATATTACCATTGCAAATATTTTCTTTGAAAACTCAACCCGTACACGACTTTCCTTTGAACTTGCACAGAAAAGGCTTTCGGCCGACATTGTAAATTTCGCTGCCTCCTCCTCATCTGTCAGTAAAGGAGAAACCCTGATTGATACTGTAAACAATATCTTGTCAATGAAAGTTGACATGGTTGTAATGAGACACCCATTCGCTGGTGCAGGCGTCTTTTTAAGTAAGCATGTTAACGCTCAGATTGTTAATGCCGGAGATGGTGCTCACGAGCATCCAACACAAGCCCTTCTGGACGCCTTTTCAATCAGAGAGAAATATGGAGAAGTCAGAGGGAAGAAAATAGCCATAATTGGGGATGTGCTTCATTCAAGGGTTGCACTTTCAAATATACTTTGCCTACACAAATTAGGTGCTGAAGTGATGGTCTGCGGCCCGAGTACACTGATTCCCAGGTATATTGAGACACTTGGTGTAAAGGTCGAACATGACCTAATGAAAGCCTTAAACTGGTGTGATGTTGCAAATATGCTCCGTATACAACTCGAGCGCCAGGATATAAAATACTTCCCATCCCTACGGGAATATTCAATGATGTACGGCCTGAATAAACATATCCTAAATTCACTGGATAAGGAAATCACGGTCATGCATCCCGGCCCAATAAACCGTGGCGTGGAAATCACTAGTGATGTTGCCGACAGTAAGCAGTCAATCATTCTCGATCAGGTAGAAAACGGAGTAGCTATCAGAATGGCTATATTATATCTTCTGGCCAACCAGCGAAACAAATAATTCCATGTTTTTTTGACCTTCCTGATTTTTTGATCTTCAATACCATCGATTACTATTTATCGTTATAATGCTGTTTTCAACACTTGTTAATTACTAATGTGAATAGCCTTAAGGCCATTCGATTAAATTAGCAATTATTATTTTGGTTACTTATGCTCAGACAATACACAATCTTCACTCTTCTGCTTACATTTTTTACTGCTCCTCTCCTTGCTCAAAATACTGCTTGGATTGAAATAAATCAGTTTTATAAGGGTGGAATAGAATTATTGGATCAGGGAAAATACGCCGCAGCATCGCAGCAATTCAGCCGTGTCGGCCAATTTGAACAAACAAGTTCCGCCCGGGCAGAAACAAACCCGGATTTAAGTCTGCTTAAAGAAAATTCCCTGTTCTACATTGCTTTGTGTGCCCTTGAATTAGAGAATAGTGATGCAGAATCATTGTTTTCTAATTTTATAGAAAAGTATCCGGCAAGTAATTATACCAAACTTGCTTATTATCATCTGGGAAGATCATATTTTTTAAAGAAGAACTATCCTAAAGTAATCGAATGGTTAACAAAACTGGAAGGAAATAATATTTCGGGGAAAGAATCTTCTGAATACAGGTATAAACTGGCTTACTCTTATTTCGAGATTAATGACTACGAAAAAGCAAAGCCATTATTTGCTGAACTGAGGAACGAAAAAAGCACCTATAATGAGCTTTCTATTTATTATTATGCTTACATCAGCTATCTGCAAAAAGATTATAAAACGGCATTAACAGAGTTCGAAAGATTAAAAGGATCAAAATCCTATGAAAGCAGCTATCCTTACTATATTTCTGCGATGTACTTTCTGGACCAACGCTATGATGATGTAATTACTTATGCCATACCGATATTAAAATCTACTAAGCAACTCTATGAAACTGAAATGTTTCGGATAATAGGGGCTTCCTACTTTGCAAAGTCTGATTACCCCAATGCAGGCATTTATTATAAGAGCTTTCAAAAGAATGATCAGGGCAAGACCCAGAATAATCAGGACAATTATCAGATTGGATATACTTGGTATAAATTAAAAGATTATAAAAATGCAATCATCGAACTGGAAAAACTGGAAACGACAGATCAGTATTTCCAGAGTGGAATGATTGCTTTGGGAGAGTCATTTCTGAAAACAGGCAATAAGCAGGGTGCTAGAAGTGCTTTTTTTAAAGCCTCAAGATTAAACTTCGATAAAAAGTTACAGGAAGAAGGCTTATTCAATTATGCTAAATTATCCTATGAACTTGATTTTCATCAGGTTGCCTTAGATGCAACCCAGCAGTTCATTAAAACATACGCCAATTCAGATAAACTGGATGAGGCTAAAATTCTACTGGGTGAGATCTTGCTGACCACTAAAAATTACAAAGATGCGATTGATATTCTGGAGAGTATTCCTAACAGGAACCGTGAGGCGAAAGCTGTTTATCAGAAGGTTACCTATTTCCGCGGACTTGAGTACTATAATGAAAGAGCCTTCCAGAATGGGATTTCCATGTTTATGCGCTCTAATACCAATGTGGTAGATAATGTGATTCATGCACTATCAACCTATTGGCTTGCAGAAGCAATGTACGAAGTTAGAAAATTTGGAGAATCAGTAGACAACTTTGAAAAATTCATGAATCTTCCGGCTGCAAAAGGAACTGAAGTTTACAATTTTGCCCATTATGCACTTGCATATGCTGCATTTGAACATGAAAATTACAGAAAAGCAGCTACTTATTTCAAGCGCTTTCTGCAGGGTAATGAAAAAGATGTGAATACGATTAATGATGCAGTGCTCCGCCTAGCAGACTCTTATTTTGTATTAAAAGATTACGGTGATGCTTCGGGATATTATGACCGGATCATCTCCTACAAGACCTCGAGTGAAGACTATGCCATGTTTCAGCGTGGTATGATTCAAGGCCTACAGGGTCAGAATGATTTGAAAATTGCTACTCATCAGTCATTGTTACAGCAATTTCCGAAATCCAACTATTCTGATGATGCCGGATTTGAAATCGCTTATACCTATTTTATTAAAGGCGATTACGAAATTGCCAAAACCGATCTTAGTTCTTTAATTGAAAAATATCCTCGAAGCAGTTATCTGCCAAGAGCCCTAATTACCATCGGACTCGTTGAGTTAAATCAGGATCAGGAAGAATCAGCATTGATTACATTCAAACGCGTGATTAGTGAGTACCCAACTACTGATGAAGCCAAACTAGCATTGGAATCCATTAAGAACATTTATCTGCAAAGATCAGACGCAACAGGATTTCTGGATTATGCAAACAGCACAAGTATTGGAAACCTGAGTTCATATGAACAGGACTACATCACCTTCCAAGCTGCAAATAATCGCTTTTTAAATGGTGATCATCAAGGCACTTTTGAGTCAGTCAATGCTTACTTTGATAAATTCCCAAAAGCTGTTCATGATAAACATGCCAAATTCATCAGAGCCGAAAGTCTGGTACGGCTGAAACGTCCCAATGAAGCTATTCCAGATTACGAATATATACTGAACGACTGGACCAGCGATTATACAGAAAGGGCTCTTATGAGCATTGCCAAAATTTATATCAACCAGAAAAAGTATAACGAAGCCATTGTTCACTTGAAAAAACTGGAACTGACTTCAGAATACAAATCAAATTACAATTATGCAGTCAATAATTTGATGGAAGCCTATGCCAGCATGAATATGCCTGATGAAACCCTGAAATATGTAAAATTCATCAGAGAATCTGATAAATCTTCTGAAGAAGATATTTTCAGAGCAGGTTTATACGCAGGGAAAGCGAATTTGGCCATAGGAGACACTATTCAGGCTGTAAAAGAAATAGAAGCAATGGTAGATAGTACCCAAACTGTAACCGGCGCCGAGGCTAAATATATAATAGCAGATCTACAGTATAAGAAACGAGATTATAAAAAATCTCTTGCTACCGCATTTGACCTGACCAATAAAATGCCGTCCCATGATTACTGGGTCGCAAAAACATATATCCTAATTGCCGACAACTATGTTGCAATGAAGGATATTTTTCAGGCGAAAAGCACGCTCCAGAGCATCATCGAGAACTATGAAAATAAAGAAGATGACATTCTCTCGCTGGCCACAGTCAAGTTGGATTTACTGAATAAACGTTTAAAATAATGAATACTAATACATTAAAATATACTCTCTTCTTAGGCTTATTTAGTTTATCGGTACTTACTACTGCGCAGGAAAAAAAAGATCAGAATCCACCGACTCAGCAGCCTCCTGCCGGGGGTACACTCTTGGAAGAAATAGAGGTTATAAGACCTTATAAACCTGTACTGGCTGATGCTGTTAAAATCAGAAGGAATCCGGATATGAATACTGTTGCCGCATTTAAACCAGTATTAACGTATAATATCATCGATAAAAAACTGGATTTAAATACCAATATTAAAGAGTTACAGGCACAGAAAATGGCAGATGAGCCAGTAGTTGTTCTGACAAATAACTATGCAAAAGTTGCTGCCGGTAATTTCAATACAGCTTTAGCTGAGGTCTACCTTAATACAGGCAAAGATGAAGCTCTGCAAGGAGGAGCATTTTTTAAACACCTTTCGCAGAAAGGCAGTCTTGATAAACAGCTGTTTTCGAAACAGGAATTTGGCTTGTTTGGAAGATCTATAGCAGATGATTATGCCTTAAGCGGCAGATTGATTTACGACAGAAATGCTATGAATTTTTATGGTTTTGACCCTGGATCTTTAGTTGCTGCTGACATGAGCAAACAGAGATTCAGTACTATCAGTGGCGAGGCTGAGTTAGTTAACAACTACTCTAAATCTTCATTATTCGATTATTCAGCAAATATCAATGCATATCAGTTTAGTAATATTGATGATGCCCGCGAAAGTTCAGTGCTTCTGCGTGGCTCTGTGAATAAAGCAGTTAAACAATCAAATCTAGGTTTAAATGCTTCATTAGATTTAACATCTACGAAAGACTTAGCTTATAAATTGGGTAACAACATCCTGAGAGCGAATCCATATATAAAACTACAAGCAAGTGGTTTTAATCTAGATCTAGGAGTAAATATTGTCCAGGAATTTGGTACTCAAAGTAGGCTAAATATTTTCCCTGCAGTATCAGCTGAACTTCCTGTTATTAAGGGTTACGCCACAATATTTGCAGGTGTTAACGGAGATGTTCTAAAGACTACGCTAAGGGAGCTTGCCTTTGAGAACCCATACCTTGGGAAAAATGTCGCCATAAAAAATTCATTAGAGAAAATGAATGTATATGGCGGGGTAAAGGGCAATGCAAGTGCTGAGTTCGGCTATAAAGTAATGGCCTGGTACAAAACAATGGAGGATCTTCAATTGTTTGTAAACAGTCCGGCTTTAATAAACCGATTTGAGGCTATTTATGATAATGGGCAAAGTAAGATTCTCGGGCTTGAAGCTGAAATCAATGTTAAAGCATCCGAATTCCTGAACTTAAATGCCAAGGCACAGTTTTTCGACTATACTCTTGCTACCGAGAAAGAAGCATGGTTTAAACCCAACCTCAGACTGATGTCAAATGCGAGGTTTCAGATTAACCGGAAAGTAATTATTGATGCGGAATTATTATTTCAGGATGAGGTCTATGCTAAGTTAAATGGTCCAGCAGGAACATTTACTTCAAAAAGTGTAAGTGGATTTATTGACCTGAGTGCGGGTGCAGAATATAAGGTAAATGAAAAATTCGGGATTTATATTCGGGTTAATAATCTAACCGGGCAGTCATACCAAAGATTCCTGTATTATCCAAAGCTGGGTATGAATGTACTTGGCGGAATAAATTATGGGTTCTAATGCATTTTTTGGCTAATGAGAATTAAAAATTAACTTTACCACTCAATGGAGATCGGACTTTACATCGCAGAATTGCTAGCGGAGCAGGATGAAGTAAGCGTCGCTGGTTTAGGTACTTTTTTTAAAGAACGGGTTGCAGGATCTTTTGATAAACATAATAGTTTATTTTATCCACCTTCTTACCATTTATCCTTCAAAAAAGATGTTTTTAGCTTTTCAGGCCTTAGTGAGTATATAAGCCTCAAAAGAAGTCTCAGTATTTCTTCATCTGA
>Ga0105054_10002837_pt1 | contig 27340 bp, 27 predicted proteins | sample BON02_FD_78091 | JGI IMG/M metagenome (GOLD analysis project Ga0105054, IMG submission 78091) | Freshwater microbial communities from Lake Bonney liftoff mats and glacier meltwater in Antarctica - BON-02 (megahit assembly) | ecosystem: Environmental > Aquatic > Freshwater > Ice > Glacier...
AACGGATCGACTTATAGCGGAAACAGAAGCCTCACTTCCATAGGACACCAGACTGTCGCCGAACGTCAGTGGAACTCTCGCGAAACAGTCGCCGCCTGACCCGCATCCGCAATGGCCTCGAAAGCGCGATGCCCGGCGCGGTCCGTCGCCGCAATGAGTTTTCGTTCCCAGGCTCGCCAGCCGCCCGGCGGCGCTGTCGCCGACGCGCCGCGACGCCTGTAATCCCGCCAGCGCAGGCGCGATGGCGCGGGGTGGTTTTCCGGGTCGCGCCGGTGCCGGACCCAATTCCGCGAGCCTTTGCGGCTCTCGCGTTGGTGGGCCTCGTCAGCCTCCGCGATGCCGGCAAGGACATCGTCGGGCTCCGGCGGCAGAGCGCCGATGATCGCCATGCGCCAACGCCAGGCGGTATCACGCGAGAGCCCCAGGGCCCGGCCCGCGCGGCCGCACGAGAGCGGCTGCGGTGCCGCCACCATGTCGCGCACCCGCGCGGCCATCAGATCGGGCCTGTGCACCCGGGGGACCGGCGTATCGCTGCGCCCCGGCCAACTCGCCCCGCAGCCCGAGCAACGCCATCGCTGCGCGCCTGTCCGCGTCCGGCCCCGGCGAACCCGCTCGCCACCGCCGCAGCGCGGGCACGACGCCGCCGGACTGCCCGCCTCGGCACGAGTATCTATCTCCATCACCGCCTCGGCCCGTTCGCGCGCCTCGGCCACCATTCCTTCCGCCTGCCGCAATTCGTGCGGCGTCAGACGGGCGAGCAATCGACCGAACTCGGTCGGATCGAAGCGGGGCAAGGCGGCCCTCCAGAGATGCCGGGAACCTCCGACTCTACACGACTGCAGCAGAAGAACAAAGATGGAACCAACGCGATTTGCTGACACCGCCCGATCGAACTTAACAACATACTGGATGCGCAGGAAAGGGCCGACGCAGCGATCAAGGCCTGGATCACCAACAACAAATCGGCTGTCACCGGCGATGTCGCGAAAAGCGCGACAAAGCTGATGACCACGATGAAATCCAACCGCGAGCAGGTCGCCAAACTGATCACAAAGATCACTAAACTGAACAGCGACGTGAACGCCGCGCGCAAAGACAATGCAGAACTCAAGGAAAAGGTCGATGCGCTCACCGCTTCGGAACCGACCATCTTCAAATTCGCCGAAGTCTTTGTCGAAATTGGTGTCAGCGTCGCCTTTCTGGCCTCTGCCAATATCGGCTGGCCGGATGCCTACCCGATCATGGAGACGTCCAAGGCCGTTACCGACATGATCAGCAATGTCGTGGGCAGTATGGACTGCGCCTACAGCGCAGCGATGGAAATGAAAGGCTTTGTCGACGACCTGCGAGCCTGATCCGTATCAACTACGGGGAAACACGAAACACCGGTCACGCCGGATCATCAACCACAGCGGCGTGCCCGGCTTGGGCAGAAACACCGAAGGCACCTGTGCCCGCAGGATCGACCCGTCAAAATCCATGCGAAACTCGACCAGACTCTCCGACCCCATGAACCGCGCCCGCGCAACAGTGCCCCGCGCGGCAGTCCCCTCAAGCGGCGTCGGCTTTGGCCCTCGTCCGCCACGGTCAAAATCGATCCGCAAATGCTGTGGACGTATCACGATATCGACCTCGGTCCCGTCCGGCACGCCGGGGGCCAGAAACTGACCAAAGGCCGTCTCGGTCAGCGCACCTTGAACTCTGCCACGTATTACATTGATATCACTGAAAAACCCGGCCGCCTCGCGGTCAACCGGGGCGTTATAGACATGATAGGGCGCGCCACGCTGCACAATCCGCCCGTCCCGCATCAGCGCAATCTCATCTGCCATCCGCATCGCCTCCGCCGGCTCATGCGTTACGAGAAGTACCGCCGTTCCCTCGGATTTGAGCACGGCCAGCGTCTCGTCCCGGATATCGTCGCGCAGCCGGTCATCCAGCCCCGAAAACGGCTCATCCATCAGCAGAATGCGCGGACGCGGCGCCAGCGCACGCGCCAGTGCCACCCGCTGCTGTTCCCCACCAGACAATTGATGCGGATAATCCGCGATATGGCGGGTCATACCCACCTTTTCCAACAGGTCCGCAACCCTTCCACGCACTTCGGCCCGCGGCCCGCGCAGGCCAAAACCGACGTTTCCCGCAACATCCAGATGCGGAAACAGTGCGAAATCCTGAAACATCAGGCCAATCCCGCGCCGCTCCGGCGGCACCAGCACCCCCGGCCCGGCAATCACCTGCCCGTCAACACAGACCTCACCGCTGTCCTGCGTCTCGACCCCGGCAATGATGCGCAGCGTCGTGGATTTGCCACAGCCGGACGGGCCCAGCAGACAGGTCACCTGCCCCGGCATCACCCGCAAGGACACATCGTCAACCACACGCCTGCCCGCAAAACTGCGGCAGATATTGCTGATCTCAAGACGCGCCGTGCTGCTCACGTTTTCCCCTGCGGTCCGGCCAAATCCGACTGAAAACATCAAATAACCGCGTCGTCCTAACAAGCCCGCAGCAGCAGGGCAAGCGTCACAGCGTTGCGTTGGTGGCACCGCCGTCCAGCAGAATATTCTGGCCCACGATGAATCCCGCATGCTGCGAGCACAAGAACGCGCACATCGCGCCAAACTCTGCCGCCGTGCCATAGCGGCGCGCCGGGATCGTGGCCGCACGCTGCGCCTGTGCCTCCTGCATCGTGATTCCCTGCGCCGCCATCACGCCTTGGTCGAGCGATATGGCGCGGTCCGTCGCATGAATCCCCGGCAACATGTTGTTGATACATACGCCACTCGGCGCCACCTGACGCGCCGTGCCCGCGACAAACCCGGTCAGCCCGGTGCGCGCCGCATTCGACAGGCCCAGTTGCGGGACAGGTGCCTTCACCGATTGCGAGGTGATATTGACCACCCTGCCCCACCCCTGCGCGATCATTCCCGGCAACAGCGCCTGCATCAACGCGATGGGGGTCAGCATATTTGCATCAATCGCCTTGATGAAATCATCGCGCGACCAGTCCGACCAAAGTCCCGGCGGCGGCCCACCGGCATTGGTCACCAGAATATCGGCATCCCCAATGGCGTCCAAAAGTGCGGCACGCCCCACCTCGGTGGTCACATCGGCCGCAACCGTGGTCACCTGCACACCATGCGCCGCCCTGATCCGGGCCGCTGACGCCTCCAGCGCCTCAGCCCCGCGCGCATTGATGACCAGATCGACTCCAGCCGCCGCCAGCGCCTCGGCACAGCCCAACCCCAGCCCCTTCGACGCAGCACATACCAGTGCGCGCTTGCCCTTGATCCCCAGATCCATCGGAATTACCTCTCGCTTGTTCGGACCGGCCCTAGCATTCCCAGCCGGTTTCGGCAACAATACCTGCGAGATGTGCTGATCTCACAGGATCTTCAACCGATGTTAACCCTCCTGGTTTCACGACAGCATCTGGCGCAACGACTGGACCCGATCACATGACTTCTGTCCAGAATCTGCCGGTCCTGCGTGCCACGGATTTCCGCGTCAGCGACGGCGTGGCCGCTGGCGATGCCGTGTCTTTTGCCGACGAACTCGTGCTCGACGACATCTACCAGCTTGCGGCAGAGGCGGCGCGGGTCAGACTTGGCTTCTCGGTCAGCGACGTCGAAAGCAGCTTTCGGATCGACCCCGGTTCAGAGGCAGGAACCTCCGGCAACCGGCTCGTGCTCGACTGCGCCCTCACCTTCATGGCCCCCGACAGCCTCACTTTCGAAGCATTGGTTCTGGTCGAGGTCGAAGACGGGGCCGTGGCGCAGGTCTATCTGCTGCCGCTGGTGACACTCCTGCCAAAGACGAATTACCGGCTCGTCGGCATCGACCGCGAGAGCGCACTTGCCCGTTTTGCCGAAGTGGCCTGCGTCTCCTTCACGCGCGGCACCCATATCACTCTGGCCTCCGGCGCGCAGGTCCCGATCGAACAGTTGCGCATCGGTGACAAAGTGCTGACCCGCGATGACGGGCCGCAGGCCGTGCGCTGGATCGGCCACACCACCCTGCGTGCTGTGGGCGATTTTGCCCCCGTGGTCATCGCCAAAGGCGCACTTCACAACGAAAATGACCTGATCGTCAGCCCCGACCACCGGCTCTTTGTCTATCAGCGCACCGACCGGCTCGGCGCCGGTCGGCCCGAGGTGCTGGTCAAGGTGCGGCATCTGATCAATGGCGATACCGTGCGCCAGCAGGACGGCGGCTTTGTCGAATATTACCAACTGCTCTTTGACGAACATCAGATCATCTATGCCGAAGGGATCGCAGCCGAATCCCTGCTGATCGACCCGCGCACCCGCGCCGCACTCCCGGCAGAGGCGGGGGCCCACCCTGGCGGCGCGCGGCGCACGCATGCGCACCGGCAACATCAGGAATACGAAGTGCAGGAAAGCCTGCTCTCCACCCCCGATGCAGTTGAAAAGCTACGCCGGTCCTCGACCTCGGACTGATCGCCGCCTCGCCTCGATTGCCCTTTTCCTGCCCCCCGCCTATAGGGGGCGGATCATGACAAACCGCCCCGCACTCCCCCCCGAAATCGCCCGCCGCCGGACCTTTGCGATCATCTCGCACCCCGACGCGGGCAAAACCACGCTCACCGAAAAGTTCCTGCTGTTCGGCGGTGCGATCCAGATGGCCGGACAGGTCCGCGCCAAAGGCGAGGCGCGGCGCACGCGGTCCGACTTCATGCAGATGGAAAAGGACCGGGGCATTTCCGTATCCGCCTCGGCAATGTCATTCGATTACAAAAACTTCCGGTTCAATCTTGTCGATACCCCCGGCCACTCAGATTTCTCCGAGGATACCTACCGCACCCTGACTGCGGTGGACGCCGCCGTGATGGTGATCGACGGCGCCAAGGGTGTGGAATCCCAGACCCGCAAGCTCTTCGAAGTCTGCCGGATGCGCGATCTGCCGATCCTGACCTTCTGCAACAAGATGGACCGCGAAAGCCGCGACACCTTTGACATCATTGACGAAATTCAGGAAAATCTGGCGATCGACGTAACACCCGCCTCATGGCCCATCGGCACCGGGCGCGAATTCATCGGCTGCTACGACCTGCTGCGCGACCGGCTGGAACTCATGGACCGCGCCGACCGTAACCGCGTGGCAGAATCTATTGAAATCAATGGGCTGGATGACCCTCTTATTGCAGAACATGTCCCCGCCGACCTGCTCGCCAAACTGCGCGAAGAGGTCGAGATGGCCCGCGAACTGCTCCCCGCGATGAATATCCAGTCGGTGCTTGAGGGGCACATGACACCCTTATGGTTCGGCTCCGCGATCAATTCCTTCGGGGTCAAGGAACTGATGGACGGTATCGGCAGCTACGGCCCCGAACCGCAGGTACAACGGGCAGAGCCGCGCGCAATTTCTCCCGAGGAAACAACGGTTTCCGGCTTCGTGTTCAAGGTTCAGGCGAACATGGACCCCAAACACCGCGACCGCGTCGCCTTTGTCCGGCTCTCCTCCGGGCATTTCACCCGCGGTATGAAACTGCTGCATGTCCGCTCGAAAAAACCCATGGCCATCACCAACCCGGTGCTCTTTCTCGCCGCCGACCGCGAACTGGCAGAAGAGGCCTGGGCAGGCGATATCATCGGCATCCCCAACCACGGGCAATTGCGCATCGGCGACACCCTGACCGAGGGCGAAATCATCCGCGTCACCGGTATCCCCTCCTTCGCGCCCGAACTGCTGCAAACCGTGCGCGCCGGCGACCCGATGAAGGCGAAACATCTGGAAAAGGCGCTGATGCAATTCGCAGAAGAGGGTGCTGCCAAAGTATTCAAACCCATCCTCGGCTCCGGCTTCATCGTCGGTGTCGTCGGCCAGTTGCAATTCGAAGTGCTGGCCTCCCGGATCGAGCTTGAATACGGGCTCCCCGTGCGCTTTTCCCCCTCGCAATTCACCTCCGCGCGCTGGGTGAGCGGCGACAAGGCCGCAGTCGAAGGGTTCATCGACGTCAATAAACAGCACATCGCGCGCGACAATGACGACGATGTGGTGTTCCTGACCCGCCTGCAATGGGACATCGACCGCGTCGCGCGCGACCACCCCGGCGTCAAACTGACCGCGACCAAGGAAATGATGGTGTGACGGCGTGGCCCGGGGCAACGGGGAAAGTCCGCCAAGGAAGACGCCCTCACGTTAACCCCGCCTTAACCATGACTGTGCAAAACTGAACGCAGGAGGCACCGCCATGAAGCGATCCGATGAAATTCTGCTGGTGGACTACTGGCTGTCGCGGCGGAGCAACCCCGTGACCGGTGCGCCGCCAGCCGCTCGGGGTGTCAGATACTGGAAACAGGCATACGAGTCGTTTGCTCATCTGAAGGGCGGTCGGACACTGCCGACCTTTATCAATTAGCTCCGCAATACGCGCGATCAGTTCGATGCGATTCTGCCGACTGCCCGGCGCGGATGGTTCGACACGCAGTCGAACCCCGCCGCCGGAGAGCAGCTTTGCACCTTGCACGAGCGATGGCGAAAGGTTTCCGATGCCGACCTCGACCGTGCCGTGCTTCTCATAACGCCACAGACAATTTCATGACGCTAGCGTTTCATGCCCGTGCCGTATGATACATTTCGGAGGCACGGGTGACACTCCGGCCTTGCACAAGTCGATGTCCGCATCCGGTTCGCTGCGTTGCTCAGTTCAGCTTTGCATCAAGCGTAATTTCCGCCGCCGCCAGCAGGCGCGAAATCGGGCAATTCGCCTTGGCATCCGCCGCCGCCTTTTCAAACGCAGCCTTGTCCGCGCCCTCGATCTTTGCATGCAGGTCCAGATGAATCGCTGTCACCGTCGGCGCACCACCCGGAAAATCCAGCGTAACCGTCGCTGTCGTCGCAATCTCCTGTGCCTTCATCCCGGCCTTTTCCAGTTCCCCTGACAAGGCCATCGAGAAACAGGCCGCATGTGCCGCCCCGATCAGTTCTTCGGGATTGGTGCCCGGTTCGCCCTCGAACCGCTTCTTGAAATCATAAGGCACATCGCTCAGCGCGGTGCTCTTGGTCGCGATCTTGCCGTGACCGGTCTTCAGATCGCCGCTCCAAACCGCTGATGCTGACTGTTTGCTCGCCATTTCCTGTTTCCTTCATTTTGCTGCGCCCGGGTGGGCTCCGGCGCATAAAGTGGCCCATCACACAGCCCGGTCAAGCGAAACCCGCAAGCTGAGGCAAGGCACTGGCAGGCTCTGGCTGGACTCTGGCGCCTCTGCTCCGGCCAAATCCCTGTCATCCTTGACCTTTGCGGTCACCGGGCATATGGGCTTGCCCATGTATAACGCTCCGGCAATCCGGCCGGGCGGGCCGCTTTCATTGCGCGGCCAAGCAGCCGCATCTTTGAAAGGGCTACATGACACAGTTTACCGACCTCAACCTCGATCCCAAAGTGCTTCAGGCCGTGATCGACACTGGCTATCTGACTCCGACCCCGATCCAGGCAGGGGCCATCCCTCCCGCCCTCGAAGGGCGCGATGTGCTCGGCATCGCCCAGACCGGCACCGGCAAAACCGCCAGTTTCGTGCTTCCGATGATCACCCTGCTGGGCCGTGGACGCGCCCGCGCGCGCATGCCACGCAGCCTCGTGCTCTGCCCGACCCGCGAACTCGCGGCGCAGGTGGCCGAAAACTTTGACACCTACGCCAAACATACCAAACTGACCAAGGCCCTGCTGATCGGCGGCGTCAGTTTCAAGGAACAGGACACGCTGATCGACCGTGGCGTCGACGTCCTCATCGCCACCCCCGGTCGCCTGCTCGACCATTTCGAGCGCGGCAAACTCCTCCTCACCGGCGTGCAGATCATGGTGGTGGACGAGGCTGACCGGATGCTCGACATGGGCTTCATTCCCGATATCGAACGCATCTTCAACCTGACGCCCTTCACCCGGCAGACGCTGTTCTTCTCCGCCACCATGGCACCCGAGATCGAGCGGATCACCAACACCTTCCTCAGCAATCCCGCCAAGATCGAAGTGGCCCGTGCCGCCACGACAGGCGAGAATATCACGCAAAGTGTGGTCATGTTCCGCGCCACCCGCAAGGAAAACGAGGCGAGCGAAAAACGCGCCGTCCTGCGCGCGATCATCGACGCCGAAGGCGACGCCTGCACCAATGCGATCATCTTCTGCAACCGTAAATCCGACGTGGACCTCGTCGCCAAGTCGCTGAAAAAGCACGGCTATAATGCCGAACCGATCCACGGCGACCTCGATCAATCCGTGCGCACCCGCACACTCGACGGGTTCCGCGATGGCCGGATCAAGTTTCTGTGCGCCTCCGATGTGGCCGCGCGCGGGCTCGATATCCCCGCCGTCAGCCATGTGCTCAACTTCGATGTCCCCAGCCATGCCGAGGATTACGTCCACCGGATCGGGCGCACCGGCCGCGCCGGACTCAAGGGCGCGACGCTGATGATCTGCTCGCCCCGCGACGAAAAGAACCTCGATGCGATCGAAAAACTGGTGCAGAACACCATCCCGCGCCGCGACAATCCGCTGAAAGACGCCAGCCCGACCGACGCCCCGGCCCGCGCGCAGACAGAAGAGCGTCCAGCCCGTACCACCCGCAGCCGCTCGCACCGCCCGGCGCGGAGCGAGGCTGTCGCAGCCGAACCAGTCGCAGCGGTTGTCGCAGAGGCCGAACCCGTCGCCGCAGTCGACTCCGGCGCAGCCAAACCGGCCCGCAGCCCCGCACCCGTACGCGCCCAAGAGCCTGGCGCCGAGCGGCATGAGCGTGGTGACCGGCCCGCACCTGACAGCGACCGCAATAACGATCGCAGTAACGACCGCAGCAACGACCGCGGTGATGACCGTCAAAACCGCAACCGCCCGCGCCGCGAATTTGCGGGCGAGCGCAATGGCGAGCGGATCGTCGGCATGGGCGACGACACGCCCAGCTTCATCATGAAAAGCTTTGAAGAGCGTCGCGCCGGGTAAACCGGCCCCCGGGGCGCACAACCGGTCGCGCAACCGGTGGCGCAGCCTTTGCGCCGCCCTGCTGCTCTGCGCCGCCCCGGCAGCCGCGCAGGCCCAGGCCCGCGACTGCGTCGCGCGGGTCAACCATCAGGAGGTGGAGATCAGCGCCGGGGTGATCCCGACCGACAGCATCGACCTCACCCTGCGTGAGCGGCTGCTCGGCTGGCCGCGCCGCACCACCAGCAGGCTGACCGGCAACGCGCCCCCCTGCGACAGCCAGACCACCATCGCCTTTCTGGCGGCGATCCTCGCCATCGACCAGACCGAGGGGCTCTGCCTCGCCTGGGACGAAGACGACTCCGGATATCTTCTGGTGCCCGGCGAGCAAAACTACCGTGGTCGCTGCCAGAAAACCGTCTGTGACCGGGTCAACATGCTGCGCGACGACGCGCTGGGCACCGCCGCCACCGTGGGGCAATTGGTCACGCAGGGGCTGACAACCGACACCGGCCTGCGCGGACTCGCGCATGACTCGGGCGCCTTCCTGCTCTCGGGTCGGTCCGGTCTGATGCGCGAGGCGCTTGGTCAGGGCGCCGCCGCTCTTGGGGGCGCGCTCTCCACACCCGCCGTGCTCACCGCCGCCGCCGTCACCGTGGTTGCAGTCGGCGGCGCGGTCTATGTCTGCACCGAATAGCGCGCGCCTAGGTTACCCCGGCCGTCACCCCAGCCGCGACACCACAATCGTCACTTCCGGCTTCTTGCCGATTTCGTTCTGTGCCGATTGCCGGACAATGCGCTTCAGTTCCTTGTCGAGCTTTTCCTCATCGCGCAGCGTCCGCGCCTCGGCCCTTGCGATGAACTGCGCCAGATCCGCCTCAAGAATATCCACCAGTGCGGCGTTGGAACGACCCGTTTCCGGCAATCCCATGATCTCGCACCACGGATCGCCCAGCGGATCGTCGTTCTCGTCGATGATCAGGGTCACAGTCACATGGCCGTTCATCGCCATCCGGATCCGGTCGCGCACCACACCGTCCTGCGCCCCGATCTGGACCGAGCCATCCAGATAGGTCCGGCCGGTTTCGATATACTCGGCCACTTTCAATGCATTACCCGACAGGTCGATCATCATGCCATTGACCGCGACGATCCCGGCAATCCCGCGTTCCTTGGCAATCTTCACATGCTCGCGCAGGTGACGATGCTCGCCATGCATCGGGATCAGGAACTGCGGCTTCACGATATCCACCATCATCTCGAGATCGGGGCGGTTGGCATGGCCCGACACGTGATATTTGCCACCCGCATCGTCCACCACATCGACGCCCATTTCCGAGAGCTGGTTCATGATCCGGATCACGCCGCGCTCGTTGCCGGGGATGGTCTTGGAGGAGAACAGGAACATATCCCCCTCCTTCAGCTTCAACCCAAGATAGGGGCCCTGCGCCAGTTGCGCACTCGCAGCACGGCGTTCGCCCTGCGACCCGGTCACCAGCAACAGCAGCTTTTCGCGCGGCAGATTGGCCGCATCCTCCGCATTCACCGTGCGCGGCATGCCGGTCAGCAGGCCGGTCTCGGTCGCCGCCTGCACCATCCGCTGCATCGCACGACCAAGCAGGACCACCGTGCGCCCGGCCTTTTGCGCCGCCATCGCCAGCGTCTTGAGGCGGGCGACGTTGGAGGCAAAGGTGGTGGCCACGACCATGCCCGTGGCCGACCGGAACAATGCCTCCACATCCGGGGCCAGCGTCGCCTCGGACCGGCCCGGCAGCGGCGAGAAAACATTGGTTGAATCGCAGACCAGCGCGCGCACGCCGCTCGCCGCGACACTCTCCCACAGCGGGCGGTCGAATGGATCGCCCACCACCGGGGTCACGTCGATCTTGAAATCGCCGCTATGGATGACACGGCCCGCGGGCGTGTCGATCACCAGCGACGAACACTCCGGGATCGAATGGCTCACCGGCAAAAACCCCACGGTAAACGGGCCCGCCGTGATCGTCGCAGGCCAGATTTCCGCGATATTCAAGGCCGAGGGCGAAATGCCATGCTCGTCCATCTTGTTCTTCGCGATATTGGCGGTGAACTTGCGGGCATAGACCGGCGCGCGCAGCCGGTCCCACAGCAGACCGATCGCCCCCACATGATCCTCATGCGCATGGGTGATGAAGATCGCCTCGATCCGGGCGCGGCGCGCCTCCAGCCAGGCGATATCGGGCATGATCAGATCGACACCCGGCGTGCCTTCCATTTCGGGAAAGGTCACACCCAGATCGACCACGATCAGGCGCTCCTGCCCCGGTTTGCCATAGCCATAGACATAGGCGTTCATGCCGATCTCGCCCGCGCCCCCGAGGGGAAGATAGATCAGGCGTTCGCCGCTTTTGGCACTACTCATTCCGTTTCCTTGTTATACCGATGGATGACGGTCAGCCCGTGCATCGTCAGATCATCCTCGATCCGGTCAAATAGCACGTCACCCTGCCCAAACAATGAGGCGAGGCCACCCGTGCCGATTATGCGCATGTCATGGCCGCGCTCGCCCTTGATCCTGTCGCATATCTCGCGGACGAGCCCGACATAACCCCAGAAAATCCCCGATTGCATGCAGGCCACAGTATTCGTGCCCACCACGCGCTGCGGCTTGCTCACATCGACATGCGGCAGGGCAGCAGCGGCATTATGCAGCGCCTCGAGCGAGGTATTGACCCCCGGCGCGATCACGCCGCCGACATAGGCACCATCCGCCTCGACCACGTCAAAGGTGGTCGCAGTGCCAAAATCCACCACGATCAGATTGCCGCCATGCCGGTCAAAGGCGCCGGCTGTATTCACCAGCCGGTCCGGGCCGACAGCCGTGCCCTCATCCACACGCGGCGGCACCGGCAACCGGCACTCCGGCTTGCCAACCACCAGCGGGCGACAGTTGAAATAGCGATCCGCCAGCACGCGCAGATTGAACACGACACGCGGCACGGTCGAAGAGATGATCACCTCGTCGATCATCGCATCCACCTGTCGCATTTGCATCAGGGCGGACAGCCAGACATAATATTCATCCGCCGTGCGGCGCCAATCCGTCGCAATCCGCCAGGTCGCCAGAAATCCACGGCCATCCCAGATCGAAAACACAGTATTGGTATTGCCGCAGTCAATCGCCAAAAGCATCGCATATCCTCAAAAGAATACATCCGCAGCCGGGATCGCCTTTGGCCCCTCGGCGGTCATCAGGATCAGGTTGCCGTCCATGTCCACCGTGTCAAAGATGCCGGTTATGGCGGCTTGCCCGGTCCGCGCGGTGATCGTCTCGCCCAGCCTTGCGGCGTGGCGCAACCAATCCTCGCGGATGCGCTGAAACCCCATCGCCTCCAGCTTGGCTTCCTGCGTCGCATAGCTTGAGGCAAGCACAGCCAGAAACTCCGCCGCCTCCACGGCGGTCCCACCCTCGCCCAGCAGGCTGACCGGGGCAAAATCGCCGCCCACCCCCGCAGGCACAGCGCGCAGATTGACCCCGAACCCGACCGAGAGCCAATCGACAAACGGCCCGCGCCCGGCACTTTCCAGCAATATCCCCGCCACCTTGCCACCATTCAGCAGCACATCGTTGGGCCATTTCAGCGACAGCCGCGTGCGGTCGATATAAAGCGCCAGCGACTCGAACAGGGCATTTGCGGCCAAAAACGACCGCTTCGCCGCCTCCGGCGCCGTGGCATAGGGCTTGTAGATCAGGGTCGCCCCCAGATTGCCCTCCGGTTGCACCCAGGCACGGCCCCGGCGGCCACGCGCCTCGGTCTGCTGACGCGCCATGATCCAGGTCGGACCCGTCAGATCCGGGGCACGCCGCGCCGCCTCGGCCATCGTGCTGTCGACAGAGGCCAGAATGACCTTTGCATAGCCCTCGGGCCAGGGCGGGCCGGGATCGGCCTCAGTTGACAAGCGTGGCCGCGGCAGCCGCCGCCAATGGCTCGATGCCGAACAGATTGACCACGCCCACCACCATCATTCCAGCAGAGATCATCAGCATCCCCCACAGCACCGGCGACATCGGCCCATCCAGGCCCTCCTCATCTTCGCCGAAATACATGTAGTAGACAACGCGCAGATAATAAAACGCACCAATGACCGAGGCAACGACACCGGCAACCGCCAGCCAGGCCAGCCCGCCGTCATAGGCGGCACGCAGCACATAAAACTTGCCAAAGAACCCCAACATCGGCGGCACACCCGCCAGACTGAACATCAACACCAGCAGCGCCAGCGCCCGCAACGGCTCGCGTTTGGAATACATCTTGAGCGCGGAAATCTCGACCACCGGGCGGCCATCCTTTTCCATCGCAAGGATAAAGGCAAAGGTTCCGATATTCATCACCACATAGATCGCCATGTAGATCAGCATCGCCTGCACACCAAATGCGGTCCCGGCGGCCAACCCCATCAACGCAAACCCCATATGCGCGATCGAGGAATAGGCCATCAGCCGCTTGATATTGGTCTGCCCGATCGCCGCAATCGCGCCCAGAAACATCGACACGACCGATAGAAACGCCACGATCTGCTGCCATTCGTCCACGATCCCGCCAAAGGCATCATGCACCACGCGGGCAAACAGGACCATGCCCGCCACCTTGGGGGCCGTGGCAAAAAACGCGGTCACCGGTGTCGGCGCTCCCTCATACACATCCGGCGTCCACATATGGAACGGCGCCGCCGATACCTTGAAAGCAAAACCCGCGATCAGGAACACCAGCCCGAACAAGAGGCCCAGCGATACCCCGCCCTCCGCCGACGCAATGATCCCGGTGAACAGGGTGGTTCCCGCAAAGCCATAGGTCAGCGACGCACCATAAAGCAGCAGGCCGGAGGATAGCGCGCCCAGCACGAAATATTTCAGCCCGGCTTCCGTCGATTTTGCACTGTCGCGGCGCAGCGCGGCGACGACATACAGCGCCAGCGACTGCAACTCCAACCCCATGTACAGCACCATGAGATCGCCGGCCGAGACCATGACCATCATGCCGACAACCGCCAGCGCCACCAGCACCGGATATTCGAACCGCAGCAATCCCCGGCGCGACATGTAGTCCTGGCTCATCACCAGCACCGCCGCCGCCGACAGCAGGACCGTCACCTTGGCAAAGCGGGCGAACCGGTCATCCACGAAAGAGCCTTCGAACGCCACATTGGTGCCGCTCCCCGTCCCGACCCAGACCGCGACAATCACCAGCACAGCGCCGGTAATCCAGACCAAGAGCGGGGCCGTACGGTCCTTGCCGGTATAGACCGCGGCCAGCAGTGCCACGATCGCATAAAGTGCCAGGATGATCTCGGGCAGCACTACGCGCAGATCAGCGGAAATCATGCCATTCGCTCCCTAATTCGCAACCAGCGCGACGGCCGCAGCATGCGTGGCCTGCGCTGTCTCGACCTGCGCGACAAGCGCGTCGACGGTCGGGTTCATCATGTCGGTCAACAGCGCCGGATAGATCCCCAGCAGCAGCGTCGTGACCACCAGCGGCACCAGAATAGCCACCTCACGCCGGTTCATGTCGGTGATCGACTTCAGTGCCTCACGCACCAGATCGCCAAAAATCAGCCGGCGATACAGCCACAGCGCATAGGCCGGTGACAACACCACGCCCGTCGCCGCCACCGCTCCCACCCAGGTATCGACCTTGAATGCACCCATCATCGCCAGAAACTCGCCGATAAACCCGGATGTGCCCGGCAGGCCGACGTTGGCCATGGTGAAATACATGAAAAACAGCGCGTAAATCGGCATGCGCACGACCAGCCCGCCATAGGCTGCAATCTCGCGCGTATGCATCCGGTCATAGACGACGCCTACGCAAAAGAACAACGCGCAGGAAATAAGTCCATGCGAGATCATCTGGAACATCGCGCCTTCGATGCCCTGCTCATTGGCCGCAAAAATCCCCATGGTGACAAAGCCCATATGCGCAACAGACCAATACGCGATCAGCTTTTTCATGTCCTCCTGCGCCAGTGCCACGAAACTGGTGTAGACGATGGCAATCACGCTCAGCCACAGCATCAGCGGGCCCAGCAACTCGGTCGCAACCGGGAACATCGGCAGGTTGAAGCGTAAAAACCCGTATCCGCCCAGTTTCAACAGCACCGCCGCCAGCACCATCGAGCCAGCGGTCGGCGCCTGCACATGCGCATCAGGTAGCCATGTATGCACCGGCCACATCGGCATCTTGACCGCGAATGAGGCGAAAAAGGCAAGGAAAAGCAGGGTCTGCATCCCGCCGACAACATTCATGCCCAAAAGCGGAAAGGCCTCGGAGTTGAAATCATACTGCATCAGCGTCGGAATATCGGTAGTGCCGGCAACGCTGAACATCGCGACCATCGCGACCAGCATCAGCACCGACCCGAGAAACGTATAAAGAAAGAACTTGAAGCTGGCGTAGATGCGGTCCTTGCCGCCCCAGATGCCGATCATCAGGAACATCGGGATCAGCCCGGCTTCGAAAAACAGATAGAACAGGACCAGATCGAGCGCCATGAAAACGCCCAGCATCAGTGTTTCCAGGACCAGAAACGCAATCATGTATTCCTTGACCCGGTGCTCCACGTTCCAGCAGGCGGCAATGACCAGCGGCATCAGGAAAGTGGTCAGCAGGATCAGCGGCACCGAAATTCCGTCCACACCCAGCTTGTACCGCAAGCCCAGCAACCAGGTCTTGTCCTCGACAAACTGGAACCCGACAATGGCGGGATCGAAATTGGTCATGATGAAGAGCGAGGCGACAAACGTGGTCGCCGTCGTGGTCAGCGCCACCCATTTCGCGGCGCGGCGCGCAGCAGGATCGTCACCACGCTGAAACAGCGCCAGAATGACCGCACCCAGCAGCGGCAACACCAGCGTCAGTGACAGGATATTGCCCATTATTCGGCTCCCCCGGTCAGCGTGACCCAGGTGAGGAAAATCAGGATTCCCAAAACCATCGCAAAGACGTAGTGGAAAATATAGCCCGACTGCATGCGCCCGGCAAAGCGGGTCAGCATCGGCACAATCCCGAGCGCCAGCCCGTTCAGACTGCCGTCGATGATCGTGCCGTCACCCTTCTTCCACAGGATCCGCGCCAGCGCCAGCGCGGGACGGACAAAGAGAAAGTCATAGATTTCGTCGAAATACCACTTGTTCAGCAGGAAGTCATAGAGCGGCCGCTGGCTCGCCGCCAGCCGCGCGGGCCAGTCGGTGCGCACCATATACATCACAAAAGACAACAGGAACCCCGACAGCATCGCGATAAAGGGCGACAGCTTCACCCAGGTAGGCGCGTGGTGGGCATCATCCATGACATGATTGTCCGGCCCCATGAATATCGCACCCTGCCCCGGCAGTTGCGCATTGGGCACATGTTCCCCGGTCTCCGGCGCCTCGGCCCCTTCCGCCGCATGCACCTCGGCGCTGGCAATGCCAAAGAACTGCTCAACCTCGGAATGCTCGCCAAAGAACGACCCATACCAGATCATCCCGGAAAATATCGCGCCCAACCCCAGCACCCCAAGCGGGATCAGCATCATCGGCGGGCTCTCATGAGCATGGTCATGCGTATGATGGTTGCCGCGCGGCTTGCCGAAAAACGTCATGAACATCAGCCGCCAGCTATAGAAACTGGTCATCGCAGCGCCGATCACCAGCACCCAGAAGGCAAAGGGACCAGCTCCGGCCCAGGCGCTTTCGATCACCGCATCCTTGCTCAGGAACCCGGCAAAACCGATATGGGTCAGCGGGATACCGACCCCGGTAATCGCCAGCGTACCGATCAGCATCGCGGCAAAGGTCAGCGGGATCTTTTTGCGCAAGCCGCCATAATTGCGCATGTCCTGCTCGTGATGCATCGCATGGATGACCGACCCTGCACCCAGAAACAGCATCGCCTTGAAGAAAGCATGCGTGAACAGGTGAAACATCGCCACGCCATAGACGCCCGACCCGGCGGCGACGAACATGTAACCCAGCTGCGAACAAGTCGAATAGGCGATCACACGCTTGATGTCATTCTGCACCAGCCCAACCGTCGCGGCAAAAAGTGCTGTCGCAGCGCCGATGAACACGATGAACGTCTTGGCATCCGGCGCGAATTCCAGCACCGGCGACATCCGGCACACCAGAAACACCCCCGCCGTCACCATCGTCGCGGCATGGATCAGCGCCGACACCGGGGTCGGGCCTTCCATCGCGTCCGGCAACCAGGTGTGCAGAAACAGTTGCGCCGATTTGCCCATGGCACCCACGAACAGCAGGAACGAAATCAGTTCCGCCGCATTCCAGTCGGTCCACAGGAACCGGATCGAAGTTTCGGCAAGCCGGGGTGCGGCGGCAAAGATATCGTCGAAATGCAGCGAGTCCACCGTGACAAACAGCGCAAACATCCCCAGCGCAAAACCAAAGTCACCAATACGGTTGACCACAAAAGCCTTGATCGCGGCGGCATTTGCGGCGGGCTTGCGGTAATAGAAACCGATCAACAGGTAGGAGGCGACACCCACACCTTCCCAGCCAAAGAACATCTGCACAAGGTTGTCGGCAGTGACCAGCGACAGCATGGTGAAGGTGAAAAACGACAGATAGGCAAAGAACCGCGGGCGATAGCTCTCGTTTTCCTTGAAGTTGTCGTCATGCGCCATGTAGCCGAACGAATAGAGATGCACAAAGGCCGACACCGTCGTCACCACGATCAGCATGATCGCGGTCAGGCGATCCATCCTGATCGCCCATTCCAGCGACAGCGTGCCGCTTTCGATCCAGCGCAGGATCGTGGTATGCTCGGTCACCCCGTCATGGCCCAGAAACACGATCCATGACAGGAAACAGGCCAGAAAAAGCAGGCCCGTCGCCACCCATTGCGCCGCCGTTTCGCCAATCAGCCTCCAGCCGAACCCGCAGAGGAGCGCGCCGACAAGTGGGGCGAAAAGGATGATGGTTTCCATAGGCTTATTCCTGCGGTCTGGGGTCTTTAGGCGTTGGGTCTTGGGTCAGTGGGTCGTGGGTCGTGGGTCATTGAGTCGCGAGTGCGCTGTCTGGATAGAAAATGCGGCAGCCGCAAGCGGCATCCAACTGGCTCAGGCGGGCAAGTTCGGGATGGCTCGCGCGGTGAGTCTCGCGCAGGCGCTGAATGATGTTGGTCCAGTGGTCATAGCCTTCACGCTGCGCGATATTGGCGATGTCGGGCACCGTGGTCTCGGCCGACAGGCGCAGCGCACCTTGGGGCGGATACAGCAAATCGGCTTTCCGGTTGTCGGCAACACCTCCCGACGGCTGACCGACGATCCCGATCATCTCGGCCGAATTGCAATCGACGATCCAGATTTCCTCGGCATAGCCACAGGCCATGCCGCGCGTCACCCGCTGCCCGATCCGGCCACCGCCGATATTCACCGCAGCGGTGCCGGTGATATCAGTATAAAGTGTGAGGGGGCCGCGCACGGTAAAGGAACAATCGGCGCCAAAACTGGCCGGGGGCACGACATAGCCGGGCTCATAGGACGCGATCTCGCAGGCCCACAGCATCCCGGGAACAAAGCTCAGCGCAATAGCAAGGGTGAACCGGGCCATCGACCTCATCCCTTCATCACATTCACGTCTTCGACATCGATCGTGCCACGGGTGCGGAAGAAGCACACCAGAATGGCCAGTCCGATCGCGGCCTCTGCGGCAGCGACGGTCAGCACGAACAGGGTGAACACCTGCCCCACCAGATCGCCCAGAAAACTGGAGAACGCGACCAGATTGATATTCACGGCAAGCAGCATCAACTCGATGCTCATCAGCATGATGATGACGTTCTTGCGGTTCAAAAACAGACCAAACACCCCGATCACGAACAGGGCGGCGGCCACCGTCAGATAATGCTCAAGTCCGATCATGATCTGCTCCAAATCGCCCAGGGCGTCTTGCCGCCCCGCAGTTCAAGGTAAAACACGGCACAACCGCAGGCTTCCTGTGTGGGGGTTTCCAACGTGTCCGGCCCCGCATTGGCCCCTGCTGCGGAAAGTTGCGCCAGGACGGTCTCCAGCGGCACAACCGCCTCACCGCGATCCTCACAGCCCCTGCCCCGGTTTCACGTCCTTCAGTTCCATCGCCTTGGCCGGATCGCGGAACATCTGCGCCAGCACGTCCTGCCGCTTGATATCCGAGCGGTGGCGCAGGGTCAGGACGATCGCCCCGATCATCGCGACCAGCAGGATCAGGCCGGAAAGCTGGAACAAAACGATATACTTGTCATAGATCAGCAGGCCCAGGGCCGCAGTATTCTGGGCCTCGCCGGTCGGCGCGGCAACCCGGTCCGCAACACCGTCGGAATAGTCCCAGACCCCCAGTGCGAGCGCCAGTTGCATCAGGATCACCACCCCGATCAGCAGGGCCAGCGGCATGTATTTCGTCATCTCCGCCTTCAACGCGGCAAAGTCGATATCGAGCATCATGACGACAAACAGGAAGAGCACCGCCACCGCGCCGACATAGACGATGATCAGCAGCATGGCGACGAACTCCGCCCCCAGCAGCACGAAAAGACCGGCTGACGACAGAAATGCCAGGATCAGCCACAGCACCGAGTGCACCGGATTGCGCGCGATCACCGTCATAAGCCCGCCCATCAGCGTGGTGACGGCAAAAAGATAAAAGGTGACGACAGCTACCGTCATGTCATGTCCTCTTCCATGACCTCGGTGGCCAGTTGCATCGCTTTGGTCATCGCAGGCACCCCGCCGAACATGCCCATCATGGCAATCGTCTCGGCAATCTCCTGCTTCGTGGCCCCCGCCTCACGCGCATGGCGCACGGTCAGACTGATCTGCGCCTCGGCCTGTGCGCCCAGCACGGTCAACCCGGCCAGCGTCAGCAGCAGCAGGGTCTTGGCATCAAGGCCCTCGGGGTTGAACGCCTTGCCCATGAACGTCTCCAAGACCTCCTTGGGCATCGTGGGCCACAGCGCCTCGAACCCCTTGGGCGTAAAAGATTTCAGTGCGGGATTGAGTGTCTTGGCCCAATCCTGCCCCACCTGCATCATCGCGGCAAAAGGGTTCGCGGGATCACTCATCGGTAGGGTGCATCCAGTTCCAGATTACGGGCAATCTCGGCTTCCCAGCGGTCGCCATTGGCCATCAATTTGGCCTTGTCATAGTAAAGCTCTTCCCGCGTTTCGGTCGAAAACTCGAAATTCGGGCCCTCGACGATGGCATCCACCGGACAGGCTTCCTGACAAAACCCGCAATAGATGCATTTGGTCATGTCGATGTCATAGCGCGTGGTGCGGCGCGACCCATCCTCGCGCGGCTCCGCATCGATGGTGATCGCCTGCGCCGGACAAATTGCCTCGCACAGCTTGCAGGCAATACAGCGTTCCTCGCCGTTGGGATAGCGGCGCAACGCATGCTCACCGCGAAAGCGCGGTGACAGCGGGCCCTTCTCATGCGGATAATTCAGCGTCGCCTTGGGGGAAAAAAAGTACTTCAGCCCCAGTTTGAACCCCTGAAAGAAATCCTGCAGCAGAAAATACTTGGCCGCACGGGTGTAATCCATCTGCGTCATGCTCAGACTCCCATCGTCCAGCGGGCCCAGAAGCCGCCGAATACTTCAAACTTTGCCAGAAATGCAACAATCACGACCCAGCCCAGCGACATCGGCAGGAACACTTTCCAGCCCAGCCGCATCAACTGGTCATAGCGGTAGCGGGGGGTGATCGCCTTCACCATCGCAAAGATGAAGAAACAGAAGGCCATCTTGAGGATCATCCAGATCACCCCATCCGGCAGCCCCGGTATCGGCGACAGCCAGCCGCCAAAGAACAAGAGCGAGATCAGCGCGCACATCAGCACGACGGCCATCAGTTCGCCGATCATGAACAGCAGGAACGGGGTCGATGAATATTCCACCTGATAGCCCGCCACGAGTTCGGATTCCGCTTCGGGAAGGTCGAATGGCGGGCGGTTCGTTTCAGCCAATGCGCTGATAAAGAACAAGAACAGCATCGGGAAATGCGGCAGCCAATACCAGTTCAGCAGCCCCAGAGCGCCATCCTGCGCCCGGACAATATCGCCAAAGTTCATCGAACCGGTCGAAATGATCACCCCGATGATGATCAGCCCGATCGACACCTCATAGGAAATCATCTGCGCGGCAGAGCGCAGCGATCCCAGAAACGGATATTTGGAATTGGACGCCCAGCCGCCCATGATGATGCCGTAAACCTGAAGGCTGGAAATTGCCAGAACATAGAGGATCGCCACATTGATATCCGACAGGATCCAGCCCTCATTGAACGGGATCACCGCCCAGGCGATCACGGCGAGGACAAAGGTCAGCAGCGGCGCAAGGAAAAACACCGTCCGGTCCGCGCCTGCGGGCACCACGATCTCCTTGACGATATATTTCAGGAAGTCCGCAAAGGACTGCAACAGGCCAAAGGCACCCACCATGTTCGGGCCGCGGCGCATCTGCACCGCGGCCCAGATCTTGCGGTCCGCATACATCAGAAACGCCAGCGCGATCAGCAGCGGGATCAACACCAAAAGTGACTGGCCAAGGATCACAAGGACAATGCCAAGATTGGTATCGCTAAAGAAATTCGCCATTCTGTCGTCCCTCACACCGTCGGAATGCCGGATGCGCCGCAATCGGCTACCGTCACTTCGGCGTCTATCGTGCTCAACCCACGCGGTATGGCTGGCGAGATGGTGTAAACAGCATCCGCCCGCCAGATTCCAGCCCGTTCATCAACCGCGGTGCGGACATGGCGGGCAAAGCCATAGCCCCGGATCAGGGCATATTGCGCCGCGGCACATTCGGCATATTTCTCGACATCGCCCAGATCGCGGGCACCCTGCATGGCCACGCGAAACCTGACCAGATCCCCGTCGAGCAGGCTCGTTTCGATCCCCTGATAGACTGGGCGAACCGTGGCCGCAACAGGCGGCGCCTCTGGCGCACAGCCCGCAAAGGGCAGCACCCCCAGCGCAAGAGTGGCCGCGCGCAACACGCTACTCCGCCGCGAGCCGCGTCTGGCCCCGCGCCTTGGCATTGGCCGACAATTCCGCCATCAGCGCCGAGGCGCGGGCAATCGGATTGGTCAGGTAGAAATCGCTGACAGCATAGCGGAAATCGGCCGCCCCCATGTCACGCGGTTCCAGCGGCTGCCAATCATTGAGCGGCACCTCGTCGATCTCGGCCAGATGCGGATGTGTCGCGACGAGTTGTTGCCGCAATTGCGCCAGTGAATCGTAAGGCAGCACAGCGCCCATCTCGGCCGACAAGGCGCGCAGAATGGCCCAGTTCTCCTTGGCCTCGCCCGGCGCAAACCCAGCCCGCATGGCAAGCTGCGGACGACCCTCGGTATTGACGAACAGACCGTTTTCCTCGGTATAGGCAGCGCCCGGCAACACGATATCGGCGCGGTGCGCACCCCGGTCACCATGCGATCCCTGATAGATCACAAAGGCACCCGGCGCGATCTCAACCTCATCACCCCCCAGATTATAAACGACCTCTGCACCATCGAGCGCCGCGGCAAGGCCGCCTTCGGTCACAGCGCCCACATCCATCGCACCGACACGGCTCGCAGCGGTATGCAAGATAAGGAAACCGGACTGTGAATTCGCTGCCAGCCGCATGGCATGGGCAAGCACCGCCTCACCATCGGCTTCGGTCAGGGCACCCTGCCCGACGATCACAATGGACGGCTTGTCTTTGGTCGCGTCCGAAATCGACTGTCCCGACAGCCCGGCCAAGGCAGCACGGTCAGTTCCGACAAACACAACGGGATAGGTCAGATCGACCTGCGGACCGATCAGCCCGACCGTGGCACCTTTGGTCCATGCCTTGCGGATACGGGCATTCAGGACCGGGGCCTCATCACGCGGATTGGTACCGATCAACTGGATCATCTGCGCCGCATCAATATCCTCGATGGCCGCGGTGCCGACATAGGCGGAACGATTGCCAATAGGAAGCTTCGCGCCATCGGTGCGGCATTCGACATGCCCACCCTGCCCCTCGATCAGGGCTTTCAACGCGTAAACCGCCTCGACCGGGGCCAGATCGCCTACGATCCCGGCCAATTTCTTGCCCGTCATCGCCGCAGCAGCAGCGGCCAGCGCCTCGGGCCAGGCCGCTTTGCGCAGACGACCATTCTCGCGGATATAAGGGGTATCAAGGCGCTGACGGCGTAATCCGTCCCAGACAAAGCGGGTCTTGTCCGAAATCCATTCCTCATTCACGCCGTCATGGTTGCGCGGCAGAAACCGCATGACTTCGCGGCCCTTGGTATCGACACGGATGCTAGATCCAAGGGCATCCATCACGTCGATGCTCTCGGTCTTGGTCAATTCCCAGGGGCGGGCAGTAAAGGCATAGGGCTTGGACACGAGGGCGCCGACCGGGCACAGGTCGATGATATTGCCCTGCAGATTGCTGTCGAGCGTCTCGCCCAGATAAGAGGTGATCTCGGCATCCTCACCCCGGCCGGTCTGTCCCATCTGGTTGATGCCCGCCACTTCGCTGGTGAACCTGACACAGCGGGTGCAGGAAATGCAGCGGGTCATATGCGTCTCGACCAGCGGACCGAGGTCCAGATCCTCGGACGCACGCTTGGGTTCGCGAAAGCGGCTGAAATCGACGCCGTATGCCATCGCCTGATCCTGCAGATCGCATTCGCCGCCCTGATCGCAGATCGGACAGTCGAGGGGATGGTTGATCAGCAGAAACTCCATCACCCCCTCGCGGGCCTTCTTGACCATCGGGCTGTTGGTCCTGACCAACGGCGGGGCACCCTCGGGGCCGGGGCGCAAATCCTTGACCTGCATGGCGCAAGAGGCGACGGGCTTGGGCGGACCACCCACAACCTCGACCAGACACATGCGGCAATTGCCGGCAATGGTCAGGCGTTCATGATAACAAAACCGGGGGATTTCGATCCCGGCGACTTCGCAGGCTTGAATCAGGGTCATGGCGCCGGGAACCTCGATCACCTTTCCGTCGATGCTGATCTTTTTCAAATCGGACATGTCAGGCGATCCTTTCGCTTCCCGCAGGCAGGGCCGCCGGCCAAAAGGGGCAGGCAAGCCACGCTGCGCGCGTTCTATCGCGGCTTGGCGGCTGATGCCAGTCGCTTTGCACGCGCAGCGAAAGGAAATCGTAAGGTGCGAAGGATTTATTTGCGGTGAAGCAGGGCGGCTTAACGCAGCAACTGCCCGATCTGGCTACCTGCAGCAATTTCGGCGCGGCCTACAGTGCAATAGGTTTCGGATTGACCCTCCACCGCACCCATGGCACGCAAACGGTCACGGGCAATCGTCTCCAGCCGGTCCTGTTCGGCCTTGTCGTCGATAAAGGCGTCAATTTCGGCACTGGAGTAACCCAGCGACGCAGCATGCGACTTCAGCCCATTGAGAAAACTGATGCCGCGCAGCAGACGGGCATCGACGGGGCCACATTTATCCCCGATCTCATATGCGATGGCGGCGGCGATGAGGCCCTCACTGACATGGGTCACCGCGCGCAATTCCGCGCGGGCCGAGGTCGCACCCGCCAATAGTGCCACAATCGCAATCACACCCAATGCTTTCAATACCGGTCGCAATGTCATTCTGCTCGTCCTTCATCTGTTGCGCCGCTTGCAGTCCCGCCATGATGAGCGCGGACCTGCGGCATTCTCATGCAGATCAAGTCCGGCTTTTCGGACGGTTATTCAATAACGGCGCGGCGCAAGGCTATGACATCGGCGGATAGGCGCAAGCGGCAGCAATCAGGGTGGGTCAAGACCCGCCTTACGCTGCCGCGGCAAAACTCAGACCGCGGCACCACAGGCGCGTCCCTGCCTCAGCCGCGCCTCCGGTAGCCAGCGCCAGCCAAAGGCGTGGCCGCTGTCGCCATGCGCGCGCAAATGATCGAGCCGCGCCAGCGCCTCGTCCAAAGTCGGGAGATGCCCCTCGGGAACCCACCACATCACGAAATGCATCGCACCCAAAACGGCAAACCATTCCTGCCCCCGCTCGTAAAACTGGCGATGCACGGTGTTCCACACGAAGGCCTCCAGAGTCGCCACCGATTCCCATACCGTCAGGTTCGAGACATATTGCGGATCGCCGCCGATCTTGGCGTCGGTGTTGCCGGTGCCGGGCGCGCCCGACCCTTCCAGCATTCGGACAAAGCCGGGCATCCGCCTGCCCAACCCGTTGACCCGGTCCAGCGCCGCCATGAACTCCGCCACACGCGGATCACCGGTCGGTGCCACCAGACGGCCCACGTTCAATTCAGCCAGATGCATGCCGTTCCCCCGGACAGAGGTGGGTTGAAACCCACCTTACTCTGCGCCGCTGGACCAGTGACTCCTCAGCGCCGGTGATCCTGCGAAGGTGCGATCCCGTTGCTGGCTTTGCGCACAAAAGCCGCCCCCATGATGATCCCCACAATGGCGAGCAGACCCGCAGGTACATAGGCCCAGAGCGGGGCCAGATCTGCCCGGATCGCGACATGGGTGAACCATACCGGTGGCAAGGTCACTGCCAGTGCCGCAACCGCCGCCGCCAGACTCGCCACCCCATCCGCAATTCCCCGGATTGCCATCGCGCTCAACCCCCCCCGTTACCTGCAAGCGTCACCCGCCCGCAGGATCCTGCCGTGACTGCGGGCCAAAATCAACCGCGCACCTCATCCGGCAATGTCACCGGATCGGCATTCGGGCCAGCAGATATATTCGCCCGTATCCTGATCGCGCCCCACCGGATCGCCAAAATCGCCATAGTTTTCGGCCAGATCGGGGTCGATCCCGCACAAAACGCCCATCGCCCGGTTCACGGTCCGCGCATCCGGCGCACCCGACATCCGCAGCAACGGCGCCGACAGTATGTCGAGCACATCCCCTGACGTCACGATGGCAGTGAACAGCTGCGGCTCACGATTGTCATAATTGTAAAAATAACCACCCCGTCAGTGGCGAGGGGCGGCCCCTACGGCGGTCCTGCTGTCTCACCATGAGGGGCCTGCGGCACCGCAATCTCGCAGGCAGCAAGCCCAAGACCGAGGGCCATCCCCACAGTCAGCCTCTTCCCGCCACCTCCAACCGAAACCCCGCTTCGACGCGAGACGCGGGCAACCTCAGCACAACCCGGTAAACTGCCACTCACCCGTGTCATCGACCCGCATCACCGGCCGGTGTCGGATTCACTTGCCACGCGGTAGCGGCCCGCCGCGACCGGCACCATGGTCACGGGTCCAAATCCCTGCGGCGGGGTGCCGTTGAAATCGGGCGCACTCGGGACCGGCGTAACCGCAGGCACCCCGGGCGCGCACCCTGCCAGCAAGGCTTAGAACACCAAGGCGCAAACGCCGCGCATCCTACTCCGCCGCAATCGGCCGCTTGTACCGGATCCGGTCCTCGATCTCGTCGCGGAAATTGCGGATCAATCCCTGGATCGGCCAGGCAGCCGCATCGCCCAGCGCACAGATCGTGTGACCCTCGACCTGCTTGGTCACATCCAGCAGCATGTCGATTTCCTCGACGGCGGCATCCCCCGTCACCAGCCGCTCCATCACCCGCATCATCCAGCCGGTACCTTCACGGCAGGGGGTGCACTGGCCACAGGACTCGTGCTTGTAGAACTTGGACAGGCGCCAGATCGCCTTGATCATGTCGGTGCTCTGATCCATCACGATCACCGCAGCGGTGCCAAGGCCTGAGCGTTTCTCGCGCAGCCAGTCGAAATCCATGATCGCATCGTCCATCTGATCGGCCCGCAGACAAGGCACAGAGGAACCGCCGGGAATCACCGCCTTGAGGTTCTTCCAGCCGCCGCGGATCCCGCCGCAATGCTTGTCGATCAACTCCTTGAACGGGATCGACATTTCCTCTTCGACGACACAAGGGTTGTTCACATGGCCCGAAATGGCGAAAAGCTTGGTCCCCGCATTGTTCGGGCGGCCAAAACCGGCAAACCACTCGGCCCCCCGACGCAGAATCGTTGGCACGACCGCAATCGACTCGACGTTGTTGACGGTTGTGGGACAGCCATACAGGCCCGCCCCGGCAGGGAACGGCGGCTTCATCCGGGGCATGCCCTTTTTGCCTTCAAGGCTTTCCAGCAGTGCGGTCTCCTCGCCACAGATATAGGCGCCGGCACCGTGATGCAGGTAAATGTCGAAATCAAAACCCGACCCACAGGCATTGCGGCCCACAAGACCTGCCTCATAGGCCTCGTCGATAGCGCGCTGCAACACCTCTTTCTCGCGGATATATTCGCCCCGGATGTAGATGTAGCAGGCATGCGCCCCCATCGCGAACGAGGCGATCAGCGCGCCTTCGATCAGCGTGTGCGGATCATGGCGCATGATCTCGCGGTCCTTGCAGGTGCCCGGCTCGGATTCGTCGGCATTGA
>Ga0105054_10002840_pt1 | contig 27325 bp, 21 predicted proteins | sample BON02_FD_78091 | JGI IMG/M metagenome (GOLD analysis project Ga0105054, IMG submission 78091) | Freshwater microbial communities from Lake Bonney liftoff mats and glacier meltwater in Antarctica - BON-02 (megahit assembly) | ecosystem: Environmental > Aquatic > Freshwater > Ice > Glacier...
CAAGGCGACCATTCCTGTCAGGGCCTTGGTGAAGAAAAATGGTCTCACACCAATGACTCAGACGCCGGAACAGGCCGCTGCGTTCATCAAGAAGGCAATCGCGCAAAACTGACATTGCGACTGCTTCAAATCCAATCTGTCCTAGCACCAATATCCTTGGTGCTAGGACGTCTCATTTGTGAGACCGGGGCCTGCACGATCTACAAAAAAGTTTGCTGCCTGCCAGCGGGGCGCGAGGGAGTGCTCTTAAGGGTGTGCCCAGGCAACGAACTCTTCAATGCGCTGGAGCGCGTCCAGCAAAAGTGGGTACCGGTTTTGCATCAGGACGCAGTAGGCGCGCTTTCTTAACGCGAACCGGATTCCACTTTGTTTCAAAGCGCGATGGTGCCGCCATTCTTTTAGGAGTGTCTTGATGTTGGAAGGTTTAATGATGGCGCTCCAGCCATCTTTCATTTTCTGGCTCACCGTAGGCGTCATGATGGGCATGGTGGTCGGAACGTTGCCAGGCCTCACCGCCACCATGGGCACGGCATTGCTCGTACCCTTCACATTCGCCCTGCCGACTGGCGCAGGCCTCGCGATGTTGGGCGGGCTTTATGTTTGCGCGATGTTTTCCGACGCCATACCGGCGTGTCTGGTAAACACGCCCGGAACACCAGCCGCTATGGCCACCGCTTTCGACGGTCACCCCATGACTCTGCAAGGCAGGGGGCAGGAGGCGATCGTAGGGGCATGCTTCAGCTCTGCCCTGGGGACTCTGTTTGGCGCCGCGTGTTACCTTCTGCTTGCCTGGCCGATGATGACGATCGCGCTGAAATTCGGTCCTCCCGAGTTCTTCTGGCTAGGCGTATTCGCGCTGACCATTATCGGCAGCCTGGCTGGCAAGTCGGTGCTGAAGGGCCTTGCCGGCGGTGCTATCGGCCTCATTATCAGTTCTGTCGGTATCAGCCATGCCACCGAAGCGGCGCGCTTTACGTTTGGCATTCCGGAGCTACGCGGCGGCGTCTCTCTCGTTGCAGCGCTGATCGGTGTCTTTGCTGTTCCGCAGGTTCTTTCGATGATCGCCGAGATGCGGAAGAAGGATACCATTACAGAGTACAAAGCCCAGCCTGGCGTTACCATGAAAACGATCATGAAAGTGCTCTCCGAACCGGTGCACTTTTTTCGCTCTGCGGCGATTGGCAGCTTCGTCGGAATCCTGCCTGGAGCCGGCAGCCCGATCGCTGCATTGGTCTCCTACAACGAAGCGGTGCGCTGGAGCAAAGATAAGAGCCAATTCGGCAAGGGCGACTTGCGCGGCGTGACGGCATCGGAGATCGCGAACAACGCCTGTGCTCCAGCATCGTTGATCCCACTGGTGACGCTGGGTATCCCGGGCTCTTCACCCGCCGCGGTCATCGCCGGCGCACTCATGCTGCGTGGCCTCAATCCGGGTCCGGAGCTCTTCCAGAGCGATGGGACGCTTGTCTACTCCTTCGGCTGGTCGCTGATGCTAGCCGGCATCATCACGTTCATCGTTGGTATCATGTTTGCGCCTTTAATGATCCGGGTCGTGAGCATCCCCTTGCGGCTATTGGCACCCATCATCTTCTTTTTGGCCGTGATCGGAGCCTATGCCATCAGAAATAATATCTTCGACGTTTACTTGATGTTTGGCCTTGGGGTGTTCGTTTTTCTGATCAAGCCGCTGGGTATTCAGGCTGGCCCCGTCGGTCTCGGTATCATTCTGGGGCCCATCATCGAGCCCGCACTTGTGCAATCGCTTTATATATCCAATGCCACTTCTATCGGCGAGGTGTTCTTTAGCGGCACGATCAACATCATACTTATAGCGCTCACGGTCCTCTCGATCTCCATGGTCGTGTTGACGCGTTTCAGGGAACGGGCGCGGGAACGCGTTGGCGAACCAATCAAGGTCGACTAGGTGGATGTGTTGAAGCGCAGGAAGGAGGCAGTATGCAAAAATTAATGGACCGAGACTTTCTTGCTGGCCTGGTCCTGTTTTTTATCGGCTTGGTGTCATTTGCCAAGGCCGGCGCCGATGTAATGGACTGGGCATTCCCTCTTCTGGCCACTTATTTTATTTTGTTTGCCGCGACAGTCTTGGTTGTGCGCGCTATTTACGCGGTAGTCGCGGAGCGTGCGACTGACATCATCAGGTTTGGCGCGGAAGATAGAACCGTTTCGCTGGACGTGTTCACGTTTTTAGTGATTGCACTTGTCTTTTTACTGGTGATGTACGGTCTCGGGTTCTGGCTTTCCAGCTTCCTGATGTTGTCCTTGGCATCGATCTATATGACGCAGAACAGGACGTTCTATAACGTCGCTCTCGCGATTGGCGTGCCGCTTGCTACCTGCATCGTGGCTTATGTCGTCTTTCAGCATGTCTTCTACGTACCGCTGCCGGATGGGGCCTGGTTGCCAGGCGCGGATTGAGCGGAGCCGTCTAACGGGGCTTTTGGAATGTTCCTACGGCGGTTACTATTGGCGCGGAAGCGGACCTTCAGTCCGCCACGCTAACAAGCCAGGTTTATGGTCGCTCCCTAGGCATTTGCCGGCCGGTGTGGGATCCCAACCAGCGAGCTCGACTGCCCGGCAACCCGCGGCTTGACGAACACCGCGATCACTTCCGGATGGCGGCTGTGTATGACGCGCTCGAGGTCGATGGTCGCTTTCTCGATCTGCGGCGCGGTCAGGTGGTCCTGAAATTCAAGGTTGAACGCTACGACGATCTCGTCGGGCGCCATGTGGACCGTGAAGGCAATCTGGCCGCGGTCGATTTCCGGAATTTCGCTTAACGTCGCGAGAATGGATTCGCGCACGGCCCGGGTTGCCGGTTCGCCGATCAACAGGCTCTTGCTTTCATACGCCAGAACAACGGCCGTTGTCGCGAGTACCGCCGCGATGGCGATCGACGCCACGCCGTCAAAGACCGGCATGCCCAAATACTGACCGAGGAAGGTGCCGATAAAGGCGATGACCAGGCCGAGCATCGCGGCGCTGTCTTCGAACAGCACGGTGAAGCCGATCGGGTCCCGGCTGCGGCGCATCGCCTCGAAATAGCCGAGGTTGCCTTTGGTGCGACGAAATTCGCGCAGCGCGATCGCCCAGCTGGCGCCTTCGAAGATGAAGGCAAAGCCGAGCACGACATAGTTGACCATCGCATTGGAGATTTCAGTCGGGTGCAGAACGTGCTGGACGCCTTCATACAGGGCGACGCCGGCGCCGAGCGTGAACATGATGATCGCGACGATGAAGCTCCAGAAATAGATTTCGCGGCCATAGCCGAGCGGATGCAATGCGTCGGGCGGCTGGCTGGCCCGGTGCATGCCGTAGAGCAGAAGAACCTGGTTGCCGGTGTCGGCGACCGAATGGACGGCTTCGCTCAGCATCGCCGACGAGCCGGTATAGGCCGCGGCGGCGAACTTGGTGATGGCGATCAGCCCGTTGCCGGCGGCGGCCGCGTAGACGACGAGTTTCGATTTTGAAGTCGACATGAGTTCCTCGTTTGGAACTTCAACGCGCGGAACCGCCGCTTGGTTCAGTGTTACGGGTTTGAAACCCAAAAGCAAAAAGGCCGCCTTGCGGCGGCCTTTTCGTCGTTTCTGCGATGGTGGCGAGCGGCCTTACATCATCCCGCCCATGCCACCCATGCCGCCGCCGCCCGGCATCGCCGGGGCCGCGTCCTGCGGCAGTGCAGCGACCATGGCTTCGGTGGTCACCAGCAGGCCGGCGATCGAGCCGGCGTCCTGCAGCGCGGTGCGCACCACCTTGGCCGGGTCGATGATGCCCTTGGCGACCATGTCGACATATTCCTCGTTCTGCGCGTCGAAGCCGAAGGTCTCGGACTTGTTGTCCTGAATCTTGCCGACCACGATCGAGCCTTCGACACCGGCGTTTTCCGCGATCTGACGGATCGGGGCTTCCAGCGCCTTGAGCACGATGTTGATGCCGGCTTGCACGTCGGAGTTTTCGTTCGACAGCTTGCCGACCGCCTTCTTGGCGCGCAGCAAAGCGACGCCGCCGCCCGGCACGATACCTTCCTGGACGGCCGCGCGGGTGGCGTTGAGCGCGTCTTCGACGCGATCCTTCTTTTCCTTCACTTCCATCTCGGTCGCACCGCCGACGCGGATCACTGCAACGCCGCCCGCCAGCTTGGCGAGACGTTCCTGCAGCTTCTCCTTGTCGTAGTCCGAGGTGGTTTCCTCGATCTGCGCCTTGATCTGCTGCACGCGCGCTTCGATGTCGGCTTTCTTGCCGGCGCCGTTGACGATCGTGGTCTTTTCCTTCTCGATCACGACCTTCTTGGCGCGGCCGAGCATGGCGATGGTGACGTTCTCAAGCTTGATGCCGAGGTCGTCGGAGATCAGCTGACCGCCGGTCAGGACCGCGATGTCTTCCAGCATGGCCTTGCGGCGATCGCCGAAGCCCGGCGCCTTGACGGCGGCGATCTTGAGGCCGCCGCGCAGCTTGTTGACGACCAGGGTGGCGATGGCTTCGCCTTCGACGTCTTCCGCGACGATGACGAGCGGCTTGCCCGACTGCACCACGGCTTCCAGCAACGGCAGCATGGCCTGCAGGCCGGACAGCTTCTTTTCGAACAGAAGGATGTAGGCGTCTTCCAGTTCGGCAATCATCTTGTCGGCATTGGTGACGAAGTAGGGCGAGATGTAGCCGCGATCGAACTGCATGCCTTCGACGACCTCAAGCTCGGTCTCGATGCTCTTGTTCTCCTCGACCGTGATGACGCCTTCCTTGCCGACCTTCTGCATGGCGCGGGCGATCATGTCGCCGACGGCCTTGTCGCCGTTGGCCGAGATCGTGCCGACCTGGGCGATCTCCGCCTCGGTCGTGATCTTGCGCGAACGCTTCTCCAGGTCCTTGATGACCAGGCCGACGGCGATGTCGATGCCGCGGCGCAGATCCATCGGGTTCATGCCGGCGGCAACGGCCTTGTTGCCTTCGCGCACGATGGCCTGGGCCAGGACCGTGGCGGTCGTGGTGCCGTCGCCGGCGATGTCATGGGTCTTGGAGGCAACCTCGCGAACGAGCTGCGCGCCCATGTTCTCGAACTTGTCCTCAAGCACGATCTCCTTGGCGACCGTCACGCCGTCCTTGGTCACGCGCGGAGCGCCGAACGACTTGTCGATCACCACGGTGCGGCCCTTGGGGCCGAGCGTGACCTTGACCGCATCGGCCAGGATATCCACGCCCCGCTGCAGGCGGTTGCGCGCGTCGGCGCCGAACTTCACTTCTTTGGCAGCCATGGTCAGTTATCTCCTTCAGGTCGTCGTGGCGTGAGGGGAACGGGAACCGTTCGCGCTGCTCACTTCTTTTTCTTGGTCGCCTCGATGACGCCCATGATGTCGGCTTCCTTCATGATCAGAAGGTCCTCGCCGTCGATCTTGACCTCGGTGCCCGACCACTTGCCGAACAGCACGCTGTCGCCCGCCTTGACGTCGAGCGGCGTCAGCTTGCCGGCTTCGTCACGGCCACCGGGGCCCACGGCGATGATCTTGCCCTCCATGGGCTTCTCCTTGGCGGTATCGGGAATGATGATTCCGCCCGCAGTCTTCTCCTGGCCGTCGATGCGGCGCACGACAACACGGTCGTGCAAAGGCCTGAAGCCCATGATGTTCTCCCTTGGATGCTTGGAATTCGGTTCGCGCCGGGGCCGCGATTGGCACTCTGCCGGGGCGAGTGCTAGAGACGTGGGGCGGCGGCAGGCGAATGCAATCGGATTGCCGAAAAGATCGAAGATTTACTTCATTCGCCTGAAATACCGCAGCGTTACAGCGCGGCGAATTCTCTGCGTTTTCTCGTATACGACGGCGTTTTTACACGTTAAATAGCCGAAATATGCGGAAAATGGCATCTACAGCGAGCTTTCCACCCCATCGGCCCTCCCATTGGCCACCCGGTTGGCACAGCAGACCGGCGGTCGACGGCGCCCGGCGTGGCCTCGAGCCTCTTCCGCAGGATGGCGACGGCGCCGCCATCCCGTCGAACGGCATTTGCTGGAGTGATCCCCCTCCTTGGCCGGCAGGCTGGCCGGCGCGAATACCATTGCAGCAGCAGATTTTCTGAGCTTCTATCGTTTCAGGGAATGGCTATGGGTTTTCGTGACGTGGTCACAGGCGCAGGGGCCGATGTGCCTGGCCTGGGGCACGCGGTTCAATTTCGCTGTGAGCTTCAACCCGCTGGTCGCCGAGAGTTTCGTCACCTGCGCGGTGATCGATCGGACACTCAACGCCAACCTGAACCGGCGCGTCTTCCATCCCGATGTCATGCCGCCTACCGGACCTGCACTTCACATATAAAGCAGGACCGGGTGCCGATGATCTCAGCCTCTAACCTTTCCTGCACAGGACCGGAGTTCGGCCTTGCCTATCGTTTCTGATCGCCACGCCGCACGCATCACCGTGACGGCGGCCACCCCCGGGGGACAGACATGACACGGTCGGACATCAAGTCTGCTGACCGCGCGCGCGCCTGGTCGCTCTCGTGGGAGCCGCGCGCGGACGGCGCCATGGTCGCCACGCTGGGCGGGCGCTGGCAACTGGCCGACCGCCTGCCAGATGCCCAGGAGGCCGACGAGACCTTGGCAAAAAACAGCACCATCAAGAGCCTCGTGATGGACGGCTCGGCCATCGAGGCCTGGGACAGCGGCCTGCTCGCCTTCCTTTCGAAGGTTGCCAGCATCTGCGCCCAACGCTCGATCGCCTTCGATACGGCGGGCCTGCCCGAGGGCGCACGCCGCCTTCTGGCGCTGGCCACGGCGGTGCCCGAACGCGCCGGCGCCCGCCGCAGCGTCGAGCGCGACAGCTTCCTGACCGCGGTCGGCAAGGAATTCATGAACGGCATCAAGAGTGCCGGCCAACTGGTTTCCTTCCTGGCCGATAGCGCGCGCTCGTTCAGCCGGATGCTGCGCGGCAAGGCCGGCTTCCGCTTCCGCGATCTGCTGGGCCTGATGCAGGCCTGCGGCGCCCAGGCGCTGCCCATCGTCACCCTGATCAGCCTGCTGGTCGGCATGATCCTGGCCTTTGTCGGGGCCGTGCAGCTTTCCCAGTTCGGCGCCGAGATCTTCGTTGCCGACCTCGTGGCCCTGGGCATGGCGCGCGAAATGGCCGGCATGATGACGGGTATCGTCATGGCCGGGCGCACCGGTGCTGCCTATGCCGCCCAGCTCGGCACCATGCAGGTCAATCAGGAGATCGACGCCTTCAAGACCTTCGGCATCGAGCCGATGAACTTCCTGGTGCTGCCGCGCATGATCGCGCTGATCGTGATGGTGCCGCTCCTGACGGTGTACGCCAACCTGGTCGGCATCCTGGGCGGCGCCGTGGTCGGCATCGGCTTCATGGGTCTGGGTCCGCTGGAATACCTCACGACTACCCAGTCTTCGGTGAGTCTGGGTGATTTTGCGGGCGGTCTCTTCAAGGCCGCCGTCTTCGGCATCCTGATCGCGGTGGCCGGCTGCATGCGCGGCATCAATTGCGGCCGCAGCGCCCAGGCGGTCGGCGATGCCGCGACCTCGGCCGTGGTCACCGGCATCATCTTCATCATCGTGTCCGACACCGCACTGACGGTGATCTACATGGCGCTGGGCGTGTGATCATGGAACCAGCCGTTTACACCACGCCGGCAAGAGCCACGACAAACCCGCCCGCGATCACCATCACCGACCTGACGATGGCCTTCGGCAGTTTCCTGATCCAGCGTGACCTCACCTTCAACATCAACCGCGGCGACATCTTCATCGTCATGGGCGGTTCGGGCTGCGGCAAGAGCACCCTGCTGCGCCATCTGATCGGGCTCAACGAACCGGCCAAGGGCGATATCGCCTACGGCACGACCAGTCTGGTCACGGCAGCACCTGCCGAGCGCGCCCGGATCATGCGCAACATCGGCGTGCTCTATCAGACCGGCGGCCTGTGGAGTTCCATGACCCTGGCCGAGAACATCGGCCTGCCTCTGGGCGAATACACCGGCCTCAACCAGCGCGAGATCCGCGATGTCGCCTCGCTCAAGCTCGCCCTGGTCGGCCTTGCGGGGTTCGAGGACTACTACCCTTCCGAAATCAGCGGCGGCATGCAGAAGCGTGCGGGCCTGGCTCGCGCCATGGCGCTAGATCCCGAAATCCTGTTTTTCGACGAACCTTCCGCCGGCCTCGATCCGATCAGCTCGCGCCTGCTCGACGATCTCATTCTCGAGTTGAGAGAGAGCCTGGGTGCCACGATCGTCATCGTCACCCATGAACTGGCCAGCATCTTCGCGATCGGCAACAACTCGGTCTTTCTTGATCCCGATACCAAGACGATGATCGCCCAGGGCGATCCCCGCGACCTGCTCGACCATTGCCCCGACCCCAAGGTTCAGAAGTTCCTGCGCCGTGGCGAGGACGATGAAACATCGTCTGCGCCACAAGGAGAATCCGCGTGACCAAAGCCAACCCCACCGTCGTCGGCGGCTTCGTCGTCGGCGCCATTGCCCTGATGATCGCCGGCGTCGTGTTTTTCGGTTCCGCGAGCATGTTCGCAACCAAGATCCCGGTGGTGATGTACTTCCCCGATTCCGTCGAGGGCCTGGCCACCGGCTCAACCATCGAGTTCAGCGGCGTGCAGCTCGGCACGGTGACCAGCGTCGCCGCCGTGGTGCAGCCCGACCTGTCGATCCAGATCGTGGTCAAGGGCGAGATCACGCCCGATTCGATCACGCTGGGTGAAGGCGTCACGGCGGCCGAAACGCCGGGCGAGAACTTCTCGAAGTTCATCGATAAGGGCCTGCGCGCCCAGCTGACTACGGGCAGCATCCTGACCGGCCAGAAGATCGTCTCGCTCGCCTTCCTGCCCAGCCAGCCTGCCGTGCTGCGGAGCAAGGACAAGAGCGTCTTCGAGATCCCCACGGTCGAATCCGATTTCGATATCTACAAGGCCCAGATCGCCGACACGCTGGCCAAGATTCAAGCCTTGCCGCTTGAAGAACTGGTCAACCACATGATGACCACGATCAACAATTTCGGCACCACCGCCGACAAGGCCAACGAACTGATGGATACCGTCAAGATCGATACCGCTTCGGTGCTCAACCGCGTCGACGAGCTGCTTGCCCAGGTCCAGTCGGTCGGTCTGGTCAACAACACCAATGCGGCCGTCGTCGATGTCAGCACGTTTGCCGGGGACGCCAACGTCAGCCTCGAGGAGATGACCGCCATGGGCAAGGCAGCGATCATCAGCTTCGAGCAGTCCTCGGAGGCATTGCAGACCGCACTGGAGAAGATCACGGCGACGCTGGCGGAGGCTGAGGGCGTCATCTCGCCGGATTCCGAGCTGTCGCGCGCCACGCTCGCCACCCTCAACGACCTCTCCGTTGCCGTGCGCGACATCGGCATGACCGCCAATTCCATCCGGGTCCTGACCGATTATCTCGCCCGCAATCCCGACAGCATCCTCTTTGGCAAGCCCGCGGAGTAACGCACCGATGAAGAACCAGACCCTGCTCCATCGTCTTGCGGTCGCCATGCTGGCTGCCGTCCTGCTGACCGGCTGTTCGGGCCTGGGCGGCTCTAGCCAGGAAAAGACCACCTTCTATTCGCTGGCGGCCGCACGCGACCTCTCGCCGATCATGACCACGGGCAAGACGATGATCGTGGGCGTCGGGCCGGTCTATCTGCCCGACTACCTCAACCGGCCCCAGATCGTGACCTTCACCAGCGCCTACGAACTCGATCTTTCGGAGTTCAACCGTTGGGGCGGCTCACTCGATTCCGACATGAACCGCGTTCTGACCCAGAACCTGTCGCGCCTGCTGCCGGCGATGCGGATCGTCAGCCTGCCGGTGCGCATCACCGCCAGTCCCGACCTCGAGGTCGTGCTGCAGGTGCTCTCCTTCGAGCGCACAGCCAGTGGCGAGGTGATCCTGATCGTAAGCTGGGGCGTGCTCGGCGAGAGCGGCCGCAAGGCGATGGCCCTGCGCGAGACGACCTTCCGCGTCCATCCGGCAGACGCCAGCTATGAATCGATCGTGGCGGCCATGAGCGAGACGCTGGCGGGTCTGAGCGTCGAGATCGCCCAAGAGATCGCCAAACACACCGGCCCGTAAAGAACGGGCGCGCCGGCCGAAGGTCCGGCAGTCAGATACCCAGGGTGGCCGACATGCCGCCGTCGACGGTGAGCACATGGCCGTTGACGTAGGCGCCGGCGTCGGAGGCGAGATAGAGGGCGGCCCAGCCGATTTCCTCGGGCCGGCCCCAGCGTCCCGCGGGCGTGCGCGCGCAAATGGCGGCATGGAATTCTGCATCTTCATGCAGGGCACGGGTCATCGCCGTCTCGAAATAGCCCGGCGCGATGGCGTTGACCGTGATGCCGTCTGGTCCCAGTTCGGCCGCCATCGTGCGGACCATGGCGTCGAGCCCGCCCTTGGCCGCGGCATAGGCCACCGCCCCTCGGCGGCCCAGGGCCGCAACGATCGAGGAAGTGTAGATGATGCGGCCATGGCGCTGCGCGACCATGCGGCGCGCGGCGGCACGGCCGAGCACGAAACCGGCCGTCAGGTGAACGTCCAGCATGGTCTGCCAATCCTGCGTCGTGTAGTCGACCACGGGGTTGCGGCGGCCATGGCCGGCATTGTGCACCAGGATGTCGAGCCCGCCCTGCCCCTGCGCGAACCGGTCGAGCGCGTGGCCGGCCGCCTCGGAATGGCCCGCGTCGAACGGCACGGCATGGGCGCGGATGCCCTCACTCGTCAGTTCCTGCACGACCGCCTCGACCTGACCGGGATCACGCCCGTTGAGCGCGACCGTGGCGCCGGCCGCACCCAGCGCCCGTGCGATCGCCAGCCCCAACCCGCGGCTCGAACCGGTGACCAGCGCCGTGCGCCCGTCGAGTTTGAATGGATGGGTCACGAAGCCCTCCCCGTCATAACGCCGCCAGCCTGAACGAATTGGCCGGCCCGGAAAAGGCCCCCGTCGAGGCATCTCACCCTGTCGTCAAATCGCAGATGTCCGGCCACGAAGTCGGGGACCACGACCACCGTCCCTGTGGTAGCCTCCGGCCATGGCTGACGCATCGGAAAATCCGGTTTCGGCGCTCCGGGAACTCCTCCGCCGATCCGAGTGCATCAAGGCATTCGATCTTGCCCGAACCGAAGTGGCCCGCGAGCCCGAAAATCTGGCGCTCCGCCATGGCGGGGTCCTCGCCCTGGCGCGTATGGGCGCTATCGAGCAGGCGCGCCGGATGTATGCGGAATGGGGCCTCGATACGGTCACCGACGATGAAGATGTCCTGGCGCTGAAGGGCCGTCTGCTCAAAGACGAGGCCCTGCAGCTTGATGGCGAGGAACGCCGCCGCGGCCTCCATGCCGCGGCGGCGGCCTACCGCCGGGCCTTCGAAGCCTCCGGCGGATACTTCTCCGCCATCAACGTCGCAAGCCTCAGCCATCTTGCCGGCGATCACCCGGCCGCGGGCAAATGGGCGGCCGAGGCCTCACGTCTGGCGGCGGGCGAGCTCAACTACTACGGGCGCGCGACCATGGCCGAGGCCGCGATCCTGCTCGGCGACCTGCCGGCAGCAAGGCAACGCCTGCAGGAGGCCGTCACCCAGAAGGGTGCGAGCCTGGACGCCAGGGCGACGACACGTCGCCAGCTCCGCATGCTTCTGGGCAACGACGGCGCAGACCAGCGCATCCTCAAGCCGCTGGAGCCGCCCGCCGTCGCGCATTTCTGTGGCCACCGGCTTTCACCTGAGGAACCCGGCGCCCGCTTCCCACCGAGCAGGGAGGCCGAGGTCGCCGCCGAGGTCAGCCGTCTGATTGCCGGCCACGACATTCGGTTTTCAGTCGGCTCGCTGGCCTCGGGCGCCGACATCATCGTTGCCGAGGCCATTCTGGAGCGCGGCGGCATCCTTGATGTCGTGCTGCCGTTCGCCCAGGAGGAATTCATCGACGTCTCGGTGCGCCCCGACGGCGCGGCCTGGGTCAAGCGCTTCCATCGTTGTCTGGCCCAGGCCGACGATGTCCATTTCGTCACCCACGGCGCCTATCTGGGACACGACGCCCTGTTCGGTTATGCCTCGCACTTCGCGCTCGGACTTGCGCGCCTGCGCAGCAAAAGTCTGGATGCGCCGCTCCATCAGATCGCGGTCTGGGATGGCGTGCCGCCGGCGCCCGACGCCAGCGCAGGTACGGCCGTGGACGTCGCCATGGGCCGCAAGGTCGGCCTGATGCAGCACATCGTCTCGCCCGGCGGGCAGCCCGCCGTGGCTGCGGTGGACGCACCGGTCCCCGCCGTACCCGTCGACAGCAAGGAGCGAAAGCGCCGGACCATGGTGTTCGGCGACCTCAAGGGTTTCAGCAAGCTGAAGGACGAACAGATCCCGCCCTATGTCGACCACGTCCTGGGGGCGGTTGCCCGCGTCATCGAGAGCCACGGCACACATCTGGTGTTCCGGAACACCTGGGGCGACGGCCTGTTTCTGGTATTTGACGACGTCTCGGCCGCTGCCGACTGCGCCTTTGCGCTGCAAAGCGCCATGACGGGGCTCGACTGGCAGGCCATCGGTCTGCCGGACGGCATGGGCCTGCGCTTGGGCATGCACTACGGCCCGGTCTTTGAACGCCTCGATCAGGTGCTCGGACGGCGCAACGTCTTTGGCGAACATGTCAGCCGTGCCGCGCGGGTCGAACCGATCACGCCGGAGGGCCAGGTCTATGCGACCGACGCCACGGCGGCAGCACTGGCGGTCGACGGGGAGAACCGGTTCCGCTGCGAATACGTCGGGCGGCTCCCCCTGGCGAAGGGTTATGGCGAGTTCCGCATGTACGCGGTGTCACGCCTGCGGCAAGAAGGAACAGATGTGTGAGTGATGTGCCCGGAAACGAGATCCTGCCCGACGATCAGGCCAAGGTCTTTCTTTCCTATTCCAGAAGAGACCGCGAACGCGCGCAGCGGATCGCGGACGTGCTGCGCGATCGGCACTTCGGCGTCTTCAAGGATACCGACGACATTCTCCCGACGGAGGAATGGCGCGAGCGGCTGCAGCAGCTCATCGAGGAAGCCGACACGATCGTCTTCCTGCTCAGTCCGCATTCGGTCGCGTCCGAGATCTGCGCCTGGGAGATCGAGCTTGCCGCCTCGCTCAACAAGCGGATCGCGCCGATCGTCATCGACGAGGTCGACACGGCGCTGATCCCGCCGCTGCTGGCCCGGCTCAACTTCATCTTCTGCACCGAGCGCGACCGCTTCGTCGATGCCGTCGACAGCCTGGTCATGGCGCTCAATACCGACATCGAGTGGATCCGCGAGCACACCCGCCTTGCCGGCCTTTCACAGCGCTGGGACCGCGCCTCCCGCCCCGACAGGCTGCTTCTGCGCGGTCAGGACATCGCCGACGCCGAAGCCTGGCGCGATTCGAAGCCGCCGGAGGCGCCGGGCGTCTCGGCACCCCAGGCCGCGTTCATCGCGCGCAGCCGTCATGGCGCCGGCCAGCGCCAGCGCCGCTGGATCGCAGGCGCGCTGGGCGTGGCCGTCGCCACGCTCGCCCTTGCGGCCTTTGCCTGGGTGCAAAGCCGGAACGCCGAGGCACAACGGGGGATCGCCGAGGAGCAACGCACGGTCGCCGAAGAACAGCGCGATGTCGCCGAGCAGCGCAAGCAGGACGTGCTCGAGCGCATCACGGCAAGTTACCTGCACGCCGACGACCGGCAACAGGCGGTCTCGGCCTGGATCGAAGCGACCGCCGATCGCCCCGAGGACTCCCTTGAACGGCGCCTGCTGCGCTCGCTTCTGGCCGGTCTGGTGCCCGCACAGGATGCCCCCATCGCTGCAGGACCCGGCCAGCCGTTCCTGCTCAACGGCGCTCTGCATCTGGTGCTCGGCGACGGCTCGGTCGTTGCCCTGCCGGGTTTTCCCGCATCAGCCTACGAGACGGTTGGTTCGTCCGTTGCCTTGCTCACCCCCACCGGTGGCATGCGGCTGCATGACGGCAACACCGGCGCGATGCTCGCCGAACGCTACCCCGACGACAGAACCTTTCAACCCTGTTTCGTCGATCGCGGCTGGGAGGGCGAGGTACGCATCTACAGTGCCTGGACCTACGGCTACAGTGCCTGTGGTTATCGTTTCGCGGAGACCCCGATCCGTGCGGAAGGCATCGACGAACACCGCTACCACGCCGTCTGTACCGGCGATTCAGTAACCCTGGGAGCCGATCCCACACGGTCCTTCGATGCCGACGACCTGGGCGGCCTGTGCATGACCGACAGTTCGTTGACGCAGGATCTTGCGGAAATCTTCCCCGGGATCGCGCATCTGGGCCCACCCGCGAAACTGCCGTCCTACGTGTTTCCGGAAGTGGCGAGTGAAGCTCCGCTCTGGCAGCAGACCCGGTACAGGAATCTGGCCGATTTCGCCCGCAGCCACATCCAGTCCGGCTACCGCATCCCCCAGGACAGATTGCGCGAGTTCGCCCTGTTCCAGTTCGACAAGGATGACGTCCCGAGTTCCTACATCCTGCCGGAAATCTGGGAAAACGAGGATTTCGTGGTGATCGAGAGTCTGACCGCCTGGGGAGGCACCGGCGGTGAAGCACACGATGTCTGCGCGGGCGATCCCGGTTCCGCCCTGAACTGCAGCGAGATCTTCAGCATGAGCGGCTTCAACGGCCTGGAGGCCGCGCCGCGCCGCGGGACCGTTCTGCTCTATGGCCGTGACCTGGAGAGCCCGGAGGTCGCCCCGCACAATCTGCTTGTGCTCCATGCGGACGGCACGCTGGAAGGCATGCCGGTCATGAAAAGTTTCGGCACGATTGACGACCTCGACCTGGCGCCTGACGAAGAAGCGCTGATGGCGCTGACCGAAGTGGGCATCGTGACGCTCTCGCTCGCCGGCCCCGAACCGGTCGTCGAGCAGCAACTGATCGCGCCCGAGGGAGCCTTGGCCATCGCCTGGCTGAGCGACGGCTCCATGGCCGTTCTCGACGCAAAGGGTGGCCTTCATCTGGGCATGCCGGGCGAACGGTTGATCCGCGTCGCAACGCAGCTCGGCACCGCCGACGACGACAGTCGCGGTTTTCCCTTCACCAGTGCCTGGATTGTGGAGGACACCGAGGGTGGACTCTTCGCGGTCGGGTTCGGCGCGCGCATCCAGTTGTTCTCGGTTGCACTGGGCGCACCGGTCAGCGGCCCGATGGTTCTGAGTGACGAGCAGCTTGCCGAAAAGGCCCAGATCGAGCCGCGCCTGATCTGGCGCCAGGACGGCAGCATCGCGCTCGACTACGCGGGCCGGACCTTCATCCGCTCAGGCCCGTCCCCGGACGCAACCATCGCCGATTTCCTGGACCCACTGGCCCCTATCAGCCGTCTCGAGGCGTCCCTGAACGACGGATAGGCGGCGCTGGTCTCTCCAGCATGGCTGCGCTGCGAAGTGGGCGTGGTGGGCCCGGCAGGACTCGAACCTGCAACCAGACCGTTATGAGCGGCCGGCTCTAACCAGTTGAGCTACAGGCCCACTGGCAACTGTTTAGGGCGCTGTTCCGGTCAGGGCAAGTGGGGCGGGAAACGACCGTTGTGGCCACTTCCCGCCGTTGCCTGGCTTCAGGAAAAGGCCCGCCGCAGGGGCGCGACCCAGCGGATCAGCAGCAGATCGGCGGCGATCATGACAAGGATCGCCAGCCCGCTGATCGGGAACAGGACGCCAAAGACGATGGCGATCGCCCACAACCCGATATAGACGCGCCGGTCGGCCGGGGCCGGCGGCATGCCGAGCCTGCCCTGGGGCCGTCGACGCCACCACATCATCGTGCCGGTGACGACACTGACCACCAGGGCCAGAGTAGCGACGGTCATCAGGAGCTGATTGAGAAGCCCCCATTCCTGACCCATGTGGAGGTTGATGCCCCACTCCATGGCCAGCGCGAAGGCGCCGTAGTCTTCCAGCGTCAGGTCGGCCAGCGGCTCTCCCGTGTACTGGTCGAGGTGGACGATGCGCTGCAGGCCCAGATCATGGGGGAAGACCGAAGCGGTATAGACACCTTCGGGGCTGCCGGGGATCGCGATGGCATAACCGGGTGTCACGCCCAGGTCGTTCATGATCGCCACGGCGCGATCCAGCCCGATCGGCCCGGCAGCTCCGGCGTCGCCGGATTCGGGCACGGTCGCCAGGGCTGTCGTCCAGCTTGTCTGGCTGGCGACATCCTCCATCACCAGCCCGGAAACCGGCACGTCATCCCAGGCCGCGGCCGGATAACCCATGCCCATCTCGGCCGAGAACTGCTGCACCTTGCCACCCCAGTAGCCGGTCCACGGCATGCCCGAGAGCGCCAGGAAGAAGATCATCAGCGCACCGAAGACACCCGTCACGGCATGCACGTCGCGCCACCACATCCGGCTCGACGGCTTGCCCCGCACGGTGACCAGGCCGCCTCGGCGCCCGCGCGGCCACCACAGGAACACGCCGGTGACGACCAGCATCATGACAAACCCGCCGATCGCCTCGATCACGCGGTTCATGGTCACGCCCAGAAGTTCCAGGCTATGCAGGTCGCGCACGACTTCCATGAACTGATCGCCGGGCGGCAGAACGGCAAGCACATCACCGCGCCAGGGGTCGATGAAGACGTTTTCGCCACCGATTTTCACGACCGCCGAATGGCGGGCATCGGTGGGCGTGACGAGTTCCCCCGCCGTTGCGCCGGGAACAGCGGCCTCGGCGATGGCGATCAGCGCGCTGGGCGCCAGCACCTGGCCCTGGCCGGGCTCGACGATGGTGCGCCCGGCAAAGACAAGATCGTTCACCTCGTCCTTGTAGAGATAGAGCGTGCCGGTGACGGCAAGCATCAGGATGAAGGGGGCACACAGCAGGCCCGCCAGGAAATGCCAGCGCCAGATGGCGCTGTAGAGCGCGCCTGGAGCGCTGGTGAATGGGGTGGCGCCTGCGGCGCCTTTGGTCTCTTGCATGGTGATGGGCTCGCAGATTGGCGTCGCCGGACCGGCGCAGGGCGCCGGCCGCGAACGCGGATCGAACAGGGTCTGTTTGGAATCGAGGGCGGTGCGAACCGCCCGGCTCAGACCTGCGAGGGAGGCCCGCGCGCCGGAGTGGCCCGGATCGATGCGTTCGCCGCACCCGTCCGGACCGGCAACGGCCAGTCGATGACGGCGGTGATGACCGCTTCAGCGGCATCGCCCGCGGCAGGGGCCGCCAGGACCAGCGCATGGCCGACAACGACGCATTTGCCACAGTGGATCGCCTGATTCTGGCCGTCCTCGCCCGTGCCGCCGGGCAAGGCATGGCAGATGGGAACGGCAGTGCCGTCCGGCAGGGTCCAGGCGACCTCGGCGCCATCGGCACCGGCAGTGACCACAACGAAGCTGGGGGTGACGCCCGACAGGCCCAGTGCGACGAGCAACAGCAGGCGCAGCGCAAGATGCGTCATGGCCCTGCAGGTCACTCGCCCGCCTTGCTGTCGTGGTGGCGCACCGCGCATCACAACGTCCCTGCCCATCGCCATCGAAACCGCCGCCGCCGCAATGCGATCGGCACAGGTGTCTAGGCTGCGCTCCTTTGGCGGGCAAGAGAATTGACCACACGGCTTGCGCGGTCATGCGGGGTGACGCCCGCGCCTGCTTGTCTCTAGAATTGCAGCACGGTCGTGGGATCGCAGGATTCCGTCATACGGGGGCGCAGACGATGAATCTTTCCGACATTCTGGTCGCACGCAAGCTGGTCAGCCTGGAGGACATCCAGCGGGCCGGCGAGCACCAGCGCGAGAACGGCGGCCGCCTGGCCGATGTGCTGGTGACGCTGGGCATGCTGAGCGCGGAGGTTGCGGCCGAGGCCGTGGCCGATATTCCCGCCGCTCCCAACACCATCGCCGATACCGGCATCGACGGGCTGGCCCTGCTCCAGCTCATGATGAAGGGCATGTATTCGGAGAATCTGGAACTGCAGTCGCAGATGGGTGACGCCATGTGCCTGCCGGCCAATGTCATGGCCGTGCTCATCACCGACGCCACCGAACGCAAGTTGATCGAGGGCCTGGGCGCGGTCGACACCGGCGTCGGCGCCGTCCAGGAAACCCGTTACGGCCTGACCAAGCTGGGCCGCGACTGGGCGATCGAGGCAATGAACCAGAGCCAGTACTTCGGCCCCGCCCCGGTTTCCTTCGAAGCTTTCTGCGATCGCATCCGCCACCAGAAGATCGGCGGCGAGCTGGTCAACCGCGAGCAGATGCAGAAGGCATTCGCCCACATCGTCATGCCCGACCGGCTGCTGACGCGTCTGGGCCCGGCGATCAACTCCGGTACCGCCATGCTGATCTACGGCCCGGCGGGCAACGGCAAGACGACCATCGCCGAGATCATCGGCCAGATCTTCGAGACCGTGGTTTATGTCCCCCACTGCTTCGAGGCCGAGGGCCAGATCGTGAAGGTCTTCGACCCGACCCTGCACAAGCAGGTGCCGGAGGTGACCGGCGGCGGCTCGCGCGGCCTGCGCCGCGAGCGTTTCGACAAGCGCTGGGTGCCCTGCTTCCGCCCGCTGGTCATCACCGGCGGTGAACTGACGATGGACATGCTCGAGCTGAAGTTCAACGCGCTCGCCAAGTTCTACGAGGCGCCGCTGCACATCAAGGCGCTCAACGGCACCTTCCTGATCGACGATTTCGGGCGCCAGCGGGTCAAGCCTGAGGAAATCCTCAACCGCTGGATCGTGCCGCTCAACAGCCGCGTCGACTACCTGACCTTCCATACCGGCAAGACGGTGCAGATCCCCTTCGACGAGTTCGTCATCTTCTCGACCAACCTGCACCCCAACGACCTGATGGACCCGGCCTTCCAGCGCCGCATCGCCTACAAGCTGGAGACCGTGGAGCCGCCCGAGGACCTCTTCCGCAAGGTCTTCGAGGGCATGTCGAAGAAGGCGGGCATGGATCTGACCGACGCGGTCTTCAACCAGGTCATGGAGACGATCAAGGCCAACGAGGCCCAGCTCGCCTACTTCCAGCCCAAGTTCATCGTCGAGCAGGTCCAGGCTTCCTGCAAGTTCGAGGGCATGGAACCCCAGTACACGACCGAGAACGTCGAGGACGCTCTGCTCAACCTGTTCGTGAAGTCCGAAAGCAACATGTTCGGCGTCGCCCGCTGAAGCGGGCGGGCGGGCTGGCCTTGCGCGCACCCTCACTGTCATCCCGGCCGAAGCGCAGCGAAGAGCCGGGACCCATGCCGGAACATCGCAATCGTTGCCGTCGGCGCGCGTGGCAACGCTCCGGCATGGGTCCCGGATCGGCGCGCCCTTCGGGCCCTTGTCCGGGAGGACGGGAAGGGCGAGAGCTCCGGCCTACTCCGCCGCGAGGATGTTGCCCCTGAAGTCGCGCGCGGGTTCGGCTTTCGCAGGTCCGGACGCAGCTCCGCCGATACGCGCGACATACCAGTCGACGAAAGCCTGGGTGTAAGCCTCGGCCGGAACGTAGGGGCCGGGCGCATACCGGCTGGAGTTCACGCCAAGCTGGTTGTCGTGGATGATCTTGGTGTCCTCAAGCGTGGTGACGTCCCACAGCCAGGTCAGGCGCGCGACATCGTAGTCGCGCCCTTCCACGGCATCCTCGTGGACCAGCCAGATCAGCTCGACATCGGTGAAATCGGCGCGCCGGGGCGTGAAGCGGAACAGAACAGCGTGGTCGTTGCACAGGTGTGCGAAGGCAAACTGGCCAAAGACGATGCCGGTGTCGACGCCGTCGAATGCCGTGTGTGCACCCAGCAGCGGCGCGAGCGGCTTGCCGTCCTTGGAAAGCGTGTCGATGCCGGGGCGGATCGGTACGTACCAGCCGCCGTGAAGCTGGCGCGGGTCGCTGCTCCGGGGATGGGAAATCTCGGCGTGGATGCCGGCGGCCCGGCGGCTTTCCTGCCAGGCCTCGTGGTCGGCAAACCATCCGGCAGGATCGCGCGCTTCCTCCACGACATAGGCGTGGACCGCCGTGTATTCGGGATGGGAGGGGGCGCAGTGGTGGCACTCCTGGAAGTTCTCGACGGCGAGTTTCCAGTTGGCGTGGGTGGGATAGGAAATGCGTGCAGCAACCCTGGTGCGGGCCAGATCCTCGCGCGCCAGGAAAGGCTCGCAGGCTGCTGCCAGGGTCTCGAAGGGCAGAACCTCGGGGTCACCCTCGTCGGCCAGGTTGATGAAGATCAGGCCGTGCCAGAGGCGCACCTGACAGGTGTGCAGCGGCCAGGCATCGCGGTCGAAGCCTTCGTTCATGCCGCGGGCAAGCTGAAGCTGTCCTTCCAGGTTCCAGACCCAGGCGTGGTAGGGGCAGGTCAGCGTCCGGCTGTTGCCTTCCCCGGCAAGGCAGATGCGGCTGCCGCGATGACGGCAGACGTTGAAGAAGCCGCGGATCTGGCCGTCCTTGCCGCGCACCAGGATGATGGAATCGCCGCCGACCGCAAAGGTGAACCAGTCGCCTGCCGCAGGCAGGCGCGAGGCGTGATCGACCAGCAGCCACTGCTTGGCGACGATCTTCCCGACATCGCGGCGGAAGATTTCAGGATCGTTGTAGAACGGTTGCTCCAGCGTGAAGCCCGGCCGATGGCGGGCGACGAGTTCATCGACGGCGGGCGATGTCATGGGCGTCGTTCCAAACCCAGCGAAGCGGTGGGCGGGACTGTAGCGCCAGCTCCGACCGCATGTCGATGCGGCCGGAGCCGGGAAACTCGACGCAACAACATAAAAGACACCCCCTTTGGACAAAGAAGTCATCATGGGTGCTTTTTTCTGGCCAATCAGTTAGTGCCGCGCTATCCGACCGATAACAGTGGAAATATCGGCTTGTTGTAAAGTTTTACATTCAATCTAATTAGTCAAATCAGAGTCAAAATCTGTCGAGACTGACAATACCGGTCGAAAATGAGTCAAGTCCGTACATTCGATCGCACGTAGCACTACGGTCTGCTGCCGGGTTGGGTTACCGGCGGATCGTGGACGATACCACCGGATCACTTGCCATCTCCTTCGACCCCGCCTCACGCACGACCGAGCTGTGGAGCGGTTTCGTTCAGGACACGATCGAGATCGTCGAGGATGAGCTCGACCTCGTGCTCGGCACCAAGATCGAGCACAACGACTACACCGGCCTGGAAATCCAGCCCAACGCACGCCTCTTGTGGCAGCCCAGCGATGTCCACACGCTGTGGGGTGCGGTCTCCCATGCGGTCCGGACACCCTCGCGTTCCGACAACGATGCGCGCCTGAACGCCGGCGCCATCCCGCCTTTCACGCCCGACAACCCGACGCCCTTCCCGATCCTGATCTTCTTCTTCGGCAACGATCAGATCGAAGCCGAGAATCTCACGTCCTACGAACTGGGCTACCGGACACAACCGGTAACCTGGATCAGCCTCGACACCACAGCCTTCTACAACGACTACAGCGACGTTATCGTGGGTTCGGTCGGCACCCCTTTCCTGGAGACGACGCCCGCCCCGGCCCATCTGATCCTGCCCATCAACGCGACCAACGATGCCTGGATGCACGTTTACGGCCTCGAACAGGTGGCAACGCTGCAGGTTACGCCTGACTGGCGCCTACAGGGCACCTACGGCCTGCTCAAGGTGGTCGCCAGCGATCCCTCCCTCGAAGGCGGAAGCCCCGAGCAACAGGCAACATTGCGCTCGCTCTACAACGTGACTCCGGACGTCAACTGGGATGCCACCCTGCGTTACGTCGATGGCTTGCCCGGCCTGGGCGTCAGCGACTATCTGACACTCGACACACGCATCGCATGGCGGCCGGAGGAAGGTGTCGAGATCGCCCTGACGGGACGCAACCTGCTCCAGGGCTCCCATCTCGAATTCGGCAGCACAGGCAACTTCGCGACCTCTCCTGCCGTGGTCGAGCGCAGTGTCTTCCTCAGCCTCTCGGTGCGTTTCTAGGAGCGCCCGATGTCTTTTCACCCGACGCGATATGCCCTCGGGCGCATGGTCATGGCGGGCGCCTGTCTGGTGCTGGGCACCCTGGCGGCTGCACCGCTGGCGGCGCAGAGCATCGATGCGGTCAAGGCCGCGTTCGTCTTCAACTTCGTCAAGTTCGCGAGCTGGCCGGAGGCCAAGATGACCGGCAACACACTCCACATCTGTATCGGGGAAGGCAGCCTCGACAGCGGGGTCTTTGCTGGCTGGGGCGCCAAGGTGCTCAAGGACAGGGCGGTCTCGGTCGATATCATCGCGCTTCCTCAAGCCGATATCGCACAATGCCACATCCTCTTTCTGAGCGAACAGGCCGACCTGGGCGTCAGGCAAACCGCCTTCTACGGGACTGCCGTAGCGAATCACGTCCTGCTTGTTTCCGACATCGACGGTTTCATCGAAGGCGGCGGCCATATCCACCTCTTCATCAAGGACAGCAAGCTCAGCTTCGAGGTCAACCTGCAGGCCATCGAAGCTGCCGATCTCGTACTGAGCTCGCAGATACTGCGCCTTGCCTCGAATCTGGGTTCGTGATGCCAACCCAGGCACCTCATCCGGGCACGGGCATCCCGGACAGGAAGAAACCTGGAGCGGCCCTGGCAAGCGGCACCAAAGCGTCACGTGCTGCGACGCGCCAGGAGCACTGCAAAGGATGCGAAGCAGAGATGTTAGCACTGGATATCCGAGCCACCCTGCGCTATCTGGTGCCACGCGATTGTATTAATGAAATTAACAACGCATTGTTACAATTACGATACTCAGTCAACTCAGAGCCATACTCATCATCATTTTTTGATTTCTGATCAAAACTCGGTCAAACTCAGAAACTCAAAACGGGTTACAGGACACGGACTTTTCGCCAGGAGGCGTATCAGATGGCCAAGATGCCGAAATTTGGCCTGCATGCTGCGACTCTGGCCATTGCCTTGCAGGTTGGAACGGCCGGCGCCGAGGCGCAGGATCTGACCGAACTTTCGATCGAGGACCTCATGGACATCGAGGTCACCTCGGTGTCGCTGCGTCCCGAGCGGGCGAGCGAGGCCGCCGCGGCGATCTTCGTGCTGACGCGCGACGACATCCGCCGTGCCGGCGTGACCAATGTCCCCGACGCGCTGCGCCTGGCACCGGGCGTCGAGGTCGCCCAGATCAACGCGAGCAACTGGGCGATCTCCATTCGGGGCTCCAACAGCCGGTTCTCCAACAAGCTGCTGGTCCTGATCGATGGCCGCAGCATCTACACACCGCTGTTCTCGGGCGTGTCCTGGGCCGACAATCAGGTTTTCCTCGAAGACATCGAACGCATCGAAGTCATCCGGGGGCCAGGCGCCACCCTGTGGGGGGCCAATGCGGTCAACGGTGTCATCAACATCATCACGCGGCCCGCCCAGGAGACCCAGGGCAGCTTCGCGCGCGTCAGCGGAGGCAACAACGGTTTTGCCATGGCCGAAGCACGCCAGGGCGTCATGCTCGACGAGAACAGCGCCTTGCGCATCTACGCGCAGGGCATGACGGTGGACAGCGGCCAGACCGAGACCGGCCAGGACGCCGAGGATGCCTGGCGCAGCAAGCTCGTGGGTTTCCGCTCCGACACCAGCATCGCACAGGGCAACTTCCTGCTCGAAGGCGACTATCAGGAAAATGATGCCGGCGATCTCGTTGACGTCGCTTCGCTGACGCCGCCATTCAGCTCCACGCAGAAGAACGACATCGAAAGCTCAGGCGGCTACATCATGGGTCGCTGGACACAACAGTTCGCCGGCTTCGGTGATGTCTCGCTGCAATCCTGGCTCGACCATCGCGAGTACGACGATACGCGGTTCAGCGAACAACGCACGACAGTGGATCTGCAACTTCAGCACAGCTTCGACATCGACAGCGACAACGCGATCATCTGGGGCCTGGGATATCGCCGCGTGGCCGATGACGTCGGCGGCAGCTTCACCGCCACGCTCACACCGGTATCGCGCACGACTGAACTGTGGAGCGGCTTCGTGCAGGATACCATCACGCTCATCGACGATGAACTTGACCTGGTGCTCGGGACCAAGGTTGAACACAACGACTACACCGGCACCGAGTTCCAGCCTAATGTACGCATGCTGTGGCGCCCCTTCGAAGGGCACACGCTGTGGGGAGCGGTCTCCCACGCGGTGCGTACGCCATCACGCGTGGAGAACGATATTCGCGCCAATGTCGCCACGATCCCGCCTTTCAGCCCCGGCAATCCGACACCGTTCCCGGTTCTGGTGTCCTTCTTTGGTTCCGATCAGGCCCAGTCCGAAAAGCTGACGGCCTATGAGCTGGGCTACCGGGTGCAGCCGGCAGAATGGCTCTCTCTCGATACCGCGGCCTACTACAACGACTACACCAACATCACGTCCGCCACGACCGGGACGCCCTTCTTCGTCGCAACCCCCGTGCCCCACGTCGTGCAGCCGCTTACGCTCAACAACGACGAGTCGATGCAGACTTACGGCTTCGAGACCGTCGCCACCGTGCAGGCCACTGCCGACTGGCGACTGCAGGGCACCTACAGCCTGCTCAAGATCGACGGTTCGACGGCGCAGGGCCAGAGTCCCCAGCAGCAGGCCACCCTGCGCTCCCTCTACAATGTCACCCCTGATGTTATGTGGGACGCCGACCTGCGTTATGTCGACAGCCTCCAATCCCTGGGCGTCAACGGCTACCTGCAGTTCGACACACGGGTCGCCTGGCGCCCCATGGAGGATGTCGAACTCGCGCTGACCGGGCGCAATCTGCTGGGCGGCAGCCACTTCGAGTTCGGCGCCGGCGAACTGATCCTCACCCAGGCGGCTGCGGTCGAACGCAGCATCTTCCTCAGCCTTGCGGTTCGGTTCTAGGAGCGCACGATGAGGGGGCATTCACAACACAACACGAAGCGGGCCTGCTTGCGCCCGCGCCGGTGGGCAGCACTTTGGGGCGCCTGTCTCATGCTCGGCGCGCTGACGGCCGGCCCGTTGGCGGCGCAGAGCATCGACGAGATCAAGGCAGCCTTTGTCTTCAACTTCGTCAAGTTCGCGACCTGGCCCGAAAGCAAGATGACGGGCGACACGATCCACATCTGCGTCGAAGCCGGCAGCCTCGACGGCGAAGTCTTCGAAGGCTGGGACGAGAAGGTGCTCAAGGACAAGGCGGTGGTCGTCGACATTGTCGAATTTCCCGGGCCCGACCTCGCGCGCTGCCATGTCCTCTATGTAGGGGATCGCGGCGGCCAGGCTATCGAGGATGCGCCGTTTTATGACAACGCGATCGCGGGCCATGTCCTGCTCGTCTCCGGCAGCGAGAACTTCATCGAGCGGGGCGGACACATCCGCCTCTTCATCATGAACAGCAAGCTGAGCTTCGAGGTCAACCTGGAAGCCATTGCTGAAGCCGACATATCGCTGAGCTCCCAGCTCCTGCGTCTTGCCTCCAACCTGGGGTCATGATGATTGCGCATGTCCTCAGCAGGATCGCCACGGCGCCCTGGTTTCGTCAGAGCGCACGGCCTTGCCCACCGGGTCGCTGCACCTTTGCCTGCGGCCTCATCGCATGGGCAAGGCGATGCGTTCGCATCGGCGCAGTCCCCTTGTTCATTGCGCTCCAGGCAGGCGCCGTCCGTGCCGATGACGATGACCTGACGGAACTGTCGCTGGAGTCCCTGATGGAAATCGAGGTCACCACGGTCTCGCTGCGCAGTGAAAAAGTGGGCGAGACCGCCGCGGCCGTCTTCGTCCTCACCCGTGACGATATCCACCGCGCCGGCGCGACCAACATTCCCGACGCCCTGCGTCTGGTCCCCGGCGTCGAGGTCGCGCAGATCAACGCCAGCACCTGGGCCATCACCATCCGGGGCGCCAACACCCGCTATTCCAACAAGCTGCTGGTCATGATCGACGGCCGCAGCATCTACGGGCCGCCCCTTTCCGGCGTGGAATGGGGCGACAACCAGCTCGTGCTCGAGGACGTCGATCGCATCGAGGTCGTTCGCGGTCCGGGCGCCACCCTGTGGGGCGCCAATGCCGTCAACGGCGTCATCAACATCATCACCCGCCCGGCGCAGGAGACCCAGGGCAACTTCGCTCAGGTTGCGGCGGGATCCGGCGAGTTCGCACTGGCCGAGGCACGTAGCGGCGTGATGCTCTCCGAACACAGCGCCCTGCGCATCTATGCCCAGGCCAGGAACACCGGCGCCAGCGACCTGTCCGGCGGACAGAGCGCCGACGATGCCTGGCGCAACGGTCTGGTGGGTTTTCGTTCCGACACCGCCTTCGAGTCGTCCGACCTGCTGGTCGAGGGTGGGTTCCAGTACCGGAAATCGAGCGACCTGATCGACGTCCCCTCCCTGACGGCGCCCTTCAACACCGTGGCGACAAACGACACCGACAGTTCCGCGGGCCATATCCTGGGCCGCTGGACGCAGCGGTTCTCTGACAGCAACGCACTGACCCTGAGCAGCTGGCTCGATCACCGTGTGCGTCACGATTTCCGTTTCAACGAGAAGCGCACGACCCTGGACGTCGAGATGCAGCACGTCTTTGTCCCGGTCGACGGTCACGAGGTGGTCTGGGGCCTGGGCTACAAACGTGTGGCGGAAACACTCGATGGCGGCTTCACCTTCACCTTCACGCCGGTCACGCGCACGACCGAGCTGTGGAGCGGTTTCGTGCAGGACACCATCGCGCTTGTCGATGACAAGCTTGATCTGGTGCTGGGAGCCAAGATCGAACGCAACGACTACACCGGCACCGAAGTGCAGCCCAACGCCCGCCTGCTCTGGCGGCCTGCTCAGGGCCATACCCTGTGGGGGGCGGTTTCCTATGCCGTGCGTACGCCGTCGCGCTGGGAGAACGACCTGCGGGCCAATCTCAGGGTGCTTCCGCCCTTTTCGCCCGGCAATCCGACAGGCCTGCCGCTGGTCGTTTCGTTCTTCGGCTCCGAAGAAGTCCAGGCCGAACGGGTGACCGCATACGAAGTGGGCTACCGGGTGCAGCCGACAAGCTGGGCGAGCTTCGATACCGCCGCGTTCTACAACGACTATTCGCATCTCTATGGCGCGGTGACCGGTACGCCTTTCCTGGAGACCACGCCGGCACCACCCCATCTGGTGCTGCCGCTGGAGGCGCGCAACAACGAGACCATGCAGAGCTACGGCTTCGAAACCGTCGGCACCTTCGATGTCACGCAGGACTGGCGCCTCCAGGGCACCTACGGCCTGCTCAAGATCGACAGCACGCTTGACGAACTGTCAGGGCAGAGCCCGCAGCAGCAGGCCTCGCTACGCTCGTTCTACAACATCAACGACAACGTCAACTGGGACATGACCCTGCGTTACGTCGACCAGCTTCCGGACCTTCAGGTCAGCAGTTATGTCGAACTC
>Ga0105054_10002841_pt1 | contig 27319 bp, 23 predicted proteins | sample BON02_FD_78091 | JGI IMG/M metagenome (GOLD analysis project Ga0105054, IMG submission 78091) | Freshwater microbial communities from Lake Bonney liftoff mats and glacier meltwater in Antarctica - BON-02 (megahit assembly) | ecosystem: Environmental > Aquatic > Freshwater > Ice > Glacier...
ACCCCGCCTCAAGACGACCAATAACCGACCAATAACCGACCAACAACCGACCAACAACTGACCAACACCAGGAGCCAGCATGCCCGCCTACGCGTTGACCGAGCTCATCAAGCACACGAAAGACCATGGGGGCAGCGATGCCGCGCGCTTGGTCGAATTTGTGCCCGCTTATTTTGCTAACACCGACCCCAGCGAAATCGAGTGCCGGGATGCCGCCACGCTGTTTGCCGTTGCCAAGGCGCACTGGCGTTTGCTGGAGTCGGTGCGGCCCCCGGCGTTCGAGAAGATCCGGGTGTTCAACCCGACCCTGGCCGAAGACGGTTTTGTCAGCAACCACACGGCGATCCAGATCGTGCACCCAGACATGCCGTTCCTGGTCGATTCGGTCACCATGGCGGTCAACCGCAGCGGGCGCACCGCGCACTGGATCGTTCACCCGCTGATGGCGGTGCAGCGCGATGACAAAGGACGCGCCCTCAGGGCGACGCTGGTCACAGCCGGGCGCGAGCCTGGTGCCGGGGTGGTGTCGATGATCTTGGTTGAGTGCGACCGCATCGTGAGCGAGGCCGACATGGCGGCGCTGGCGGTGGACGTTGCCAGTGTGTTGCGCGATGTGCGCAGCGCGGTACAAGACTGGGAGCCGATGCTTGAGCGGGTGCGCGCCCTGGCTGCCGAGTCCGCCAGCCCCTCGCTCTCATCGCTGCTGCCGCCTTTGAACCAGCAGGAAGGCATCGACTTCCTGCAATGGCTGCAAGACCGGCATTTCACCTTTCTCGGCGCTCGCAACTACGAACTGGCGCGCGAGAACAACAGCGTGACCCTGGTGGCCGTACCCGATTCGGGCCTGGGTATTTTGCGCGGCGAAGTGCAAACGCCGGTCAGCCGACTGCCCGTGGGTGCTTTGAGCTTGCTCGACTCCGACGAGCTGGTGTTGGTGACCAAAGCCATGACGCGCGCCACCGTGCACCGACCGGCCTGGCTGGACTGCATCGCTGTCAAGCGTTTCGACGCCGCAGGCCAGGTGGTGGGCGAGGCCCGTTTTCTGGGGCTCTATACCTCCACCGCCTACCAAGCGTCGGTGCACGAGATTCCGCAGGTGCGCGTGTGCGCCGCCCAGGTGCTCAAGAACGCCGGTGTTGTGCCCGAAAGCCACACCGCCAAATCGCTGCAGGCGATTCTGGAGGCCTACCCGCGTGACGAGCTGTTCCAGATCGACCAGCACACCCTGAGCGAACACGCCATGGCCATCCTGCGGCTGCAAGAGCGCCAGCGCACCCGTGTGTTGCTGCGGCACGATCCGTTTGGGCGTTTCACCTCGGCCCAGGTGTTTGTGCCACGCGACCGCTACAACACCGAACTGCGGGTGAAGGTGGGCCAAGAGCTGATGGACACGCTGGACGGCCAGGCGCTTGAATTCACCCCCACGCTCACCGACAGCCCACTGGCCCGCATTCACTACCTGGTGCGCGCCAATGGGCAGGCGCCCGCGAGCGTGGACCTGCGCGCACTGGAGGCCCGCGTGGCCAAGCTGGCGCAGCGCTGGGAGGACAACTGCACCCAGGAGCTGTTGCACGCGCTGGGCGAGGGCCAGGGCCTGGCGATGGCGCACCGCTTCGCGTCCGCCTTTTCCGCCGCTTATCGCGAGGATTTTTCGGCTGCGGTGGGGGCGGAAGATGTGCAGGTGCTGGCACAGCTGACACCCGAGCAGCCTCTCGCCGTCAAGCTGTATCGGCCGCTCAACGCTGGCGACGGCATGCTGCGCTTGAAGATCTACAACACCACAAAGGTGGCACTGTCGGACTCGCTGCCGGTGCTCGAACGCATGGGTGCCCGGGTGCTGGACGAACACCCCTACCGCATCGCCCCTGGCGCCAACGCCGGTGCCGAAGCCGACACGCCCGCACTGTGGCTGCACGACATCGGCCTGCAGATGGCGCCCGACACCCATTTCTCGGCGATTCGGGCGCGCTTTGAGTCGCTGTTTGCCCAAGCCTGGAAGGGCGAGGTGGAAAGCGACGACCTCAACAGGCTGCTGCTCAGCACCACGCTTGGGGCGCGCGAGATCACTGTGCTGCGCGCCTACACGCGCTATTTCAAGCAGCTCGGCCTGCCATTTGGTCAGCGCTACATTGAGGCGGCACTGAACAACAACGCAACCATCGCTCAGGAAATTTGCGCGCTGTTCGCGGCGCGTTTCGATCCGTCGTTTGTCGGCGATCGCGACCAGGAGCGCGCGCGCCGGCGTGGCCGCATTGAGGAGCTGCTCGGCGATGTGGAAAGCCTGGACGACGACCGCATCCTGCGCCAGTTCTACGCCAGCGTGATTGCCACCCTGCGCACCAACGCCTGGCAGACCACCGCCGACGGCAGCCTGAAGCCTTACCTGAGTTTCAAGTTCGATCCGCGCCAGCTGCCTGGTGTGCCCGAGCCCAAACCCCTGTTCGAGATCTGGGTCTGCTCGCCACGCGTCGAGGGTGTGCACATGCGCGGCGGCAAGGTGGCGCGTGGCGGTCTGCGCTGGTCGGACCGGCGCGAAGATTTCCGCACCGAGGTGCTGGGCCTGGTCAAGGCGCAGCAGGTGAAGAACACGGTGATCGTGCCAGTGGGATCCAAAGGCGGCTTCGTGGTGAAAAACCCACCACCTGCTGGCGACCGCGAAGCCTACCTGGCCGAGGGCGTGGCCTGCTACAAAACCTTTCTCTCGGGCATGCTGGATGTGACCGACAACCTGGTGCAGGGGAGTGTGGTGCCACCCGAGCAGCTGGTGCGCCACGACGCGGACGACACCTATCTGGTGGTAGCGGCCGACAAAGGCACAGCCACCTTCTCCGACACCGCCAACGCCGTTTCTGCCCGCTACGGCTTCTGGCTTGGCGACGCCTTCGCCTCGGGCGGCTCGGTGGGCTACGACCACAAAAAGATGGGCATCACCGCGCGCGGCGCCTGGGAGTCGGTGAAACGGCATTTCCGCTCGCTGGGCGTCAACACGCAAACCACCCGTCTCACCGTGGCCGGCGTGGGCGACATGTCGGGCGACGTGTTCGGCAACGGCATGCTGCTGTCCGAACACATCGCGCTCGTGGCAGCGTTCGACCACCGCCACATCTTCATCGACCCGGCGCCTGATGTGGCGATCTCGTTTGCCGAACGCAAGCGCCTGTTCGAGTTGCCGCGCTCCAGCTGGGCCGATTACGACAAACGCCTGATCTCGGCTGGCGGTGGCGTGTTTGCGCGCAGCGCCAAGTCGATCAAGCTCTCGCCACAGGCCAGGGCGGCGCTCGGCACCGAGGCCGAACAGCTGACGCCTGCCGAACTGCTGCGTGTGGTGCTGCTGGCGCCGGTCGACCTGCTGTACAACGGCGGCATCGGCACCTATGTCAAGGCCCATTTCGAAACCCACGCGCAGGTGGGTGACAAGGCCAGCGATGCATTCCGGGTCAACGGCGGCGAGCTGCGCTGCAAGGTGCTGGCCGAAGGCGGCAACCTGGGTGCCACGCAAAACGGGCGCATCGAGTTTGCACAGAAGGGTGGCCGCGTCTACACCGACGCCATCGACAACTCGGCCGGGGTCGATTGCTCCGACCACGAGGTCAACATCAAGATCCTGCTGGATCGGGTGGTCGAGTCGGGTGACCTCACGCTCAAGCAGCGCAACGAGTTGCTGGCCTCGATGACCGACGAGGTGGCGGCGCTGGTGCTCAGCGACAACTACTACCAGGGCCAGTCGATCGACGTGTCGCTGTACCGCCCCCTGTATCTGCTGGATGGACAGCAAGGCCTGATGCAGGCGCTGGTCACCGCAGGGCGGCTCAACCGGGCGATCGAGTTCCTGCCCGGCGACGAAGAGATCTTGCGGCGGCGCGCCCACAAGCAGGGACTGACCGCGCCCGAGGGGGCGGTGGTGCTGGCTTACGCCAAGATGTGGCTGTTCGACGAGTTGATTGCCAGCAACCTGCCCGATGACCCCTATTTCAACCAGGCGCTGCAGGCCTACTTCCCGCAGGTGCTCAACGAGAAATTCGGGGATGCCATCGCGGCCCATCCGCTCAAGCGCGAGATCATTGCCACCACCGTCAGCAACACCGTACTCAACCGCGCTGGGGCCACCTATGTGCACTACGTGGCCACCGAGGTCAACGCCAGCGCCGCCGACGTGGTTCGTGCCTATGCCCTGGCCAGGGAGATTTTCGACCTGGAAGCGCTGTGGGGCCGCATCGACAAGCTTGACGACCGCGTCAACAGCGCGCTGCAGCTCGATCTGCTCAGCCAGCTCACCACCATTGCCCAGCGGGCATCGCGCTGGATCCTGCGCGTGTGCGCCAAAGGCAGCGACTTGCCAACGCTGATCCAGCGCTACCAACCCGGCGCGCGCGAGCTGCGGGCCCATCTCGGGGCCTGGCTTTCGCCGCCAGCCTACGAGCAGTGGCAGGCGGCGGTACAGGCCCTGATGGACGCTGGCGTCGAGCCCGACCTGGCGCAAAACCTGACCGCCCTGGATCACCTCTTTCCGGTGCTCGATCTCGTCAACGTGGCGCAGGACGCCGACACCGCGTTGGAGCAGGCAGCCCGCACCTACTTCGCGGTGGACGCCCAGCTCGGCCTGACCCACTGGCGCAGCGAGATCGCGCGCCTGCCAACCGACACGCTGTGGCAGACCCAGGCCCGCAGCAGCGCGCGCGACGATGTGTACGCCATCGCCAGCCAAGTCACGCGCTCGCTGCTGTCTCAGGGTATCGACGTGCCGACCTGGACGGAGCACCACGCGGCGGCCATCGAGCGCCTGCGCCGGCTGCACCAGACCATCAGCACCCAGGCGCCCGACCTGGCGCCGGTGTCGGTGGCGCTCCGGGAGTTGCGCAATTTGGGGTGAGCGCCAGTGGCTGGTCTGTTGCCTCGGCGAGGGCCGAATCTCTGCGGCCAATGAGCTGAAAGGTGGCTGGTCGCTGCCTGTCGCGACGGACTCAGTTCAATCGGTGCGGGTCTTCTCGCGCTATCTGCAAAGCAGTCCCTCAAGGCTCATGGGCCAATGGCATCCAGCGGGCTGGCCGTGCCGCCCGCAGCCACCTTGATCACATGCGTGTAAATCATGGTGGTGGACACGTCGGAATGCCCCAGCAACTCTTGCACGGTGCGAATGTCGGTGCCCGACTGCAGCAAGTGCGTCGCAAAGCTGTGTCGCAGGGTATGCACGGGTACGGGCTTGTGAATGCCTGCCTTGGGCACTGCCACCTTGAGGGCGCGCTGCAAACGCTCTTCAAACAAATGGTGCCTGCGCTCAACGCCACTGCGCGGGTCTGTTGACAACGTTGGCGATGGAAACATCCAAAACCATGCCCAAGTGGAGCCCACCTTGGGGTATTTGATGTCCAACGCATGCGGTACCTCAACGCCGCCGCGTTGCACCTGCCGGTCTGCTTCCCGTAATGCGCGGGCTAACAGCATTTGCAGGCGCAACGCGGGTGCCAATGAATGGGGCAGCATCACCACGCGGTCTTTGTTTCCCTTGGCCTCACGCACGATCACCGCATGCCTCTCGAAGTCCACATCTTTCACCCGCAGGCGCATTCCCTCCATCAATCGCATGCCGGTGCCATACAGCAGACGCGCCAACAGAGCGTGAATGCCATCCATCTGCGCCAAAAGGCCCGCTACTACGTCCTTGGTTAACACCGAGGGAATGCGCTTGGTCTGTTGAGGTCGCCCGATGTTGTTCAGCCAAGGCAAGTCAATACTCAAAACTTCACGGTACAAAAAAAGCACCGCACCGAGCGCCTGGTTGTGTGTGGAGGCAGACACCTTTCGCTCATTGGCCATCATGCTCAAGAACGCCTCTACTTCTTGCACGCCCATGTCACGCGGATGGTGCATGCCGCCGGGCTGGGGGGCACTCCAACGGATGAAAAATCGCGCCCAGTACAAATAGGCCTTCTCGGTCTTGAGGCTATAGTGCATGTACCGAATTCGCTCGCGCACTTGATCGAGCAAGCGGGTTGACTGCAACACAGAAGTGCCGGGTTTCATGGAAAATTTATACCTGATTTTTTGTATAGTGCATGGGCTTGAAACCCAGTGTGCAAGCGGTCTTCCGCAGGTTCTCAAAAATGATGTATCGTCAAGCAAGGGATGTATCAACCGGGTTTTGCCGTCTACATTACGTTAGCATCTCTTCAATCATCACAGAAGGAGTTAAGCATGAGCCCTAAATCGTTTATCTGCGTAGCCATAGTAAGCGCGATGCCGCTGGCTGCCGCAGCAGATATGGTTGTACCGATGAATCTGGTCGATGAGAATGGCATTGGTAATGCAGTGGGCCAGGTAACTATTTCCGAATCGAAGTATGGCCTTGTGTTTACGCCTGCCCTGAACGGGCTTGCCCCCGGACTGCACGGTTTCCATGTTCACCAGAATCCGGATTGCGGTCCGAAGGAAAAGGATGGAAAGATGGTGCCCGCTCTTGCGGCAGGCGGGCACTACGATCCGAAAAAAACCGATCGGCATGGCACGCCTTGGGGTGACGGACACCTGGGCGATCTTCCTGCTCTCTTCGTGGATGCAAATGGCAATGCCACCCAGCCAGTGCTTGCGCCGCGTCTAAAAATATCCGATCTCAAAGCACGCTCGCTGATGGTTCATGTCGGCGGAGACAACCATGCAGATCACCCGGCGCCGCTTGGCGGCGGCGGTGCGCGTTTAGTTTGCGGTGTGTCTCAGTAAAAATGCTAACCATTCGTTCCAGCGGACCGCCAAAAGCTACGCTTTTGTCGTCCGCCGTACTCAAACGTTAGGCCCCACAAACCCCCAGCCATCCTAGCTCGACGATTGGAGAACACTTTGGCTAGACTCCTGGAAGTCAGGACGTATCGCTTGAGGCCCGGAACAGCCCACGCCTTCCACGAAGTCGTATCGGATCAGGTTGTACCGATGCTGAAGTCTCGTGGCATGGACGTGGTTGCATATGGAGTATCGAACCACGAAGAAGAAACGTATTTCCTTGTGCGCTCCTACACTGACCGCGAAGCTCTTGATCAAGAACAGAGCGTGTTCTATCAATCTTCCGAGTGGCGTGAAGGTCCGCGAGCTCAGTTGATTGACAAGATTGAAACCTACCTCAACACCTTGCTGTGGTGCTCCGAAGCAGGTGTTCTTGAAATGCGGAACCTGAACTCGCCAAGAGCATGAAGACTATAAGGGATGTGTTCATTTCTGGCAGCGTGGCAAGTGGGGCCTAACCCTTCGCTCAAGCGGAGCGTCAACGGCATGTCACGCTGGCCATCAAGCGCTGGGCCTGCGGCCCATTTTGCGCTTGCTGTCCAGCGCGCCATGCCGTCGTCGCCCGCTTAGCTCAAACGTTAAGCCGCACTTGTCACACAACACTCTACTGTCGCTTCGATGGGAGAGTCGAAACATGTTCAGTCACGTAGCCGTCGGCACCAGCGACCTAGAAAGATCTGTGACCTTCTATGGTGCGTTACTGGGTCCACTAGGCTTGAAGCAAAGACCTGTAACGCCTGATGGCGGGCCAGCAGCAGCATGTTGGGTTTCCCCCGACCAAAACCTGCCACGCTTCTATGCGTACATGCCGTTCAACGGAATGCGTGCAAGCCTCGGTAATGGAAGTATGGTGGCCTTTGCCGCATCAAATCCAAAAGCTGTAAGCGAAGCTTACGCAGCGGGTATCGCTACAGGGGGAACGGATGAAGGACCGCCCGGCCTTCGGCCCAACTATGGCGCTGGCTACTTTGGGGCCTACCTGAGAGACCCCGATGGCAACAAGATTCACGTCGTTCATAGAGGCGACCTGTTGGAAGCATCCCCGCTCGGCCAAAATGACCGCGTATCCAGCCCACCGCTCAATCGAAACGTTGCACCTCACGAAGGAGATCAATAATGGTTGAGACATATTTTTTGTCGGCCAACTTGCTTCTGGCTTATTCAGCTTATGCGCTTGGCACCGCAAGTCCGGGACCAAGCAATCTGGCTGTTATGGCTACAGCGATGCATGCCGGACGAAAGTCAGCAACAATTTTCGCTTTGGGCGTTGTGTTAGGCTCAACGCTTTGGGGATTGCTAGCTGCATTCGGTCTTTCTGCCGCAATGTCTCAGTATTCACAAACACTCATTGTCATGAAGCTGCTCGGCGGGCTTTACCTGCTCTGGCTGGCATTTAAATCAGCCAAATCTGCGTTCTCAGTGCACAGTACTTTTGTCGCTTCGCCTACCACTGAAAATGAATCAAGTGCAATGCTATTTATGCGCGGCGCTGCTATGCACCTAACCAATCCGAAAGCGATTTTTGTTTGGTTATCGATTGTCGCGCTTGCGCTTCCTGCTGATGCAAAATGGAGCAGTGCATTGCTTGTGGTCGTTGGCTGCATCCCTATCGGTGTCTTTATATTCTGCGGTTATGCCCTTCTCTTTTCTACCCGATCAGCGCGCCAAATTTATGCCCGTTCACGTCGTTGGTTTGACGGAACACTGGCAGTATTGTTTGGTTATGCGGGGATTCGCTTGCTAGCGTCTACAGCCTAGCATGGCGCTGAAGTTCGCTCCACTTCGTTCCGCTGAACGCGCTGACGCGCGCCGCTTAGCTCTACGTTAGGCGTCAGAACAAGCATGCCAATCACGCCCGTAGCCTTTGTGAACAGCCGCCGCTTCGCCTTCCACGTCTGCGGCGCGATCAACTTCGAATCGATCCGGCGAAAGCGCACACTCCGATCCGCGTCAGAGATCCTTGAAGGAACAGCGCATCAACACCTTCTTCAGGGCAAGCGTTCGCAAACGCAAACCGTCGATGTGAGCGGCAATCCCTTCCAAATACGAGACCACAAGCCGTTAATTCTGGCGAATATTGAGTTGCTCGACTCTTGCTCCCTCAATGACTTCATCAATGAGCTAAATTCACGGGTCTTTTTGTGGGCAGGAACCGAAGCAGGCCCCTGTACTTCTGGAAAGAACCACATTCGGAAGTATCAAGATGAAGGTGACGTGTTCATCTTTAGAACTCCGACGCGACGCCTGCTCGAGCTGAACTCAGTTGAGAACCTGGAAATCACTTTCTGTAATTCGGGCTCTGCGAGGCAAAATGCAGGAATCCGAGCGAAGCGCGGGCGCAGTACATTCATGGCACTGGAGAACGCAACACAGAGGCCAGGCGATGTGGTTGAAATCACCTTTCGGAGATCCGCGCTCCTGCCAGCAGAAACGGAATATGCCAAAGAACTCACTGGCCCTTGGCTACCTATCGCCACTGACGCCTAACGAGTAAGGATAGATCGCGCGCAGCCGCGATCTGATCCGTTTGTTGGACAAGCCTGGTTCGGGAACAAAGAAATGGGGAGTTGCGCCGCTGTAGATTGATCCGTGGGATCGGGCGGCCGTGGGCAGAATCACGCGCACCAGCCAGCCGACCTCAGCCAAGCGCCGCGTGGCTGAGAAGCCGTCGCTGCTGTTGCTTCCTGGGCTGCGCGGCACCCGTATCGGTCGGAGGCTTCAACGTTCCATGACGGCTTGCGCTACCGGGAGCTTGGCGTTCACCATCAGACGGATCTTGCTGATGCCTATGGCCACCGTCAACCGGTCGGCCGTCTGGCATCTGCGCGCTGGTTAGCAGGGCCGCGTGCTGTCGCTTCAACGCCCTTGTTCGCTGATGGCCATCAATGAGAGAAATCGAGCACGACCCGTGATGGCACATTGCCGTTCTCAAGTCGCTCCAAGACTTTGTTGATCGCCGACAGCGGCTGCAACTCGATGTCGGCCTTGACCTTGCCTTCGGCGGCGAAGGCAAGCGCCTCGGCCATGTCCTGCCGGGTGCCGACGAACGAGCCACGGATGGTGATGCAGTTGGCCACCACGTCGAACAGCGGCGTCGGGAAGTCACCCGGCGGAATGCCCACCAGCACGCAGGTGCCGATTTTGCGCGTCATCGCTACACCCTGTTTGAAGGCCGGCAGCGAAGGCGCGGTGATCAGCACCCCGTGGGCGCCACCGTCGGTCGCTTTGATGACCGCTTTGACCGCATCTGCATGCTTGGTATTGACGACCGCGTCAGCACCCAGCTGGGTGGCGTGCTTCAACTTGGCATCATCGATATCGACCGCGCAGACATGCAAACCCATTGCCTTCGCGTATTGCACGCCCAGATGCCCCAAGCCGCCAATACCCGAGATCACGATCCACTCGCCGGGCCGGGCTTGCGTCTCTTTGATGCCTTTGTAGGTGGTGATGCCCGCGCAGATCAGCGGTGCCGCAGCGGTCGGTTCCAGCTCGGCTGGGATGTGCGCCACATAGTTTGGGTCGGCCACGATGTACTCGGCAAAGCCACCATTCACCGTGTAGCCACCGTACTCGGCCTTGGCGCAAACGGTCTCCCGCGCCCGCAGACAGTATTCGCAATGGCCGCAGGCCGAATACAGCCATGGCACGCCCACGCGATCGCCTTCCTTCACCGCTGTAACACCAGTTCCAATTGCGACAACGCGGCCAATACCCTCGTGGCCAGGGGTGAAGGGGAGCTTCGGCTTGGCCGGCCAATCGCCATCGCGGGCATGAAGATCGGTGTGGCAGACGCCGCAAGCTTCTGTCTTAACCAGGATTTGGCCAGGGCCGGCCACAGGAATGTCCAGCTCCATCAGCTTGAGCGGCTTGCCGAACGCCTCGACCACAGCGGCTTGCATTTTCTTTGTCATGGTGTGCTTTCTAAAAGGTTTCTTGGGAAAACGTTTATGCGGCGGCTGGGAGACCGGGGCGCTTGCTGACCGATTCGGTCATCTTCTGGAGCAAAGCCGATGCGTCACCGCAGACCATGCTGATGCTGTTGGCGTGGAACAGTGCGTTGCCTTTGCCGGCACAGCCCTTACCGCCGCCGCGCTTCACAACAAAGCAAAGCATTTTTTGACCTCGCCAGCTGCCAAGACCGGCATACCGCACATCGGCGAGCCTTTGTCGCGGCGCGCGGCCGTATTGACCACATCATTTTTGCTTCCAACTTTGGAAGCCGCTCTCGGCTGTGGCCAGCGAGTTTTCGAGCTGCGCCGAAGTCAGCTGCTTGAAGCACTTCGGCAATTCGCCAGTGTTGGGGTTGGCGCTTTGGTCGGACTGGGTCATGGCGATTTTCTTGAAAGGCGGGGTCGTACCGGGCCGCCACAGGCAGAAAGCGCCGGTGGGCTGGGGCAGCCGTCGATAAATCTTTTTGAACCGGTATCCGAGCAGCGTCGCTTCTCGACTCAAGTGAGCAGCGTGCGCGCCAGACCGCACCGGGTCTGTTCGGTGATGCACTTAAAGAGAGGCTGCAAAACCTTTCCGGTTCTCTGGCAGGCGCAAGCCCTGAATCACTTTCTCTTCGCGCTGCGAAGCAAGCCAGTTTTGATCTGGGCCTGTGCAGGCAAATGACCCGCAAGCAGGCGTTCCTTGGTCAGATTGCGCGGTGAGGAGGCAAATGTCTTTGGCGATGCGGGCGTGGCGTCGCAGCATCAAAGCGATTGCACACACAGTTGGGCATGACCGCTTTGGCTTCGGTCGGCTGGCTGATGGGGGTGGAGAGCACCATTTCATTCTTGGCGCGAGCAGCCGCCCTGGGACCTTGTGTGACTGGCGTCGGTTGAGCGACTGGTCTGGGATGTCGAGTGGTCGTGCGAGATCCCGCCCGGTGAACGACCGCTTGCAGCAACCGCGAACTTTTGGGCTTTGACTTTGAATGTCTGAACCCAGCCGGTAGCGCAAGCAACCGCCACGCCAGCATGCGCTATGGCGATGTCTGGGTGCTGACGCTGTGTGGGGAACAACGGGCGTTGCCCAGCGTGCGCCTTGCCGACGCCCGCGACAGCGACAGCGACAGCGACAGCGACAGCAACAGCAACAGCAACAGCAACACCAACAGCAACAGCAACGGCAACGGCAACGGCAAGGTGGGCGTGTAACCCAACGCGGCAGCGGTTTGCTTTAGGTCCGATGCGCGCGCGCTGCGCGATGTGGTCTCGCGCCAAGGCCAGGCGCAGGCAATAGACGCAACCGCCCGGCGGCAGGTCGATCACAGCGCGCAAGTGTGGGGTGGGGGGTGTGGCACATGCGGTGCCCGACATGCCTGCTGCCTCGCCCGGTTCTGCCCACGTGCCGTGGCCCCCGGCAGGAGCCCCATGACCAACCAGACCCCAAACAGCCTCTTGCCCCGCCATCCCGTGGCCGCTCTCGACCTGCCGCTGACCACCGGCGAGCGCTTCGTGCTGGGTGCCACGCCAGCAGAGCGCTTTGATCTGCTGGTGTTCCACCGAGGTCTGCATTGCCCGCTCTGCGCCAAATACCTGATCGAACTGGAGCGGCTGATGCCTGGGTTCGCTTTGCGCAGGGTGAATGTGCTGGCCATCCGCTCGGACACCAAAGAGTTGGGCCAAGAGATGGCGCGCAAGGGCACCATCAACATCAACACCAACACCAACACCAACATCAACATCAACATCAACATCAACATCAACATCAACACCAACACCAGCGGCGTGCGTTCTGCGCCAAGCCTCTCGCTGAAGTCGGCCCGCGAGTGGGGCCCGTACACCAGCGCCTTGCGCGGCAAGACCTCGATTGGTACTGAGGAGCCAGCGCTGTTCAGCGAACCTGCTGTGTATCTGGTTGTGTATCTGGTGCGGCCAGATGGCACGTTGTATTGCGGCGCGGTGCCGGCCATGCTGTCTGCCCAACTCGCGTTCGCCGACCTGCTGGACGCGATCGATTTCGCGATTTCCCAGGACCACCCTGCTCGCGGCGCGTTCACCGGCGCGGTGTGATCCGATCCGTTGTGGCGCGCCCGGTTTGGGGCGTGGCGCACACGTGTGCACACCGGGCGTGCTACAAGTGAAAGTTGCAGTAGCGCTCATCTCGATCGCTGCCTCATCTGTTTTCTGCTCCCCCGTCTTCATGCCATCAGCCTCACCCTCCCCCGACGCCATCATCTCCATACGTGGCCTGGGCAAGACCTACGCCAGCGGCTTTGTCGCCCTCAAGCAGGTCAACCTCGACATTCGCCGCGGCGAAATCTTCGCATTGCTCGGCCCCAATGGCGCGGGCAAGACCACGCTAATCAGCATCGTCTGCGGCATGTCCGATGCCACTGAGGGCACGGTGTTGGCCGATGGCCACGACACGGTGAGCAATTACCGCGCTGCGCGCAGCCTGATCGGTTTGGTGCCGCAGGAGCTGCACACCGACTCGTTCGAAACCATCTGGGCCACGCTGAAGTTCAGCCGCGGTCTGTTTGGCAAACCGCCGAACGACGCGCACCTGGAAAAAGTGCTGCGCGATCTGTCGCTCTGGGACAAGCGAAACGACAAAATTCTCACGCTTTCCGGCGGCATGAAGCGGAGCGTGTTGATCGCCAAGGCGCTGTCGCACGAGCCCAGCATCCTGTTCCTCGACGAGCCCAGCGCCGGTGTCGACGTGGAGCTGCGCCACGACATGTGGCGCATGGTGCGCGCCCTGCGCGAAGCCGGCACCACCATCATCCTGACCACGCATTACATCGAAGAGGCAGAAGACATGGCCGATCGCATCGGTGTGATCAACCGGGGCGAGCTCATTTTGGTGGAAGAAAAAGCGGTGCTGATGCGCAAGCTGGGCAACAAGCAACTCACCCTCACCCTGCAACATGCCTTGACCCACCTGCCCGATGCGCTCTCGCACTGGCCGCTGGAGATTTCCAGCGACCAAATGCACCTGGTCTACACCTTCGATACCCAGCTAGAAGAGACTGGCATTGCCGAGTTGCTGCGCGCACTCGCAGCCGAGGGCATCGATTTCAAAGACCTGCATTCGAGCGAAAGCTCGCTCGAAGAGATCTTTGTCAACCTGGTGCGCGAGGATGCAACGCGTGCCGAGGAGGCGCAGGCATGAACATCAACATCCACGGCATCCGCGCCATCTACAGCTTCGAGATCGCGCGCACCCTGCGCACCATCACCCAGAGCATCATCGCGCCTGTCATCACCACCTCGCTTTATTTCATCGTCTTCGGCACAGCGATCGGCTCGCGCATGGGCAATATCGACAACGTGAGCTACGGCGCCTTCATCATCCCCGGGCTGGTCATGCTCTCGCTGCTCAACGAAAGCATTTCCAATGCCTCGTTCGGCATCTACATGCCCAAGTGGTCGGGCACGATCTACGAGTTGCTATCGGCGCCGGTTTCTTGGTTTGAGGTGCTGCTGGGCTATGTGGGTGCGGCGGCCACCAAATCGATGCTGCTCGGCTTGCTGATCCTGGGCACGGCGCGCCTCTTTGTGCCGTATCACATCGAACACCCGTTCTGGATGCTGGGCTTCCTGGTGCTGACCGCGGTCACCTTCAGCCTGTTCGGTTTCATCGTTGGCCTGTGGGCCGACAACTTCCAGAAGCTGCAGGTGGTGCCGATGCTCATCGTCACGCCGCTGACCTTTCTCGGCGGCGCCTTCTACTCGATCAGCATGCTGCCGCCACTGTGGCAAACGCTCTCACTGTTCAACCCGGTGGTCTACCTGATCAGCGGCTTTCGCTGGAGTTTTTACGGCCAGGCCGATGTGCACATCGCGGTCAGTACCGGTATGACGCTGGGCTTCATGTTGGTGTGCCTGGCGGTGATCTGGTGGATTTTTCGCACGGGTTACCGGCTGCGCCGCTGAGGCTTGTGATGCGGGCCAAACCGATGTGAGAAACACAGCGCCCAACAGATTTGCAGGCACAACGCGCCTTTGCAGGGCACTTTTCCCTGTGCGTTGGCTCTCACTCCCTTTAGGAGCTCACCATGCAACGACGCAATATGTTCAAGATCTTTTCGACCTTTTTGGGTGGCACAGCGCTGCCCGCCTCATCGGTGCTGGCTGCGCCCTCGTTTCCCCTGAAGAAGACCGAGGAGCAGTGGCGCGCCATTGTCTCGCCGGCGGCTTATGAGGTGCTGTTCGATCACGGTACCGAGCGCGCCGGCAGCAGCCCGCTGGACAACGAACAACGCCCCGGTACATTCATTTGCGCCGCCTGCAACCAGCCGCTGTTTGATGCTGCCCACAAGTACGACAGCGGCACCGGATGGCCCAGTTTCTGGCAGCCATTGCCCCAGGCCATGGGCACCTCGACCGATTACAAGATGATCTTTCCCCGCACCGAATACCACTGCGATCACTGCGGTGGCCACCAAGGCCATGTCTTCAGCGACGGCCCCAAGCCGACCGGAAAACGCTACTGCAACAACGGCGTGGCGCTTGCCTTCGTGCCCAAAGACCAGGTGCTGCCCGCCTTGCGTACCTGACACCACAACATGAAAGACGTTTGGCCATGAACACCCTCTACCCCATCCTCCGATTCACCGCCGCCTTTGCTCTGAGCGCCAGCGCATTGCTTGGCGCCGTTGCGCATGCCGCCAATGCCACCGCCATATTTGCCGGCGGCTGCTTCTGGTGTACCGAGGCAGACTTCGAGAAACTGCCCGGCGTGATCGCAGCGGAATCCGGCTACACAGCCGGCCAGATACCCAATCCCACCTACGAGATGGTGAGCGCGGGCCGGACCGACCACACCGAGGGGGTGCGCGTGACCTACGACCCAGCCAAGGTCACTTATTCGGAGCTGGTCGAGTATTTTTGGAAGACCATCGATCCGAGCGAGAAAGACCGGCAGTTCTGTGATGCGGGCACCCAGTACCGCAGCGGTATCTACTGGGGCAATGAGGCCGAGCGCCAGATCGTGCTTGCCAGCCGCGAAGCCTTGAAAAAAACCGGTCGTTTCAAAACCATCTATACCGAAACCGAGCCGGCCAGCCCCTTCTACCTGGCCGAGGACTACCACCAGGACTATTACAAAAAGAACGCATTGCGCTACAACTACTACCGCTTGAGTTGCGGGCGCAACGCCCAGCTCGACCGCATCTGGAAGTGATCGGCTGGGGTAGGGCCAAGCTCAGATAGCCCGGCCCAACACCTTTGGCTGATTCGCCAGAGGTTCGCGCGTTATGCGCTTTGTGGACGCATTGCGGGTTCGACACCACCACAGCGTGGGCTGATGCATGTGCTCCAACGCACAGACTTAAATTCGTCACGGGGCCATCTTCTCCTTTTGCAGAGCAATCTCAGGAGAAAACGGCATGACCCCACCGACCACACAAGCGCCCGACGGTGGTGCTTCACTGCCAGCCAAAGACCGGTTTCCCACCGCTTACACGATTCTGTTTGCGCTCACCATCGTGATGGCGGCACTCACCTGGGTCTTGCCCGCTGGCCAGTACGAGCGGGCGGTTAACGAGGCGCTGGGCAAAGAGGCGCCGGTGCCAGGCACCTACCAGGTGGTTGAGGCCGCGCACCAGGGTTTGTTTGATGTGCTGTTGGCGCCCATCGCCGGTTTCTACGATCAGAGCACAGGCATGGCCAATGCCATCGATGTGTCGCTGTTCGTGCTCATCATCGGCGGCTTTCTTGGGGTGGTGAACGCCACCGGCGCGATCAACACCGGCATCGAGCGGGTGATGTTGCGCATGAAGGGGCGCGAGAAATGGATGATCCCGGTGCTGATGCTGCTGTTCGCCATCGGCGGCTCAACCTTCGGCATGGCGGAGGAAACGCTGGCGTTTTATGTGCTGTTGATCCCGCTGATGATCGCGGTCGGCTACGACGCGCTCACTGGCGTGGCGGTGATCATGGTGGGCGCTGGCGTCGGGGTGATCGGGTCAACCATCAACCCGTTTTCCACCGCTATCGCGTCCAGTGCCGCCGGCATCGCGTTCACCGAAGGCTTGGCCTTGCGGCTGGTGATCCTGGCGCTGGGCTGGTTGATCTGCGTCGCCTATGTGATGCGCTACGCCGAGCGGGTGCGAAAGGACCCGTCGACGTCACTTGTGGCCGAGCTCAAGGCCTCCAACGAAGCGCATTTTTTGCGCGATCGAGACGCCCACAAAGATGCTGTGCTCACCGGCCGCCAGCAGCTCATCTTGGTGTTGTTTGGCGCCACCTTTGTGGTAATGGTCTGGGGCGTGGCCGGGGCTGGCTGGTGGATGGCCGAGATGTCGGCGCTGTTCCTGGCATCTGCCATCGCTGTGGGCCTGCTGGGGTGGCTGGGCGAGAAGCCGTTCACCTCAGCCTTTGTCGATGGCGCGCGCGATCTGCTGGGTGTGGCGCTGGTGATTGGTCTGGCGCGTGGCATCGTGGTCATCATGGACCAGGGGAAGATCACCGACACCATCCTTCATTACTTTGAAGGCTGGATCACCGGCATGCCCGATGTGGCCTTTGTAAACGCGCTGTTTGCCATAGAGGGCTTGCTCAGTTTGCTGGTGCCGTCCACCTCGGGCCTGGCGGTGTTGAGCATGCCCATCCTCGCGCCGCTGTCGGACTTTGCCGGCGTGCCGCGCCACCTCGCGGTAACCGCTTTCCAGACCTCGATCGGCATCACCAACCTGGTGACGCCCACCTACGCAGTGGTGGTCGGTGGGCTGGCCATTGGGCGCGTGCCGTACCAACGGTGGGTGCGTTTCATATGGCCGTTGATGTTGATGCTGGCCTTGCTCAGCATGGCATCGCTCAGCGCAGCGGTGCTGCTGTGAGCGCGCCGCTCAACCCCACGGCAGTGGCCAGGCACCTGGGCGCGTACTCCGAAGTCGGCAAGTTGCGCCGTGTGCTGGTGTCCGCGCCCGGCCTGGCGCATGAGCGCATGACGCCGGCCAACTGCGATGCGCTGCTGTTTGACGATGTGTTCTGGGTCCAGCAGGCGCGCACCGACCACTTCGACTTTGTCTCCAAGATGGAAGATCGGGGCGTAGAGGTGCTGGAAATGGGCGAGTTGCTGGGCCAGACCCTGGCCATTCCCGCTGCGCGAGACTGGGTGCTGGACCGCAAGGTCACGCCCGACTTGGTGGGTGTGGGCATGCTCGACGAGCTTCGGGCCTGGATGTGCGAAATGCCGGCCAGTGATCTGGCCCAGTTCCTGATTGGCGGCGTGGCCTTGCACGATCTGCCGTTCAAGCCCGGCGGCATGTTTGGCTCCTACCTGGGTGCCGATGGTTTTGTGTTGCCCCCGCTGCCGAACATGCTGTTTACCCGCGACACCAGCGCCTGGATCTATGGCGGCGTCACCCTAAACCCCATGCACTGGCCCGCGCGCCGCCAGGAAACCCTGCTCACCGCAGCGGTGTACCGGTTTCATCCCGTGTTTGCCGACGCTGGGTGTCCCGTCTGGTGGGGCGACCCCGATGTGGACCACGGCCCGGCCACGCTGGAGGGCGGCGACATCATGCCGATCGGCAATGGCGTGGTGCTGGTCGGCATGGGCGAGCGCAGCACGCCGCAGGCGGTGGGCCAATTGGCGCAGGCGCTTTTCAAAGCGGGCGCTGCGACCCGTGTGTTGGCTTGCCAGATGCCCAAATCCCGCTCGGCCATGCACCTGGACACGGTGTTCTCTTTTTGCGACCGTGACACCGTGACCAGCTTCGTGGAAGTGGCGAACCAGATCGCCTGTCACAGCCTGTACCCCACCGATCAGGGTGGCATCGAGTACCGCCGCGAGGAAAAACCGCTGTTTGAGGTGGTGGCGAACTGTCTCGGCCTGACGAAACTGCGCGTCATTCCCACCGGCGGCGACAGCTACGAGCAGGCGCGCGAGCAGTGGGACGATGGCAACAACGTGATTGCACTCGAACCCGGCGTGGTGGTGGGCTACGACCGCAACATCCACACCAACACCCAGCTGCGCAAGGCGGGCATTGAGGTCATCACCATCCGGGGCAGCGAGCTTGGTCGCGGACGCGGTGGCGGTCACTGCATGACCTGCCCGATCTGGCGCGAGGCCTGAATCGTCTCTCATAAAACAAAGGAACACCATGGCCTTCAACCTGAAAAACCGCAGCTTGTTGACGCTGCGCGACTTCTCGCCCGGCGAGATCGGCTTTCTGCTCAAGCTCGCCGCCGACCTCAAGACCGCCAAGTACGCAGGCACCGAGCAGCCGCTGCTCAAGGGCAAGGAAATCGCGCTGATTTTTGAGAAAGATTCGACCCGCACCCGGGTCGGCTTCGAGGTCGCCGCGCACCAACAGGGCGCCTCTGTCACCTACCTGGGTCCCTCAGGCAGCCACATCGGCCACAAGGAGTCGATCAAGGACACAGCGCGGGTACTGGGCCGGGTATACGACGCGATCGAGTACCGCGGCTTTGGTCAGGAGGTGGTGGACACGCTGGCGAAGTGGTCGGGCGTGCCGGTCTACAACGGCCTCACCGACCAGTTTCACCCAACCCAGATCCTGGCCGATCTGCTGACCATGCGCGAGCACTGCGAGAAGCCCTTGCGCGAAATCGCGTTTTGCTTCCTGGGCGATACCGGTAACAACATGGGCGACTCGCTGCTGATCGGTGCCGCCAAGATGGGCATGGACGTGCGGCTGTGCGGGCCGAAGTCGCTCTGGCCGGTGCAGACCACGGTTGACGCAGCAAAGGCGCTGGCCGAGGACAGCGGCGCGCGCATCTTGCTTACCGAAGACGTGGCCGAAGGTGTCAAGGGCTGCGATTTTCTGTACACCGATGTCTGGGTCTCCATGGGCACGCCAGACTCGGTCTGGGCCGAGCGCATCAAGCTGCTGTTGCCCTACCAGGTAAATGCCGAGACGATGAAGCAAACCGGCAACCCGCGCGTGCGGTTCATGCACTGCCTGCCTGCCTTCCACAACACCGAAACCGAGGTCGGCAAGCAGATCGAGAAGAGCCACGGCATCACCGCGATGGAGGTCACCGACGCGGTGTTCGAGAGCCCAGCCTCTGTCGTTTTTGATCAGGCAGAAAACCGCATGCACACGATTAAGGCGGTATTGGTCGCCACCCTGGGGAGCTGACATGGCACTTGTCGTCGTCGCGTTGGGTGGCAATGCGTTGCTGCGTCGGGGTGAGCCGGTGAGTGCGCAGGCGCAGCGTGAAAACATTCGGCGCGCTGCGAAATCCCTGGCCCGCCTGCTGGTGGAAGGCCACCAGCTTGTCATCACCCACGGCAACGGGCCACAGGTGGGCCTGCTGGCCTTACAGGGCGAAGCGGCTGCCGGCACAGCAGGTGGGGCGGTTTTTCCGCTGGATGTGCTGGGGGCCGAGACCGAGGGGATGATCGGCTACGTGTTGCAGCAGGAGCTGGACAACGCCTACGGCCCTGCCGCGCGCTTCGCCACCCTGCTGACCCAGATCGAGGTGGACCCGGGTGACCCGGCCTTCGCGGCACCGAGCAAACCGGTCGGGTCGGTCTACAGCGAGGCCGATGCAAAACGCATGGCTGAGCAGCGCGGCTGGTCCATCGCGCCCGACGGCGACAGCTGGCGCCGCGTGGTCGCCTCGCCCAAGCCCATGCGCATTTTGGAGATCGAGGTGATTCGGCTGCTGGTGCAGCAGGGCGTGACCGTGATCTGCGCCGGCGGCGGTGGCATTCCAGTGACCCAGCGCGCCGATGGCGCCTATGTGGGGGTGGAGGCGGTGATCGACAAAGACCACGCCAGCGCACTGCTGGCTGCCGAGCTGAAAGCCGACGCGTTCCTGATGCTCACCGATGTAGAAGCGGTCTTCACCGGCTGGGGCACTCCGCAAGAAGCCGCGCTGGGCGACATGACGCCGAACGCGCTCGCCGCCATGGACTTTGCCGCCGGATCCATGGGCCCGAAGGTGCAAGCGGCGTGCGACTTCGTGATTCGATCCGGCGGCATGGCCGGTATCGGTGCGTTGGATGACGCAGCCGACATCCTTTCGCACAAAGCCGGCACACGGGTGGTGCCGGACTGATCAAATTTAGCAGGGGAGGCCTGCAAATCCGGATTCACTGCCTGCTGGTTTGGACACAGGCCGCGCTGAAACGATCCCCCGGTGTGTGCCTTAACAGGCTGAGCTTCGCCCTGTTGTTTTGTAAAACCCCAGCGTTGCCAAGCGGCCTTGTTTGCCCCTGTTTGCAAATGTGTTCGGCCCACTTTGAGTGGCCCACCGTCAAGAGACACAAATGCCTCCAGGGCTTCATCGAGCCACCTGTTGGTTGCCGAGTCGACGTTCGGTCTTGCTTGCCTTGATGGGTCTGTTGCTCTCTCTGCTGACCGGTTGCGCCGGACCATCAGATCTCGCACCATCGCCTGCGCTGCCCACCGCCTGCGAATCGCCAACCGGGACCCGCTCGGTGGTGGTTGGTTTGGGCCGGCCCGGCGATCCTGCACAGCCTGGGCATTCTTCAGGTCACTGGCTTGGCATCAAACCGGTGCTGTCCAAGAACGGGGGGGGGTGGTCATGGCCAACCCGCTGGCCAACAAAGCGGGTTGCGATCGGGTGAAAGCGGGCGCTTTTTGGCCGATGCCGCGAAAGCGGCGCACATGGTGTGGGGTCTGGTGGAGCCGCAGCCGTCTGGCATTGGCGGTGGTGCGTTTGTGGTGCATCACAACGCCACCGCCAAAAAAGTGCAGACCTGTGACGAGCGCGAAACCGCACCGGCTGCTGCCACTGAAAACAAGCAGCGCTGGGTCGTGCCACCGACCAAACCACGCCCTCGCCATGGGGCACCAACGCCTTCAATCAAACGCGCCGCAGCCAGCGCTCGATAGGCAGGCTGGGCCTGGCCCAGGTTCTGCAAGTGCTGCATGGCGAGCATGGCAGCCAGCCGTGGGCGAGACTGTCTGGGCCCGGCTTGAAGCTTGCCACCAACGGCTTCCCGATCTGGCGGGCGCATGGCCGACGCGATCGCCGGTGCGCGAGCCCATCGGCTGCGAGCACCCGACACGGTGGCCTATTTCTTGAACGCTGACCTCACGCTGCGTGCGCTCTTAACCCCCAAAACCCCACTTGTGCATGCACGCTGCAAACCACCGCCAGCCAAGGCGCTGGTGACCGTCAAAGAGATTGGCCGCACGCAGGTCGGCTCCAACACCGCGCCCGGTGCGGGGCTCGTCCCCGGCCTGACCATGCTGGCCGACCTGAGCGGATAACAGGCCCAGAAGTGCGATCCGGTGTGCATCGACCACCGTGCTTACAAGGTCTGCGGCATGGGCCCACCGTGGTCAGGCGCCGTCGCCCTCTTGCAGACGCTGGGCATCTTAAAAACCTCTCCCTGAACACGTTTGGTCCAACCAACAAGGACCTCTGCGGCGGCAAGCCCAGCGTGCTGCGTGCGCGCCTGATCAGCGTGGCGCAGCGCCTGGCGTACGCCGACCGCAACACATACGTCGCCGATACCGACTTTGTGCAACAGCCAGGTGCCGGTGTCTCCAGCAGGCTCAACAAAGACCACCTGGGCAGGCGCGCCAAACTGACCCGTTTCGACCGCAGTCTGGGCGTGGCCCAGCCCGGCACCTTTTCCAGCACGGCGGCCATGGGTCAAAGCGCGCAAGAGGGCCAGGGCAGGTCTCATGCGTGCACCGTTGCTGCCGTGGGCAATGGGGTGTCGATGGCCATCACCATCGAGAGCGGCATGGGCGGTGAACACCCCGGCATCAACGCCACCAACAGCGCAGACCACGACGCGCTGGTCACCGGTCTGCGCAGCCTTGGTCCTACCGTCCCGGTAAACGCCCACTCCAGCGGCGTAGCAACCATTGCGCAGGTGGCTGTTGACGGCAAGGCGCTGCTCCAAGGCGGTGCCGATCTGCGGCTTGAAGGCCTGGTGCTGGGCGACGGCGAGCGCGGATTGCTTGCAGAACCACAGCCCTCAAACCCCAGTCCTTTTTTACATCGTCCACCCAGGGCGCAGCGCCGTGGCAGACTGTGAGCCTTGGGTTGTTGATACGCAGCGTGCCTTTTTTGGAACGATCCTCAGCGGCCAACCCATTGATGGAGGCGCCACCTTGTCAAACTCCTTGCTGCCTGCTGGCGCGCCTGCGATGCATGTTCTGCCTGCGATGGCGCAAACAGCGCGTATCTACACCTGCCAATGCGGGCAGGCGATTTTTTTCGTCAATAGCTGGTGCTTGGCCTGCGGCACGCTGCTGGGTTATGACACCGGGCAGGGGCGTCTAATGTCGTTGACGCCCAGTGTCGAGCCTGACACCTGGATTGAATGCCACACCACAGGCCCCGGCTTCGTGCTGTGCGCCAACCGCGACACGCCGGCGAACTGCAACTGGCTGCTGCCCGAGTCTGAGAAAAACGAACACGATCGGCTCTGTCGGGCCTGCCGGCTCAACCGCACCATTCCAGACCTGAACGATCCGCCGCATCCCGACAACGGCGAGCTGTGGGGCCGGGTGGAGCAGGCCAAGCGGCGCTTGGTCTCAGCGCTGCTGGTGATGGGGCTGCCAGTCGCTTCACGCGAAACCGAAGACACAGCGAAAGGAATGATGTTTGACCTCTTGCGCTCGCAGGGCGCTGGAGAGCATGTGATGACCGGGCACGACGACGGCCTGATCACGATCAACGTCGCCGAGGCTGATGATGCCAAGCGCGAGCGCACGCGCGCCGCCATGAACGAGCCCTACCGCACCCTGGTGGGTCATTTTCGCCACGAGGTTGGGCACTACTACTGGTACCGGCTGGTCGACTGCCCCGACAGTGCATGGTTGCCCGGGTTCAGGGCGCTGTTTGGCGATGAAAACCTGGACTACGCCGAGTGCCTGAAAAAGAACTACGAAGAGGGACCACGCGGCGATTGGCCGCTGCACTTTGTGAGCGCCTACGCCAGCGTCCACCCCTGGGAAGACTGGGCCGAGTGCTGGGCGCACTACATGCACATGCGCGACACAGTGGACACCGCCGCCAGCTACGGCCTGTTGGTGGATTCGGCGCAGCTGGAGTTCACGCCGTTTGACATCACCGCGCTTTACCAGCCCGAGCATCCCGATGCCGCGCATTTTCTGGATTTCCTGAACCGCTGGACACAGCTGACCATGCTGCTCAACGGCATGTCGCGCGCCATGGGGCAGCACGATTTTTACCCGTTTGTGCTGCCGCGCGAAGTGGTCGCCAAGCTGCATTTCATTCACCTGCTGGTGATGACGACAGCGGCTGGACAAGCCAGCGGCAAGCCGTAACCCTGGCGCAGGCTGCATCACGACCCAGCAGCAGGGCAGCACACCAGCTGCCCTGCGCTCTGTCTCAGGGTCGGGTTTGCTCACCCGTTGATTGCAAGCCACACGGGCATAAGTTGCTCCGTGCCGCAACGCCATCCCTGTAGGAGAGGGCGCCAATCGGCGCGCTGTGTGTGCTGTCGCACTGAAAAGCGCCTGCGCCGTTCATACAGTGTGCTATCGCCCCCTCCATTTAGCTGTGCGGTTGCGTCAGATGCACTTGTTATTGTCTGCGCGATTTAACGCCCAGAGGACCCATGCCAAGCCACCTGAATGGGTCTATCACCCAGGGAAAAATTACCGTGAAAGTTGCAACCATTGCGGGCTATGACGCCCCTATCACCATCACCGAACGCGACCTGCCTGAACTGAAGAACGACTGTGTTTTGGTGAAAGTGCACGCCGCCAGTCTGAACCCGATCGACAATATTTTGCGCTCTGGTGTGTTCCATGACGCAATGCCACTTTCATTTCCCTTTGTCATGGGATTCGATGTGTCTGGCGAAATCGTCGAAATAGGAAAAGATGTGCGCTGTTTCAAGCTGGGCGATGCCGTCTTTGCCCGCTTAAAACAAGAAGATGCCGGTGCCTTGGCGCAATACGCGCGGGTCGGCGAAAGCGAACTCGCGCTCAAGCCCGCCAATCTCAGCCATGCCAAGGCCGCCACCGTGCCGCTGGCAGGGTTGACCGCGTGGCAGGCCTTGGTGACCAAAGGGTTGCTCCAAAAGGGCGAGAAGGTTTTGATCCATGCGGGCTCTGGCGGCGTTGGCACACTGGCCATCCAGATCGCCAAGCACCTCGGCGCCCATGTCGCCACGACGGTGAGCGAAGGAAACATGGATCTGGTTAAAAGCCTTGGCGCAGACCAGGTGATTAACTACAAGAACCAGTCTTTCGAAGACGAGGTGTCTGACCTGGATCTGGTGCTTGACATGCTCGGCGGCGACACCCTGAACCGTTCTTTCCCCACGCTCAAGAAGGGCGGAAGAATCATTTCGATCAAGGGCGAGGACACCGATGGCCTGGCGCAAAAGCATGGCGTGCATTTCGAAATGCTGTGGATGAAGCCCGACGGCGCGATGTTGGCCAAACTTGCCAAATTGATTGAACAAGGGATCATCCGACCCGTGATCGACAGCACCTACGCCATGCACGATACCGCTGCAGCGTATGGGCATCTGGCTGATGGACACGCTGTCGGAAAAATTGTTGTTTGTCCAATCGATTGATGCTATTTCAACCCCCGGCAAAATACATGCCCATTTAAACCCAGCTTGCACCGGCTCTGCCAGACATCAAATGCCCGTATCTGCTGAGCCAAAGCCTATTAGGAAAAAACATAAATGACACACATCACCACGATCAATCCCGCGACCGACGAGGCGATCAGTCAATATGAATTGATGAGCGAAGAGATGGCTTTTAACAAACTTGAAGCATCCCACGCCGCCTTTCTGGATTGGCGCGATAAGACCCATCAGGAGCGTGCGCGCTACCTCATCGATATCGCGAAAGCATTGCGCCAGCAGGCGGGCCAATTTGCCGATCTCATGACACGCGAAACAGGCAAATTGCTGAACGATGGCAAAGTGGAAGTCGAGCTTTGCGCGCAGATCCTTGAGTACACCGCGAAACGTGGCCCGACAGAGCTTGCCGACGAAGATCGCACCCACAGCGGTGGCGAAAAGCGGGGCATCGTTGCTCACCGGCCGATCGGTGTCATCTACAGCATCCAGCCGTGGAATTTCCCGGTGTATCAGCCGGTACGCGTTCTTGCCGCCAACCTGATGGCGGGAAACGCGGTTCTCCTGAAGCATGCCGCGCTCTGCACGGGAAGCGGTCTGATGTTGCGAGACGTGTGCCTGGAGGCGGGGCTGCCGAAAGGTCTGTTCGAGGTGGTGGTCATCTCTCACAGCACCTCGGACAAACTCATTGCGCACAAGCTGGTGCGTGGCGTGACGATGACCGGCAGCGACACGGCTGGACGCCACATTGGCCAGCAGGCGTCCAAGCATCTGAAGAAATCGGTACTCGAACTGGGATCGAATGACGCATATCTGGTGCTGGAAGACGCCGATGTTGAACTGGCGGTGAAAACCTGCGTCATGGGGCGGATCTACAACAATGGTGAGACCTGCGTGTCGGCCAAACGCTTTGTCGTGACAGCTGCTGTGTATGACGCTTTTGTCGAAGGGTTCGTTGACCAGATGAAGGCCATCCAGATGGGCGACCCGACCGCACAGGGCACCCAGCTGGGCCCGATGTCCAGCAAGGAGCAATTCGACACGCTGGCTGCGCAGGTTGCAAAAAGCGTGGAGGGTGGTGCGAAATTGCTTTGCGGCGGCACGCCGACACCAGGCGTTGGCCAGTACTTTCCAGCCACTGTGTTGGCCAATTGCCAGCCCGGGACGCCAGCCTACGACGACGAACTGTTCGGGCCGGTTGCCTCGATCATCAAGGCCGAGGACGACGAACATGCCATGCGCATTGCCAACGACAGCCGCTATGGCCTGGGCGGCGGCATTTTCACCAAAGATGAAGCAAGAGCCGTGAAGCTAGCGCACGACCATTTCGACACCGGCATGGTCCGCATCAATTCCTTCGGGACAGCCGATCCCAACATGCCTTTTGGCGGTGTGAAAAATTCTGGGTTTGGCCGTGAACACGGTGGCTTTGGCATGAAGGAATTCGTCAACACCAAGGCCATTTTTCTCCCCTGAAGCGTGGCGCTGACGGTCGCTGTCTGCGGCGCTGCGCGCTCTCTGTGTTTCCTGCCCGTTTGGCGGCTGGATAAACCGAAAGGCATGCCTTGATCACCCTGCATTGTCTGGAATATTCCCGCGCCATCCGGCTGGTTTGGTTGATGGAGGATATGCATCAACCGTACAAGCTGGTGATGTACGAAAGAACCGAGGACTTTCTTGCGCCGCAAAGCCTTGCCAAGGTGCATCCGCTTGGCAAGTCGCCGGTCATAGAAGACGCGGACCTGGTGCTGGCGGAGTCTGCAACCTGTCTGCGATATCTCATCGACAAGTTTGGGCATGACACCCACCGACCCTTAACCGGAACCCGCGGGTATTTGCTCCATGAGGAAATGCTCGACTATGTCGAAAGCTCTTTTGCCCCGGCAGCAATGGGGCTCTTGCTGCCCAAGCTGCAAGGCGAGGAACCGGCTCAAGAGGCGCACACCGCCATGCAGAAACACCTTGACTACGTCGCGCAGCAGCTGACCGAGGACGGTTTTCTGTTTGGTGACACAGCCACCCTGGCAGACATTCAGTTTTCCTACCTGCTGGCGAACTTGTCTGGCATGGGTTTTCT
>Ga0105054_10002845_pt1 | contig 27309 bp, 25 predicted proteins | sample BON02_FD_78091 | JGI IMG/M metagenome (GOLD analysis project Ga0105054, IMG submission 78091) | Freshwater microbial communities from Lake Bonney liftoff mats and glacier meltwater in Antarctica - BON-02 (megahit assembly) | ecosystem: Environmental > Aquatic > Freshwater > Ice > Glacier...
ATATACCGGATTAGAGATTTTAACCTTTTTCATGTTCTGAATGATCTTACCTGGCATAGCACCTACATAGGTTTTGCGATGACCACGGATCTCAGCTTCGTCATGCATACCTCCAAGAGACATTCTCACGTACTTTCTCCCCAAGGCAGCAGCCACTGACCTACCCAAGGAGGTTTTACCCACGCCTGGGGGTCCATAAAGACAAAGAATTGGACCTTTCAGATCATTCTTCAACTTCAATACCGCAAGGTATTCTATGATTCTTTCTTTTACTTTTTCTAGTCCAAAGTGATCTCCGTCCAACACCTTCTTAGCATGATTCAAGTCAAAATTGTCCTGAGTGAACTCATTCCACGGTAAATCCACCATGGTTTCTGCATAGTTCAGTGCAATAGGATATTCCGCGGCAGAAGGGTTAATTCTTAGGATTTTATCCAATTCCTTCTGAAAATGCTTATTGACTTCTGGAGACCATTTTTTCAACGCTCCACGAGCAGCAAGATCTTCGACTTCCTTTTCAGTTCCTTCATCACCTAGTTCAGATTGAAGAACCTTCATCTGCTGACGCAGGAAATAATCACGTTGCTGCTGATCAATATCCGTATGCACTTTCTTCTGAATTTCAGATTTCAATTCCAGCATCTGGATATCCTTCATCATGAATTCAAGTAAAAGAGTCGCTCGCTCTACGCCATCGTTGATCTCCAGCAAACGCTGCTTAGCTTCTACCGGAGCATTGATATTAGATGAAAGAAAATGAGTTAGAAACGGCGTATTGTCGATGTTGTCCAACGCAACCTGAGCCTCTCGGGGAATCTCAGGATTCAAATGAAGAATTCGCGTTGCAGACTCTTTTAGAGACTCTTCAAGTGCCTGAATTTTCTTGGAGCTTTTCGGGAAATTCTCTTCCAGATACTCAGCTTTAGCAAGAAAATAGGGATCATCAGTGATTTGCTCACTGATTTTGAAACGCTTTTTCCCCTGAATAATAATGGTAGTGTTTCCGTCAGGAAGCACAATCATTTTAATGATCTTGGCGAGTGTACCTACTTGGAAGATATCCTCCCATCCTGGATCATCGATATTTGGATTGATCTGAGCGCAAACTCCAATCAACTTATTTCCTTTTTGGGCTTTCTTGACCAGTCGGATCGAACGTTGTCTTCCCACAGTAATCGGGATAACTACACCTGGGAAAAGGACCGTGTTTCTCACTGAAAGGATCGGAATATCTTCTTCAAGAATTTCCTTTCCTAGTGTATCATCCTCTTCGTCCGTAATCAGCTGGATCAGATCTCCCTCACCGGCAAATTCGCCGACCATTAAGTTTTGAAACACAGAATTTTCGAATTGGCTCATATAGACAGAATGACAGCTAGGCTGTCGGTTTTATGCAATAATAAAAGAAGAACCTCCAAAATATGAAGGTTGTTCCTAAAAGGTCAAGGTGCATGCCAATAGGGTGAAGTGGTCAGAATGGCAGGTTTCTGAGAATTTACTTTCCTGTAAAAAGCTTTAGCACATCGTTTCCAATCTCAAAAACCATCAAGGCAAGTACTATAACCATCCCGACTTTCGGAGAATTTTTCAAGAATATATCTGAAAAAGGAAGTCTGGAAATCACCTCATAAAACAAGAAGATCAAGTTGATATGATGGCAGACTTCCTTCCGTAATCAAACGCTTAAAGCTTAACTCCCACAAATAACGTCCCAAACAAATAATTGTATAACAAATAATAGATAAGTGGATGTAAATTCATGTTTTTGATCAGGAAATCACCCCTAAGCTCAACTAATAAACGAGTCTTCTCGGACAATTCATTTCTATAGCCAACTTTTAGATTCAGACTTAGACCCATTTTATTTCTGTCAATAAAAACCGAATTGATCACATGTGGAATAGGCTCACCATTATCGATAATAAATTCTCCCATTTCAGCATCGAATTTTGTCATCCAAAAAGTCATTCCAACATCGGTGTAGATCTCACTACTATTTTGCTTGAATACGATATAGCTCAGATGAATTGGGATTAGGAAGGAAGATGATTTGTACGTTTCACTGCCCAAGAGGTGAAAAGAAATCAGGTTAGAATCTAAAAGCAGCGTATTGCTCTCTGCTTTATATCCCAAACCAAGGTGCACCAAAAGTCTTGGAGCATTCCTAAAATCACTAAATCGAACACCTAATTCAATGTAAGGAGAACTGGTCTTATCCAAGCTCTAGTTTACATCTTTACTTGATTCGTATTCCACTAGACCAATTAAGCCTAGACCACCTTGGATTCTAAGCGATGGCTTAAAGAAAGACTCCTGAGAAGCGTGAACCTCAAAATCTCGATTTTTGCAGTAATAATAAGCTGTGAACAACTCGATCAAGCCCCTATCCGTCAACTTAGTTTTCTCTATTTTGATCTTTAGTCCAGTACCGCATGCATCATTCATAGCTAATGTCACTACACCGATATACTGGTTGGTGTTCACATTTACTAGCTTGCCATTTTCGGTCCTGGTTGATCAAACTATTTTCAGTTCCAGTATAGCACCTTCCCAATTGATGAAATAGTTATTACCCATTTATATAAGTCCATACTACCAGAAACCAGCACTTGAACGAAAACTGGCTGATCCTGCAGTGGAATTAGTTCAGACTTAAAAAATCGCTTATTCTCTAACCCAAAAGCTTGAATTTCAACTGGCTTATAAACTGACTTTTCTCCAGAATTAGAATAAATAAAATTTCATCATAAGTTTCCACGTCAAACTTTCCTTCAATCCTACCCTTTACTTCCGTTTCATTAGTTAGGACTAACTTGGAATTGCTTACTTTTTCATTTTGGGCGAATGAGGTGAATGAAAGAAATAGTAAAGCGAGTAAAGACTGAATTTTAGAAGCTCTTAAGTTCATCGCTACAATTCTTTAATTGTTAAAAACACAATTAACGTTGAACTAAATTCACACATAATGTGACAATAAGCATAAAAAAAAAGCCGAGATCTCTCCCGGCTTTGAATTCTTATTGTTAGGGATTATCCTTCGCCTGTAAACAGCTTCAGCACATCATTTCCTATTGCAAAAACCATCAAGGCTAGCAGTATTACCATTCCAACTTTTTGAGAATTTTCTAAGAATCTATCAGAAGGTGCTCTTCCGGAAATCATTTCGTAAAGCAAGAAAATCACATGTCCTCCATCCAAAGCTGGAATCGGAAGTAAGTTCATAAATGCTAGAATCATTGAGATCAAACCCGTAATAGTCCAGAACTTTGACCAGTTCCAAGTATCACCGTAGATCTTCGCCATTCCGATAGGTCCACTTACGTTTTTGGTAGAAACCTCTCCCGTAAACATTTTACCCATCGCCTTTGCATTCACAATGACTACTGTGAATGCTTTGCTAGTTCCTTTTGAGATTGATTCAGCAAAACCATATTTGCGCTGCACCATCTCTATTTTCGGATCCACCGCTATGCCAATCATCCCTTCCTCAGAAACGGCTACCATGGTATTGATGGTGTCTTTAGAACTAGTGAGCAACTTAAAATCTGTTTCTTGGCTCTTATGCTTTGCCAGCACAGATTGCAGCTCATCAAAGTAAGTGATAGGCTCACCATTTACCGATAGTATTTTATCCTCGGCAGTGATTCCAGCTTTATCTGCTGCTCCACCTTCATCTACTATCTTCAGCTCAAACGGATATCGAATATTAACAAAGCTATTCATCGCATCCTGACTGTTAAAGGAATTGATAAAGCCTCGTGGAATATCTACTTTGATGATTTCCCCACCACGATCTACGGTGTAGTAGCCATTTTCGCTTAGTAAGGCTGAACCAGATGTCAAATCATTGATAGATTGATATGTTTCACCGTTGATATCCAAAATCTTATCACCGGTTTTTAACCCGATAGATTCGCCGATTTCCAACGATACGATCCCATTTTGAACTACTTGATCACGGGAAAAATACGTCTCACCGTTGTTATAAACCAAGATCACAAAGATGATAATACCTGTCACGACATTTACAGTAATCCCACCTAGCATCACGATTAGCCTCTGCCAGGCTGGTTTAGATCGAAATTCCCATGGCTGCGGTTCTCCTGCCATTTGATCTGAATCCATGGATTCATCCACCATTCCGGAGATTTTCACAAATCCTCCCAATGGTATCGCTCCTATCGAATATTCAGTTTCACCCCATTGAAAACCAGCGATTTTCGGAGGAAATCCGATAGAAAATTTCTCTACTCTCATGCCAAACATCTTGGCGGTAAGCAAGTGGCCCAACTCGTGCAAACCCACTAGGATTGATAACCCCAGGAGTAATTGGCCCACCATAATTAAGGTATCCATTATACTTTATTCGTTATTAGTTCAGTAGTAATTTCTCTTGCCCGCTTATCCGTCTCCACATAATCCTCCAAATTTGGCTTCGCAATAAACTCAGCTTTTTCGAGAGTTTCGCCAATCAAATCAGACATTTCAAGAAAACCCACTTCTTTGGTCAAGAAAGCAGCCACTGCAATTTCATTAGCAGCATTCAGCACACAAGGTGCATTGCCTCCTTTTGCAAGTGCATCATATGCCAATTGAAGGTTTTGGAAAGTCTTTAAATCCGGCTGCTCAAAGGTCAATTGTGGGTAGTTCATAAAGTCAAATCTCTCGAAATCACTTTTCAATCGATCAGGAAAACTTAGGGCAAACTGAATTGGGATACGCATATCTGGCAATCCGAGTTGTGCTTTTATAGATCCATCCTCAAACTGCACCATAGAATGAATGATACTTTGATGATGTACGACTACATCAATCTGTTCGGTTTTCAAGCCAAAAAGCCATTTTGCTTCGATCACTTCCAACCCTTTATTCATCAGGGAAGCAGAATCAATCGTGATCTTGGCACCCATATCCCAATTAGGATGCTTGAGCGCCTGTTCTCTGGTGACAGTTTCTAGGAAAGTTCTATCTTTTCCTCTGAAAGGCCCTCCAGATGCAGTAAGGATAATTTTTTCAATTGGATTGTGAAATTCACCGATCAAGCATTGGAAAATCGCAGAATGCTCTGAATCTACCGGATAAATGTTCACTCCGTTTTCCTTGGCTAGAGCGGTGATTATTTCACCAGCTACCACCAAAGTCTCCTTATTAGCCAAGGCTATTTGTTTGCCAGCTTTAATTGCATTTACCGTAGGAATCAAACCTGAATAGCCTACCAATGCAGTCAAGACTACATCAATAGTATCCATCTCGACTACTTGGGCGATTGCTTTGATGCCTGCAAAAACCTTGATATCCTTCGGTTGCAAAATATCTCGCACTTTTGCATAAAGACTCTCATTACCGATTACCACTGCATTTGGAGTAAACTCCAATGCCTGCGCAATCAGTAAATCCGCATTATTCTGTGCGGTAAGCACCTCAACGACGAATTCTTTAGGATGCTGACGAATTACCTCTAGGGTTTGAGTACCTATACTTCCGGTACTGCCCAGAATGGCTACGCGTTTGGGTTCTGTCATTCAGTTTTGGATTGTTGAGCAAATAAAAACCTCATGTTTAGGAGAGTTTTCTCAGTAGCTGACAAAATTACAAGATGCTCTCACTTTTCCTTGCACAAATCGTCAGTTTTTGCCAAATGGCATAATATTAAAGGTCAAAGGAAAGAGATTCTATCAATTCGGAGCTTAAAAAATGTGAATTTATTCAACGGAATATTTTCACCCTCGTCAAATTTATAAATGATTCACCTATGAACAGTCTATTCAAAACAACCGGAGTTTCCTTTCTGGCAGGCTTGGCCGGAGCTGCAGTTTGGAGCTCAATCAATTTTAATGAAGCCGAGCAACCAAATAATTTCCTCCAAAGAAATCAAACGGAAGTAAATTTTGCTTCGCAATACCAACCGATCGCTAGCCATTCTCCGACTGATGCACCCAATTCTTTTGTGGAAGCTTCTGAAAACAGTACGGAATCAGTCGTTTTTATAAAGAACTTCTCCGGAACTGATCCCACCAGATACAGCATGTTTGATTATTTCTTTGGTGGTAGCGGAACGCAATCGCAACAGGTGAGTACAGGGTCTGGTGTGATTATCTCCGGAGATGGCTATATCGTAACCAATAACCACGTGATTGATAGAGCGGAAACAATTGAGGTCGTGCACAAAAAAAGGACGTACAAAGCCAAGCTAGTCGGCACGGACAAAAATACGGACATCGCTGTATTGAAGATTGAGGAAACTAATCTCCCTGCAATCAAACGTGGCAGTAGCCGAGATCTGAAAATTGGCGAGTGGGTATTGGCGGTTGGAAATCCATTTAATCTTACTTCCACAGTCACAGCAGGGATCGTTTCTGCCAAAGAGCGCTAAATCAATATCCTGGGTGGAGATTTCCCGTTGGAAAGTTTCATCCAAACAGACGCACCAATTAATCCTGGCAACTCAGGAGGGGCTTTGGTGAATGTCAATGGAGAATTGGTCGGGATAAATACTGCTATCTTATCCAGAACGGGTTCCTACACAGGGTATGGCTTTGCTGTGCCGGTAGATATCGCGATGAAAGTAGCTAATGATTTGATTCAATATGGAGAAGTGCAAAAGGCAATTCCAGGAATCGAAGCAGTGGAGATCACTCCTGAGCTAGCTGAAGAGATGAATATCAAAACGCTTGATGGCGTGATCGTCACTCACGTGGTCAAAGATGGAGCAGCGGAAAGAGCTGGCTTGCAGCGCACTGATGTGATCACCAAACTCGGTGCTCAAGCGATTACAGGGAAAGGAAGTTTTGAAGAAGCACTCTCTTATTACTATCCTGGAGAACAACTTCAAGTAACTTATCTAAGAAACAGCACTGAAAGATCTGCCACCCTTCAACTCCAGAATCTGGAAGGCGGCAATGGTGTAATCAAACGCGAGTTCTACAGCTCTACCATTTTGGGAGCCAGGTTAGAAGCTATCAATACTATTGAAAAGGACAAATTTGGAGTGGATTATGGAATCAAACTCTCTGGATTAACACGCGGCTATCTCAGAGAACTCGGATTTAAAGAAGGATTTATAATCACTCAGATCAACGGTGACCCCGCAAAAGATCCGAATAAGGTTGGCGCATATTTGGAAAAATTCAGTGGAAGACTACTTCTAGAGGGAGTTGCTTCTAATGGTCAACCATTTATGCAAAGTTATAATGTGAGGTAAAATCACAGGAAGACGAGATTGAACTGCACGCTGCGATAACCAAGTTTTTCAACCTAATTAACTTAGTTATATCGAATCATTTTAGTACTTTAAATAGACTTTCAGACCAGTAAAAAATGCATTCAAACTTAAAAATCGTCTTTCCATGAAAACTATCACCAAAACCTGCGAGAAATGTCTTGAAGATTTCAGTGCTGCATTAGTTGATCTTACAGACTATTCTAAACGTGCTAAAAACGGGGAATTAACTGAGTCTCAATCCAGAGATCTTTTAAAGCATTTTGAGGAAACTCATGAGTTAGCACTGAATGTCATTACTCAGTATTTCAAACAAATTGGAAAAGGTCCGTTTTCGGGATCCAGAGATTTGACTGTAGAGGCGTTTCACGCAGAATTAATCGATGATGGAAGATCTTGGCTAGACATCGTGATCGATCGTATCCAATACAACCCAATATATGCCATTGATACTCAGGAGAAGTTTATAGAAAACATCCAAAAACGTTACATCAGACTCCTTCAGAGATTTGAAGAAACTATGGGCAAAAAGTTAAATGAGTAAAACGAAGGTTGTCTGTAAAGTAAGTGGTGAAAAGTTTGCGCAAAATGCAGAAAGCAACTACCTGCTTTGTTGAAAGTAAAATATCAAAGCATCTCAGGTTTGGATTAACACTGGCGAATTCCACACTTCGGTCACCCGTCATCGGTCTTCCAACCGAACAAGCAAAGAAAATACGTCACCTGGCATAAGTGCTGATAACTACATTTTAATAAGACCTCATCTTAAATTTCTTCTTCAGCTCCAGCACAGAATTCCGGAATGAACTATCAGTTTCCATGATATCATTCACTGTTTGCACTGCGTGAATCACGGTAGAGTGATCTCTACCGCCAAAGTGATAACCTATTGATTTCAGGGAATGATTGGTGAATTCCTTGCAGAAATACATCGCAACTTGACGAGCCGTTACTATTTCTTTTTTACGGGTTTTTGCTTTCAAGTCATCAAGGGCAATTCCATAATATTCCGACACAGACTTCTGGATAAAATCAACTCCAACTTCCGTTTCAATATCCTTGATGATGTTTTTCATCACTGTCTTGCCAAGTTCAAGACTAATTTCCACACGATTCAGTGATGCATGGGCTATAAGCGAAATAAGAATTCCTTCCAGCTCACGAACATTTGTATCCACCGTATAGGCAAGGTATTCTACTACATCATCAGGAATGACAATTCCTTCAGACTGCATTTTCCTACGGATGATCGCTACTCTCGTTTCAAAATCCGGCAGCTGCAAATCTGCCGTCAGTCCCCATTTGAATCGGGAAAGTAACCGCTCCTCTAGACCTTTCAGATCCCTAGGCGGACAATCTGAAGTCATGATTATTTGCTTCTTACTTTGATGAAGGTGATTGAAAATATGGAAGAACATCTCTTGTGTTCTGTCCTTTCCTGCCAAAAACTGAATGTCATCTATAATCAACACGTCCACTTGCATGTAAAAATTGGTGAAGCTTTTCACGTTACCATCTTTGATGGAATCCATGAATTGATTCACAAATTTCTCGGAAGAAACATATAACACGAATTTATTATCCGGTCCATTTTTGATCTCATTTCCGATTGCTTGTACCAAGTGTGTTTTCCCCAATCCTACTCCACCGTACACCATCAACGGATTAAAGGAAGTAATCCCAGGTTTGGTCGCAACAGCAAAACCAGCTGAACGGGCAAGTCTGTTACAATCTCCTTCTATATAAGTAGTAAAAGTATAGGTCGGGTTTAGATTACTATTCGTCAATGCCTCAGCATTAAGCGATTTCATCTCAAAAGGAGTCTTGTCTGGCTCTACTGGCACTTGAGACTTCTTATTATTCCCTGCATTTCCCTGAGGAAATGAAACTACATAAGGCTGATTCGAAGAATTCCCTCTATCTACCACCACAGCATATTCCAATCTTCCACTCTGCCCCAACGTAGTCTTGATCGCAATTTTTAATTCCTGCACATAATTATCCTCCAGCCATTCGTAGAAGAATTGACTTGGAACCTGAATGGTCAGCGAAGTACCTTCAAGCTTAACAGGATTAATGGGCTTAAACCAAGTTGAAAAGCTCTGCTCATTGACGTGCTGTTCGATAACACGTAAACATTCATTCCAAACGGCGCTAGCTTCTGAACTCATTAGAGAAGATTTCTGAAAAACAATGATCTTGCAGTAGGTGCAAGGGTGTCAAATTTGATAATAATTAACCTAAATAAAAAATGGATTTCTACTTGAAATATTGAGCTTTTGGACACGTATACTTTTGTACCCAAAAGAAATTTGGCAACAAAATCCTTTTCAGTTTGAAGGATTCAGATTAAGTGGATATAAGCCCTGTTTCACTGACAAAATTGCAAGTATTCTGCTATTCAGTCTTCTAAAAAGAAGTTCAAAACAATCCAAATTATAAAGTGATTCATTTAGACTCTTGATTTCCCCTTCATTTTCCTAATTTTGATAAAGACAATTAGCCTTCAGAACTAGTAATAAACTAATGGTTTTTATTCGCAGAAATTCGAATTCAGTAAAAATCTAAACCCAACTATGACTAATCAGGACTTCTATAATTTTCCTCCTTCCAGCAAAGAGGAATGGATTGATCAGGTAAAAAGAGATCTAAAAGGAAAAGATTTTGATGATACACTTATCTCCATGCTTTGGGGCAGAGTCAAAATTCAGCCTTTCTATACAGCAGAGGATTTAAAAGGTCCGACGTCAGAATACAAATTCCATCCAGACTCAAAACTACCGGGAATGTCTCCTCGAATCTGGAACAACCTGGTTTCCGCTTTTCCGGAAAATGAAAAATCCACAAATGAGGAAATTCTTCATTCACTGCAAAATGGCGCAGAAGGTTTAATACTTCATGTCGAAGGAACAGAAAATTTAAATCAGGTTCTAAAAGCAGTTCATACGGAATTTATATCAACCAATTTTTTACCTACGGGAGAGACAACCCCGTTTTTTCATTTGATCCAAGAATGGATAGAATCTTTAACGCTGAAGCCAAATATGCTGAGCGGAGCAATCATGTGGAATCCATGTGATGAGCTATATCGAAGTGGGGAAAATTTCAATTTGGGAATAGATCAAGCTGCTAAAGCAATAAATGACTTCAAAGAGTTTAGAGAATTTTATCCACTGACCATTGATTTTTCCCGCTACGCAAATACAGGAGCAACGGGAATCGAGGAACTGACCTACGGATTAGGCGAAGTAATAGAGCTGATTGATAAACTTTCAAAAAAAGCTATTTCTCCGAGTCAAGTGTTTGATAACTTGGCTTATCATACTGCCATGGGGGATTCTCATTTTGCAGAGATCGCCAAAGTAAAAGCATTACGCAAGCTTATCGTAGAGCTGGCAGGCAATTACGGTGTAAAAATCGAAATGGAAAGCATTCATATCATCACCTCCACCAGCGGATGGAGCAAATCACTTTTGGATAAAAATACCAATCTTATCCGCCAGACTTACGAGGCGATGGCCGGAGTACTTGGAGGAGGAAACTCAATCTGGGTAAAGCCCACCGAGGGGAAAAGTGCCTCAGTTTTGGAAAAAAGAATCGCCAGAAATGTTTCGACTATTCTGAAAGAAGAAAGCTATCTCGACAAAGTAATGGATCCTGCAGCTGGGTCATTCTACTTGGAAAAGCTTCAGGAGGAAATTGAGAAATCTGTGATTTCAGATCTTCAGAAATTGGAAGATAACGGAGGTTGGCTAAAAAGCTTCCAAGACCGAGTGCTTCATACGGAAATTCGATATTCGAGAGAAACTGCTCAAAAGAAAGTTTTATCAAATTCAAACATAAAAGTTGGCGTAAATAAATACCTCGCCAAGGGGAAGTTGGAAAACCACCTTCCTTTTGAGCGAATCCTCGAGAAAGACTTTGAATTGCTTCCAAGCCGAGCGACATACTTTGTAGAACAAAATATCCTGAGCAACGCATGAGACCAGACATAAAAAATTGGAAATCATCTAAAATACAGACTTCCGAATCAGGAGAACAGCCTAACTGGGAAGCTCCGGAGCAGATTTCTATCCCTCCTGTTTTTGATGGAAAGCAAATCGCACAGCTTTCTCACGTGAACTATGCTGCAGGAATACCCCCCTATTTGCGAGGTCCATACAGCACGATGTACAGCATGCGCGCTTGGACGATCCGGCAATACGCAGGATTTTCAACCGCTGAGGAATCAAATTCCTTCTATAGAAAAAACTTAGCTGGAGGTCAAAAAGGGCTTTCAGTTGCTTTTGATCTAGCTACTCATCGAGGATATGATTCTGATCACCCACGAGTGGTTGGTGATGTGGGTAAGGCAGGTGTGGCGATAGATTCTGTGGAAGACATGAAGCTATTGTTCGACCAGATTCCTCTGGATCAGATGTCAGTTTCCATGACGATGAACGGCGCTGTGGTTCCGATTTTAGCTTTTTATATTGTCGCAGCAGAAGAGCAAGGTGTGAAACCCGAACAACTCAGCGGCACGATTCAGAATGATATTTTGAAGGAATTCATGGTGCGCAATACCTACATATATCCTCCCCAGCCATCGATGCGGATCATCGCGGATATTTTCAAATACACTTCTGAGCGCATGCCGAAGTTTAACTCTATTTCTATTTCTGGCTACCACATGCAGGAAGCCGGGGCTACGGCAGATTTAGAATTGGCATATACACTTGCTGATGGATTGGAGTATTTAAGAACCGGTATCAAGGCAGGTTTGGATATAGATAATTTCGCCCCAAGACTGTCTTTCTTCTGGGCTATTGGGATGAACTACTTTATGGAAATCGCCAAAATGCGGGCAGGTCGCTTGCTCTGGGCAAAAATCGTTAAAGAGTTCAATCCAAAATCCGATAAATCCCTTGCACTGAGAACCCATTGCCAGACTTCAGGCTGGTCACTTACCGAGCAGGATCCATACAATAATGTGACGCGAACGGCCATCGAAGCGCTAGCAGCAGTGATGGGACATACCCAATCACTACACACGAATTCTTTAGATGAGGCAATCGCCTTGCCTACTGATTTTTCAGCTAGAATTGCAAGAAACACACAATTGGTACTGCAGGAAGAAACTGGTGTTACAGCTGTCGTTGATCCTTGGGGAGGTTCACATTATGTCGAGTTCTTGACAGATCAATTAGTACAGCGGGCGTGGACTTTGATTGAGGAGGTAGAAGCACTTGGCGGAATGGCTAAAGCGATAGAAGCTGGTCTACCAAAACTTAGAATAGAAGAGGCAGCGGCAAAGAAACAAGCACGTATAGATAGCGGACGTGATATTATTGTGGGTGTAAATCGATATCGGGTAGATAAAGCGACTGAAATAGAAGTTCGAGATGTGGACAATCAGGCCGTTCGAGAATCTCAACTTGCCAGATTGAAAAAAGTGAAAGCATCCAGAAATCAGAAAGAAGTGGAGAAAAGTCTGGAAGTCTTGACGCAAGCATCCAAATCGGGTAAGGGAAATCTACTTGAATTGGCTATCGATTCAGCTCGAAAAAGGGCTACTTTGGGAGAAATCTCAGATGCAATGGAAGTTGCTTTTGGCCGCCATCAAGCACAAACCAAATCTATCACTGGAGTATATGCCGCAGAAGTGAAAAATCAGGAATCCTTTCAAAAAGCCTTAATCCTTTCCGACGAGTTCGCGAAGTTGGAAGGTCGTCGTCCTAGAATTATGGTGGCCAAAATGGGTCAGGATGGACATGACCGTGGCGCAAAGATCATCGCAACTGGGTTTGCTGATATGGGCTTTGACGTGGACATCGGGCCACTTTTCCAAACACCAGAAGAAGTAGCTCAGCAAGCTATTGAAAATGACGTCCATATTGTGGGTGCTTCCTCCTTGGCCGCTGGCCACAAAACATTAGTACCTCAATTGATCGATGCACTAAAAGAACTAGAGAGACCTGACATTATGGTGGTAGCTGGTGGTGTGATTCCTGCTAAGGATTATGCATTTCTAAAGGATGCTGGTGTTTTTGCTGTTTTCGGACCTGGGACGGTTCTTTCAGAAGCGGCCATTGAGATTTTGGAGAAGTTGATTGAGGAATGATCTAGATAGTTCTATTTCGTGAATAGTCGAATATCAAACTCAAACTGATTAATTGAAGTGATTTCTGACTCATTGAATCTTCGATGAGCTGGATTGATCAAAAAATTAAAATCTCCCTGAACCACCACTGACGGAACTTTGAAAACCAAAAACTCATTTTTTGAAAGAAATTTATCTCCAATTTCCTGCGTGGCGTGAGAGTGAGGAATGGATTTCCAGCCTGGAGGCAAATCTGAAATTTCTATTTCCTTTAAGTTAATATCCTCAGGAATTGTGATTTCCACTAATTCATAATCAGTAGGGATATTCCCCAAAGGCGTATGGACGGCAATTTCTGCTGTACAAAGCGCTCTGGATTGGCTAGTGTAAAGCACAGCCTTTCCTTTACTATTCCATCTCCCACCTGCTAATTCTGCTCCTTTGCCTGTTAAGTCTTTGGAGAATCTTGATTTACTCAAGCGATAGACTCTCATGCCAAGACCCCGTATTCGATTCTAGTCAGCTCGTCTTTCAAAAGAGTAATACCAAAGCTACTGTCCAAAAAAGATTTTGGTTCTAAATCTCCCAACGCTAAGCAGGGTGTTTCAAGCCAATTATGAAATTTTGATTTGTTCCCGAATACTTCCACTCCTCTCTTTTGGAGTAGTGCTATTTCTACTATCTTTTCTGACTGCAACGAATCAAACGACTTTTGTTCTTTTTGGTATCGCTGCATGGTGCGCTCAGAGATGTGTAAAAATTCTGACCATTCTGAAGTAGAAAATGCACTCTTTGAAGCAAACCTATCAAAATCCTCAAATGAAACACCTTGCCTCACAAGCCTGATTATATCGTTTATGAACTTATCGTCAGTAGTGTTATAAGCTACTTCTGGATCAAAAATAGTAAATTGAGTCATGACAGGCGTCTTAAATCTAAAACAACTGTCATAAATTTAACGACATTTGTCCAGATTTATTTAAATGAATCCGCTTTTTTCTAAAATTTATTTTCCTTTATGTCATTAAGATATTCTTGGCTCCTCTTTTTCCCTTTTTTTATTGCCTGTCGCTCTCCTGAAAAAGAGGGAAATCATAAAAACATCCTAGCCGATCAGATGGAGCACCATCTCAAAACAGAAGTGCTGGACAAATGGTATCCACAGTCAATGGACAGCGTAGATGGTGGCTTTCTTAGCAATTTCTCTTACGACTTCAAGCCTGAAGAAAAACAGGAGAAAATGATTGTAACCCAATCCCGACAAGTTTGGACAAATTCAAAAGCTTCGCTAAAGTATCCTGAAATCGATTATTACAAAGTTGGAGCGAGACACGGCTATGAATTCTTGAAAGATGAAATGTGGGATTTCGAAAACGGAGGATTCTTTTGGCTGGTGGATAAGCAGGGAAATCAGATCGGTGACCCTATGAAAACCGCCTATGGGAATGCTTTTGGGATTTTTGCGCTTGCCGCTTACTACGGAGCATCAGGAGATGAATCGGCGTTGAAACTTGCCAAAGAAGCTTTTCACTGGCTAGATACGCATGCGCATGACTCAATAAATGGAGGTTACTACCAGCACCTAGATCCTGATGGCACTCCTGTTTCCCGACCTGCATCTACCCCATCCACTTCCGACCTAGGCTATAAAGACCAAAATAGCTCTATTCACATTTTGGAAGCTTTCACGGAACTCTACCACGTTTGGCCAGATTCGCTGGTCAAAGATCGTCTGGAAGAAATGTTACTTTTGATCAGAGATAAAATTGTGTCTGATAACGGTTCTTTATCTCTTTTTCTCTATTCAGATTGGAGTCCAGTGACTTTCTCAGATTCTACTGAAGAGGTGATTTTGGCTCATCATAACCTTGACCATATTTCCTTTGGTCACGATGTGGAAACGGGATTTTTGATGATAGAGGCATCTGAAACTTTAGGTCTGAAAAATGATAGCACTACTCATAAAATGTCCAAAAAAATGATAGATCATGCTCTTGAAAATGGCTGGGATGAAGGTGTAGGTGGTTTTTATGATGAAGGGTATTATTTCAAAGATGGTTTCCGTATCACGCACGACACTAAAAACTGGTGGGCGCAAGCTGAGGGAATGAATGCTTTGCTTTTGATGGCTGAGCTTTATCCTGACGATTCACATGATTACTATGGTAAGTTTTTTAAGCTGTGGGAATACACAGATACTTACTTGATCGATCACGAAAATGGGGACTGGTATTCTGGCGGATTAGATAAGCAGCCCGAGCTAAAAACTGTAGGTAAAGGAAATATCTGGAAAGGAATCTATCACCACTACAGATCTTTGGATGAATGCATAAATCGATTGAGAGAAATGAGTGCACATTCTGAATAAAACTAGTGTCGGATTGAAAGCCTAAAATGAAGAAAATCACTTTTGTATATGACCCGGAAACGGAACAGGAAAAACTAGAAGAGTTGCTAGGTCGGCTTGATCCAAAACCTGATGAACACGTTTCTTTTTCAGATCTGAACACTTCTAATTACTCAGAGAGCGATTGTCTGGCATGTTCTCTTTCTGATAAACAGCTAAAAAAGCTAATCCTAACTCTTGCTGAAACAAAAGTAAAGTTAGCGCTGCTGCCACATCCTGAAATGATCGAAGCACGAAAAGGGTATGGCATAAATTCTAATTTTGAAAAAGCCTGGGAAGAAATACAAGAAGCGGAGGCGATTCCAGAAATCGATATGATGCAGGTAAATGAGCAGATGGCGTTGAACTCTCTGGTCGTGGGCACTTCTATGAGCATCTTATATTCCAGCACATCTTCTAATTTTTTTGAAGGACTCAAACAGCGGCTTTCTCAACTGGGCAATCTTTTTCGAAGGGTAAAACTTAAACCTTATAGGATCACTTATAAAGACAGTAACGAGGAAGAGAAAAGCATTGAAACAGCAGCAATGGGTATTTTGGCCGTAGCACACTGCGAAAGTAACTTTGTTTTTCGAAGAATTATTGAGGAGTCAGGCATGGATGATGGCAGGATACACATTCTGATTTTGGCTCCAAAAAGCTTATTCGCATTAATTCAGTTTGCACTTCAAAACCTATTTTTCCCAACTCATGGCAGCACTCTCCCAAGTTTTGTAGGCTACATCTCTACCAGTGAAGTAAAAATCACTTCGCAAGAACAAATTCATTTTGCTATAGATGGGGAAGAAGGTGAAGAAAAAGAGCTGACAATAAACCTGATCGAGAAACCTGTAGCCATACTACCTGGAAAGACACTGTTGGAGGATGAGAAAAAAGAAGGCCCAGCACAGATAAATGCCAAATCTCTTCCTACGGGTAAATTAAAAGAAGAATTATTGCATGGATATTTGCCATGGGTACGGCATGCCACATCGGAAGAGTTCAAAGACCTGTTTGCCTTATTAAAGCAAAATGCCCAAACCAGCTCAACCTATTTGGTTTTGATGGCCTTATCCACCACAATTGCAACCTTCGGTCTATTTGGAGATTCAGCACCAGTTGTGATTGGCGCTATGATTTTAGCGCCTCTCATGGGGCCAATTATTTCCTTAGCTATGGGAGCTCTTCGTCAGGATAGCTTATTGGTCAAAAACAGTATGATCACCATATTCTGGGGAATAGTATTGGGACTTATTTTTTCAATACTCATCACCTCATTCACTCCCCTGGAAGTATTGAATGATCAGATAATTGCTAGAATACGCCCAAATTTACTTGACTTGGGAATCGCCGTTGCCTCAGGGATCGCAGGAGCATATGCTTACTCCAAAGAAGAAATAAACAAAACACTGGCTGGTGTTGCCATTTCTGTTGCATTAGTGCCACCATTGGCTGTGGCAGGAATTGGCATTAGATGGCTAGATTGGGGCGTATTTGGAGGTGCGATGCTCTTATTGGGAACCAACTTGGCAGGAATAGTCATGTCTGCCTCACTGACATTTTTGGTATTGGGATTTTCTCCATTCCGGCTGGCAAAACGAGGCCTTATGATCAGCCTCGGGATTTTGATCGCAATTGCTTTACCGCTAGGACTCAGCTTCAATAAGATGGTAAATGAAAACTCCATCATTCAAGAACTTTCTGGAAAGGAGATTCCGCATGGGTTATTGAGAGAAGTGAAAGTAAAGCAGATGAATCCGTTGAGACTTTCAGTCACCATACTTTCAGATAAAGTTTTGACTCAAAATGATTTCGAAGAGATAAAATCTGAGATTGAGGAAGAGATTAATCAGCCAATAGAACTGGAAATGACCTTAGGAATCAGTATGGGGGAGTCAGAGAGAAAAGTCAAACAAGAAGGATTTATTAAAGGAATCTGGAACTCAATTTTCAAATAGATATCAAATCACAATACCAAAACCCATATTGAGTGGGATCTTCCTTCTCTTTAGAAAAACACTGATCATTGTCATCTTTAGTTTTTGGAGCTTCGTACTTTCTTAGGACAATCTCCCCTTTTTCAAATTCAATTGGCTTACTGTATATCGGCCCATCATACACGAACGTATGAAATTCACCATTCTCTCCACAAGGATCAACATTCGATGGGAGATCTTTCAAAAAGTCTTCGTCAATCACACGGCCTACAAAACTTTTGTCCAAATACTTCTCATTCACACAAGTCGTAATCGTCTTGAATCCCAAGTCCAAAAACTCGCGGATAATTCTATCGGTAGGCTGATTCCAAAGCGGAAAAACACCTTTCAGATCTAATTCAGCCAGCTTACTCTCGCGATAGGTTCTCAAATCTTCCAAGAAAATATCCCCAAAGATTGATGAAGTTACCCCTTCATTTTTCAGACACAAAAGCGTTTCTCGCATCGTTTCCTCATATACTTCCATCGAAGGCATATCTGGAATTTCCATTTTAACCAACGGAATACCAATTCGTTCTGCCTGTGCTTCTAACAGAGCTACACGTACGCCATGCATGGAAATGCGCTGATATTTCTGACTGATACTTGTCAGCAAGTAGGCAATTTCATACGCTTGAGATTGCTGCAATTTGTAAAGAGTCAGGGCCGAATCTTTGCCTCCGCTCCAGTTCATCAAAGCTTTATGTGTTGGTTTCATCAAAATAATATTGAGTTCAGGGTCAAAAAAGTGCCCTATTCTGGCATTTTGATTGCTAAAATAGGGCACATGGAAATTACTAATAACTAGTACTTTACGCGGGTCAGTTTGATTTCCCCTCTATCGGACTTCACCATTATTTCGTCCTCAGAGATTTGCTCACTGTTGTGTTTAATTTTCATATCCTGAAAATAGAAGTCATAGCTGAATTTTTTGCCTTCAATTTTACCGTTTTCCAACGGAATTTCGCCCATTTCGTTTCCGATTGTTCCTGCGACTACACCTTTATCCACTTTATAGTTAAAGATCAAATCCATCGCACCTTGAGGCCCAGAAATAGTAGCAGACCATTTCCCTGTAATGTCACTTTGTGCATAGGCTGTCATTCCAGCAAACAAGAGCATAAGACACAGCACTGATAATTTTTTGAAATTCATATGATTTTTAGGTTAGGGGTTATTAGTATCAAATCTGAATGTAAGTGGAATAGATAAGTGCTGAAGGCTAGGGCTAAAACATCAATTAATCAAGAATTCACCAAAATGGAAACGGATAGGGATTGCTTTATACCCATTTCCATTTGGTTAATTATTTTTTATGTATATCCGCTTTTCTGCCAGTAACGATATAAAAGCAATATAAAGAACGCTCCACTCTAAAATTCCGTCCACTTCAGTCTACCGTTAGCTGTGGGATGCATTAATCATATGACTACTCTACTTTCGGCAATTCTTTTCTTGGAAGCATTTCGTCTCGTTGTGCGGTATTGTACACAAAAGATGCGATGACTACTGCCATTTGTTTCAAGTCATCCAGCTCCAATCTCTCGAATGTATCCATGTTCGTATGATGCGTACGCGTACGGTATTCTATTGGATCCTGAATAAACTGAAAACCTGGCAGATTCAACGCATCAAAACTTTGATGATCCGTTCCTCCAGTGTTGCTAATGGTGATCGTACGATCCTCCACAATATCATCCAGTGGTGTAAACCATTCATTGAAAATCGGCTCTACCGCTACATTCCCCTGAAGGTAGATTCCACGAATCCTTCCAGTACCATTATCAATATTGTAATAAGCTGACATTTTCTCATGCGCAGGCTTCATCTCCTTAGTTTGTGCATCACCAAAATGGTTTTTCACATATCCTCTGGAGCCATGCAATCCTTGTTCTTCTCCGCCCCAAAGCGCAATACGAACGGTTCTTTTTGGCTGAAGGCCTGTAGCCTTTAAAATCCTTACGGCTTCCATCATTACGATACAACCAGCTGCATTATCAGTAGCTCCATTTGCTCCATGCCAAGAATCCAAGTGTCCACCAAGCATTACGATTTCTGACTCCAAAGAGGGATCAGAACCAGGAATCTCTGCTATCACATTATAACCCTGAAGATCCTCATTTCTGTAGCGGGTTTTAACCTCTGCTTCTATTTCAACTTCAACACCATTTTCACTCAAACGCGCCATCAAATTCACGTTTTCAGGAGCAGTTTCCAATTCAGGAATACCTTCTGGTGTATCTTTGATATAACCTCTTGGGCTGCTGGTGAAAAGTGTACCATGGCGACCATTCACGCCCTTGATGATCAAAACAGGTCCTTCCGCTGCAATAAATTCATTAATCTTTTGTCCCAATTCCCTGGCAGCCCTATACTCGGCCATCATTTCCGGAGTATAATTAGCCCCACCTCCTGCTCTTGGCGATGGATGCTCCATACCATGCAATTGCTCGGCTGTATATCGCTCAGCATCTGCCTCAAAAGTAGGCTCTTGCGTACCTGTTGGCTTTATCGCAACAATAGCCCCTTTAAGTTTGCCCTTGTATTTTGCAAAGTCTTCATCAGTTTTGATCTCAAGGAAAATCACCTTACCACTAACTTCCCCTTTGGTACTTTCTGTCCAAGCTTTTGGAATGGCAATGAAAGGCATGTAATAAGGCGCAGTCATCGCGATATAGCTTTTCTCCATTTCCCAGCCACGTCCAAACTCGCCCCAAGCCTCAGTTTTGGAATTCTCTAAACCCCAATCAGAGAGTTGCTTCACCGCATATTTCGTTGCTCGCTCATAGCCTTCCGAATTACTCAACCTCGGACCAGCTTTGTCTATCAGTTGAAAAGCAATCTCTTCTACCTTAGAATTCTCTAAACCTTCTTTTTTGATTTTTGCAATTGCATCAAGTTCTACGTCTTGGGCAAAAGTCATCCCGGCTAGAAGCAGTGCCGGCAGGATTAATAATTTTCTCTTCATAAATATTAGGGTTAAGGATTGGCACTTTCTGGACAAAATAATGTTTTAAAACACATTTCAGAATGAAATTAAATCAAAAAATAGGATCATAATTGCTGCTCATGTAAAAGTCAGCTAGACTCAGGATTCTTATTTCCCGCATAGCGTCGCAATTCACCAAGTGGCTTTCTCCCTATAAAAAGTAAAAGATCTAATTAGACTGTCATCGAACCTAATTTCCAGTTGGAAGCATATTTCTGATGGCAGAGATTTTCCATTGCTCTTTCTCCGTCACTACGACAAATGTGCTCCACATTTTTCGAATAGATGCATCGCTATTTTTTATCTCATAGCGCGCATCAACAATTGCTGCATCTGGATTCAGAAATCGGATAGACTCAACTTTTAGCGTGCGATCACCAGGATTTTCGGCAGAACTCTCCATCATTCCTTTTACAGACTCGGCTATTCCTTTCCGCCAAACACCAGACGACACCAACTGATCAACATTCTTCACAAGGATTTCTTTCAGTAACACCGTGTCCTTGGTTTCCCGAGCCTTCGAATACGAATTGATTAGATTAATGATCTCCTGAGACTCCTCGGTTGTATTGAGAGGGTTCTGGCAAAAAGCGGAGGAGGTGATGAGGAGGAAGAAGAAAAAGAATGTGAGGTTTTTCATTGGTTGCAAGTATTAAGGGTGTAAGTAAGTTACTCCTTGAAATTCTACGAATTACACAGAGACATACAATTTCTCTACAAAGCAAAAGTACTGACAAAGCTATTGTAATCACCTTCTGCTGGATAGAAATAGACAGAGACAATAACTTTCAATGACCCCTCAACGGAGTTCTCCTTCCTGTGAAATCTTATCTCCCATGTTGATTTTAGAAGCTCATCTATTATCTCTGAATCTATCTCATCTGCAAATCCTTTTATCAAATTCACTTCCGAAGGACTAACCTGATCATCCAACAAAACTTCAAAAAGTGCGTATTGTTCTTCTAGCTCAATCCCTTTTTTACTTTCCAAAAACTCAGAGAAATTTGAGGATATTATAGGATCATAATTTGCAGTAAATACTCTTTCATACTTACTCAAAACTCGTACTATTTCTAAATCTCGCAGATTTTGATCAAGATTGTTTTCAATAACAATTGGAAAGGAGCACATTCCAAAAGAAATCCTGTCATCAGAATCAGTTCTGGCAAAAACCAATAAGTCTGATCCTTCAGGATAAAAAACATCACAGGATAACCCCAATCCTCCGTCACTTCTTCCAGCGATGTATATTGATTTGATTTTGTCGCCTTTGAAATGCTCCACGATTTCCACATCAGCTTTATAGGGTTTATCATCTGCTTCATTGGGATAAATTTTCACAACCCTAATCCTACCTACGAAATCAGCTGAAACAAATCTGTCTGAAGGGTTAGAAAATGAACACGAGCAGGCCAACGCTTGATTACCTAAAACCAGAATAAGTAAAGTGAGTAAAAACTTCATATCTCTTTAAAATAATAAAAGCCAACAATTAAAGCTTTAATTTAATGATTTTTAAGCTAGTCTTTTTATGAAGCCCAGCCTCTGGAGAAGCAGGACAACTTTATATCTAGAATCTTTCCAACTGTCCTCTCTGCGAAAAACTTTGCGTCCCCTGCGGTTTTAAAAAAAAAGCCACCCATTTCTGAGTGGCCTATTTAAAATATATGACAGTAATCGCTACTGATCTTCTCCTCGAAGTTTAATCACTGAGCCTTCTAAGACCTCTCCAATTCGGATCTGGCAAGCCAAACGAGAAGTAGGGAAATACTCAGGCAGGTTCTCCAATTGATCCAATTCAGGATCTGTGGCTTCACCTAATTCGTCCTTGCCTTCTAGGATTTCTATGTGGCAAGTTCCGCATAAGGCCATGCCGCCGCAGGTAGCCAAAATCGGATATTCGTATGCTTTAAGGATTTCCATCAGGTTGAAGCCCATATCATCTGGCGCTTCGCAATCTTGACGATTTCCTTCTTGATCTTCTACAGTGAAATTAACCATACCGCAATAATAGTATTAAAATGAATTCACACCATTAACGGTCGTGTATTTGAAGCTCAATTTTTGGTCTGGATAGACATATTTGAAAGCTGAATGCATCATAATCGCCGCTTCGTGGAATCCACACAGGATCAATTTCAGTTTGCCCGGATAGGTATTGATATCCCCGATCGCATAGATTCTGTCTACTCCAGTGGAGTAATCACGCGTATCTACTTCAATCGCATTTTTATCAACGCTCAATCCCCAATCAGCAATCGGCCCAAGCTTTGGACTCAAACCGAATAGCGGAATCAGGTAATCAGCTTCAATCTTGATTTCAGCTTTGGTTTTGTCTAAAAAAGTCACGGTATCCAACACGCCGTTTCCAGATACTCCCTTCAAATTGGCAGAAAGTATCAAGTCAATTTTACCTCGGTTTGCCAAATCAAATACTTTAGAAGCTGAGTCAGGAGCCCCACGGAAAGTCTCATTTCTGTGTATTAAGGTTACTCTTTTAGCAACTTTTGATAGGAATATGGTCCAGTCCAAGGCAGAATCTCCTCCACCTGCAAGGATCACATTCTTATCCCGGAAAGTCTCAGGATTCTTCACCATGTAGGTAATTCCTTTCCCTTCGAAAAGCTCCAAATTCTCCACCACGGGCTTTCTAGGCTCAAAACAACCCAAACCACCAGCGATGACAATCACCTGAGCATGAACTTTAGTCTTATCACTAGTCGTCACGATGAACGATCCATCCTCCTGCTTATGCAAGTGATCCACGCGCTCACCCAACGTGAAAGTCGGTGAAAATGGCTTCGCTTGTTCCATTAGATTATTCACCAAATCCTGCGCATTCACTTCCGGGTAACCAGGAATATCATAGATAGGCTTTTGGGGATAAATCTCCGTAAGCTGACCTCCAACCTGAGGCAGGGCATCGATGAGATGACAGCGCATTTTCAGCAAACCAGCTTCGAATACTGCAAATAGGCCTACTGGGCCGGCTCCGATAATACAAAGGTCTGTATGGATCATGATGAATGAAAATTTGGGGTTTCCCCTTGGTTAAAAATTCCCTTTTTTAGTTAACTAATTATTGATCAAAAGACTCTCCGTTGAGATTTTGATAAATCGTATTGAGAATTCGCTTGAACTCTTCGAAATCATGGGTACTCAAATTTTCCCAAGCTTTCTCTCGAATGTGATGTATTTCCGGTTTCAAAGAAATGACTTTAGATACACCTGTTTCAGTCAGGTGCAACTGAAAACTACGCCTATCCTGAGGATGCGGCATGCGCTCTACGTATCCTTTTTTGCAAAGCAAATCTATAATACGAGTAAGTGTAGGATGATCTTTAAAAACCAAATTCGCCAATTCCGTCTGGCTGATCACATCGTTTTCAGACAGGTTCTTCAGCACCAACCACTGATCAACAGTTACATCAAAATCCCCTGATTTGAACTGCTGCTGAGCATATTGCTTCACCTTTCGAGCCGTACGGTCCAGAAGAAATGAATACTTAGAATATTGCTCTTGTGTCATACCAATAGTTAGTGTGACAAATATATAAAAAATCTAACTCAGAAAAACAATTCTATACTATTTTTATAGGGTTTGTAGGTTTGTGTTTTAGAAGTTCTTAAATGGTACAGCTTCCAACGCTTTCGTATTCATTCTTAGCTATTCTCAAATTGAAAAATTTTAAATTTTCATCAATACCCATATTTCCCTTGCCACTTCGAGCTAAGGTACCTTCTCAGCTCATTTTCACGGGCATTTTCTCCGGGATCATATAATCTCAGTCCTTTGATTTCATCGGGCAAAAACTCCTGCGCAACAAAATTCCCGGGGAAATCATGAGAATACTTGTACGCTTTCCCATAGTTCAGATCTTTCATCAGTTTTGTGGGTGCATTGCGGAGATGAAGCGGAACCGAAAGATCTCCTTTCTCTCTTACCAAAGCCTGAGCCTGGTTGATTGCCATGTAAGCTGCGTTGCTTTTCTGAGAACTCGCTAAATAAGTCACACACTGGGAAAGGATAATTCTAGACTCTGGATACCCAATAATCTTGACCGCCTCGAAACAATTCGTGGCAAGAAGCAAGGCGTTCGGATTGGCATTACCGATATCTTCTGAAGCCAAAATCACCAAGCGCCTTGCGATAAACTTCACATCTTCTCCGCCTTCGATCATTCGGGCTAGCCAATAAACCGCCGCATTCGGATCAGAACCTCGGATTGATTTGATAAAAGCTGAAATAATATCGTAATGCTGCTCCCCAGATTTATCGTAAAGTGCCACTTTCTGCTGTGCAATCTGCATCACCAGTTCATCAGTGATCACACAAGGATCCTCATTGATTCCGTCGATTACTATTTCCAAAAGATTCAGAAGTTTTCGCCCATCTCCTCCCGAAATTCTCAGCAGTGCATCCGTTTCTTTGAGTTCTACTTTGATTTTTTTCAATTCAATATCCTGCTCCAACGCCTGATGGATCATGGCTTCAAGCTCAGATTTTCCCAGTGAATTGAGCGTAAAAACCTGACATCTAGAAAGTAAAGCCGCATTAACTTCAAACGAAGGATTCTCCGTGGTAGCTCCTATCAATCGAATAACTCCTTTTTCCACAGCCCCTAAAAGCGCATCCTGCTGAGATTTATTAAAGCGGTGGATCTCATCAATAAAAAGCACGACTCCCTGCTGGAACTTCGCTTTTTCGATTACTTCCCGTATATCCTTTACCCCAGAACTAATCGCACTCAGGGTGTAAAAAGGTGCTTTAATTTCATTCGCTATGATATTGGCAATGGTCGTTTTTCCCACACCTGGGGGTCCCCATAGAATCAAGGAAGGCACATTTCCTGATTTGATGGCTTTAAATAAAAACGATTTGGGAGAAGATAAATGCTCCTGTCCGATCAATTTTTCCAACCGGGTTGGTCGCATTCGTTCTGCAAGAGGGGTGTTATTCATTTGATGTTTAGACTTAGGACTTGCAAGATACTAGACAAAAAAGAAAGGGTCGTAAAGGCCTTTTACAATTTATGACAAAGTCTGTCAAAGTGAAAATATCCGTTTAGTGAAATTTCAGAAAGTGGTTTTGAACTTTTATAAACTGCAATGATGTGGTATAAATCCTCTTCTAAAACCACCTATATAATCCGGAATTTCTTGTAAATAATTTCAGTGACACTTTCAATATACAATTCTGGAATCACGCTCACTACATCTGGATATGAAGCTATTTATATCTTCTTGTAGGAAATCTGGTCAGTTACTTTGTTTGCAAACTTGGGTGAATGCGGCAAATAATATTCTCTAATTGGATAATTAGCATCGAAAGCCTGCTTTGTCCATGTTACTTTTACCATTCCTAGATCATTTTTTTCGCTTCAGCAGAGGTCGACGTTTCTTCATTTTTGGATTCATCTAATCCTATTTCAATTTTATTTAGTAAAAGCGGCTTATGTATCAGATCATCTATAGAGAACTCTTCAGGCACATTCCTAACAGCATCTAATACTTTTCCCAGAGACACCATATCCTTTCATTTTTATGAATACGCCTATTTACTACGAGGAGTCGAATCAAAATGAGTCAATACACCTATCAGAAAGCGGCACCTAAATCCGCATAGCGCTTTATAATACTCCATGACTCTAGCCAGTCCATTGAAGCGGATCCTCACAGATCATAAGGTCCAAGTAAAGATTTATCGCTCTTCCCAGAGATTGGAATTACCCTAAATTAACTAGCAGGCTGCTGTCAGATACCAAAGTAATATTTGCGCTACTATCGGCTTACTCCCAATTGAAAAAAAACTTTATCGCAAAGCCGCGAAGGAAACTCCAAAGAAAGTTCAGCTAAATAAATACCTCAAGCCAGTAAAGCTACCTCCTCTGCGTAATCCTACTCGCTCACTATGGCTAAAAAATCCTCCCAATCCTCTTCCCAAACTCCTCTAACTGCTCATCATCAAAATCTAAATGTGTTACAAAACGAACCAAATCTGGCCCGAATTTGACGGATTTGATCTGTTGATCGGAAAGCTTCTTCATGAAATTTTCGGGAGACATACCCTCCAATCTGGCTATCACAATATTGGTGGTGACAGGATAAACATCAGATACAAAAGACAATTTCAACAGTATTTCTCCCAGCGTTTGCGCACGTGCATGATCTTCTTTCAATCTTAGCACATGATTATCAAGCGCATAAACTCCTGCCGCCGCCAAAAACCCAGCCTGACGCATTCCTCCACCCCATACTTTTCTGACTTTCCTGGCTCGCTTGATATCCCCCTTTGAACCTAGAAGTAAAGAACCAACGGGACAACCCAATCCTTTGCTCAAACAAATAGAAATCGTATCAAATTGAGTCCCCCAATCAGCTGGATTTTCGCCGGTTTCTGCCAATGCATTAAACAGTCTTGCCCCATCCAAGTGTAATTTCAAGCCATTTGCTTTGCAAACTTCCTTGATTGGCTTGACTTCATCCAGCGTGTAAATACTTCCTCCACCTTTGTTCATCGTATTTTCCAATGAAACCAAGGTAGTCTCGGGTGCATGCACATCGTCAGGGTTGATCGCAGCTTTAACTTGATCAGCAGTGATTTTCCCCAAATCCCCATCAAGTAACTTCACCGAAGCCAAGGAATTTGACATGATTCCC
>Ga0105054_10002849_pt1 | contig 27286 bp, 23 predicted proteins | sample BON02_FD_78091 | JGI IMG/M metagenome (GOLD analysis project Ga0105054, IMG submission 78091) | Freshwater microbial communities from Lake Bonney liftoff mats and glacier meltwater in Antarctica - BON-02 (megahit assembly) | ecosystem: Environmental > Aquatic > Freshwater > Ice > Glacier...
CAGCAAGACGCCCTTGCAAACCATGAAAGACTGGCACAAACTCAAACCGGCGCTGTTCAAGAGACAGCCATACTACCGTCCGGGATGCGACAATTAAGACAAACACTAGGACAAAGCGCTGAAAATGTGGGATTTTCGGGCATAGTGTTGAAATGATTGGGGAAAAATGGTGCTGTGAGAGAGGATTGAACTCTCGACCTCACCCTTACCAAGGGTGTGCTCTACCACTGAGCTACCACAGCCGCCTTTTTCCGAAACGCAACCCCGGGCGTTACCCCGAAGGCGGCAGGGTTCGGAAATTCCCCACCTGAACAACCACTTCCGTCTTCGTAGCCGCCCCTTACCAAGGGCGTGCTCTACCACTGAGCTACCACAGCCTGTTGCGAGGCGGGGATAGACGTTTGGGGCGCAGCGTGCAAGGGGCTTTGGGTGGCTTTTTCGGGGTCATTTCGTGGCTGGCGGCGGCGGGATCGCGTCTTTGAATTGCAACGCAGGGGCGATCCGCGTAGCTGTCGCGATGGAACCAACCGCCTGGCTGTCGACATTCGCCGTCGCCCACGCCATGTCCGGGACCAGAGCGAACGCAAAACAGGGAATGGACGCGATGTACACCGTGGCTCAAGGACCGACCCGAGGCCTGTCCCCTGCCTGTCTGACCGGATCTCGCCGATGAAGACAGAACGCCGGAACATCCTTCTGGTCAGCCTCGATGACGCGGTCCCCTGCTGGCCCTACAAGACGGCCTTCACCGAACCGTTGCAGGTGCCCAATCTCGACAGGATTTGCGAACGGGCCACGGCGTTTCGCGCGGCCTATTGCCAGGCGCCGATCTGCGGGCCCTCGCGCGCCAGTTTCATGTCCGGCCGAACGCCGCACGAACTGGGCATCCAGGGAAACGAGGTCAACCTTTTCGACCGGGTCGACCCCAGGGAAACCTGGCCCTATCGCCTGAAGCAAAGCGGCTATTTCTGTTCGTCCGGCGGCAAGGTGCACCACCGCTACAAGCCCGTGCAACGCCGCCACCACCTGGTTCTGTATTCCGACGAGCAGAAACGCTTTTCGGCGGACATGCACATGCCCCCCGACATCGCCAAGAAAAGATACGGCGGCAATCGCGGTGGCTGGGCCAGCACCGATCCCGCCGATGACGGAGTCTACCACGATGCCCAATCGGCGGACTCGGCCATCGCATTCCTCGAATCCTACGACCGGGACGAACCGTTCTACCGCGAGGTGGGTTTTTACAGCCCCCATGGCCCCCATTATACTCCGGCACGTTTCAAGGACATGTACGAGCCGAACAACTTTTCCCAGCCCGCCGCGTGGGCGGACGGTTTCGACTACAACGAATACGCAGAAACCACGATGCTGGAGAACCCGTTTCTCAAGCAGAACGACATGGCCTGGTGGCGCCACAGCGTCAGAAACTACTTTTCCGCCTTCAGCCATGGCGATCATCACCTCGGCCGGGTCTGGGATGCGCTTCAGGCGTCGGCCCATGCGCAAAACACCCTTGTCATCATCATTTCCGATCACGGGTTTCACCTCGGGAACCGCAACCGCTACAGAAAGACCACTCTGTGGGAGCAGGTGGCGGGCGTGACGATGGTGATCTTCGACCCGGCGCGCCCCCGGGGGCAGATGGTCGACGATCCGGTGGCATTGATCGACCTCGGGCCGACACTGATGGATCACGCGGGTCTGGCGCCGCTGGAGGATTGCGTCGGTCGCTCGCTCCTGCCTTACATGGCAGGCCATTCGCAGCCGGATCGCCCGGTTCCGACGTTTTACGACAACAATGCCACCATCCGGATGGGCGACCACCGCATCATCCGCTATGTGGACGGCAGCACCCAACTCTATGATCTGCGGACCGATTTCTGGCAATTGCGCGATCTCGGCACCGACCATCCCGCGCATCGCGACATGGCGGCAGCCCTCGTCGCCTGTTGTCGGGACTACGGCCTGCGGATTTGATGCGCACATAGCTCCCGGGAGGCAGGAAACCGTTCATGGGCGGCACGAAACAGCAGCTTGGCGTTGTTACAATGGCCTATCAGGACTATTTTTTCCTGCAACGCTGGTACGATTACTATTGCGCGCAGGTGGGCTCGCGAAACCTGTTCGTGTTCAGCCATGGCAACGATCCCCGGCACCGCGACATCGCGCAGGGCGCCAATGTCATCAACCTGCCCCGCGATGCCACGATGTTCAAGTTCGACAGGCGGCGCTGGCGGATGCTGGGCCACTTTGCCAGCGGCATGCTGGAGTTCTACGACTGGATGATCGTCGCCGACGTCGACGAGATCGTGATTGTCGATCCGGGCGTGTCGCGCACCCTGGGCGAGCATATGAGCAACGTCTACGGCTCGCGGGAGACCGCGCCCCGCAACATCTCACCGCTCTGTCTGGAGTTGATCCACCGCCCTGATCTTGAGCCGCTGGCGATCACGCCGGATGCAACCATCCTGTCGCGCAGAAGGATTTTCCGCCCGAACCGCAACTACAGCAAACCCTGTCTTGTCGGCGCTCCGGTCGCATTCGGGCCGGGCGGGCACCGCAACACCCTGGGGCCACGCCATTTGCCGGACGATCTGTATACGCTGCACCTGAAGTTCTTCGACCGGGACACGATGGAACGTGTCGCCAGCGCGCGGCGGCATCTGGTTCAGGAGGCGGAACGGGCGGGCGCACAGCCCGACGGGATCAATACCTGGAACAACACGATCAGGGCCTACGAGGCCATCGTCGCCCAGACCACGCTGGACGGTGAGAACATCGCCCTGCCCGAACTGCGCGCAGCGATGGCCAGGCAATACCCAAAGTATACCGACCAGTACCTGTGGGGCCCGGCCACGACCGACAAGCTTTACCGCATCCCGGAACGATTTGCCGACACGTTCTGAAAGTACGCAAACAGGCCTCAGCCGTGGTGCGCCGCCACGGTTTTCAGGGTCGAGAATCCGAACAGCGACTCGAACCCCTTTTCCCGCCCGTGCCCCGACAGGCCGGTGCCGCCGAACGGCAGTTCCACCCCGCCCCCGGCGCCATAGTTGTTCAGAAACACCTGCCCCGCACGCAGGCCGCGCGCCAGCCGCATCTGCCGCGCGCCATCGCGCGTCCAGACCGAGGCGACCAGCCCGAAGGCGGTGCCATTGGCAATGGCCAGCGCCTCGGCCTCGTCCTCGAACGGGATGACCACCTGAACGGGTCCGAAAATCTCGTCCTGGGCAAGGCTGTGGCCGGGCGGTACACCGGCAAACAGCACGGGCGCGACATAGGCACCGCCCGCCGGTGCGTCGTCGACGATCCGGCCCCGCGCGGCAATCTCCAGCCCCTGACCCCGGGCCAGTAACCCCTCGACGATGGTTTTCTGCCGCTCTGACACCAGCGGTCCAAGCTCCAGATCGGCCAATGCCGGACCGGCCCTCAAGGTGGCGTATCGCGCGGCCATCGCCGCAACCACCCGGTCATACACCCCGCGCTGCAGCAGAATGCGCGAGGAGGCCGAACAGGTCTGCCCCGCGTTCTGGATGCCCGCATTCACCAGAAACGGCAGGGCTGCGTCGATATCGGCATCGTCGAACACCAGTTGCGGCGATTTCCCCCCCAACTCCAGCGTCACCGGCACCACGTTCTGCGCCGCCGCCGCCTGAACCGCCCGCCCCGTGGCCACCGATCCGGTAAACGAGATGTGCTGTACCCCGGCATGGCCCGCCAGCGCCGCACCCGCCTCGCCCCCGCGCCCCGGAACGATGTTCAAGGCGCCTGCGGGCAGCCCGGCCCGGCAGGCCAGTTCGCCAAAGGCCAGCGCCGTGAGGCACGCCTCTTCGGCGGGTTTCAGCACACAGGCGTTGCCCATGGCCAGCGCCGCGCCCACCGAACGCCCGATGATCTGCATCGGATAGTTCCAGGGCACGATATGCCCTGTTACCCCGTGGGGCTGGCGCAGGGTATAGACGGTATAGCCATCGAGATAGGGAATGGTGTGCCCATGCACCTTGTCACAGGCCCCGGCATAAAACTCCATGTACCGCGCCAGGGCGATCACATCGGCGCGGGCCTGTTTCAACGGCTTGCCAACATCCAGCGCCTCAAGCCGAGCCAGATGTTCGGTGTTCTCCAGCACCAACTGGCCCAGACGATACAACAGCCGCCCCCGCTCGACCGCCGTGCTGCGCCCCCACGCGCCCGCCATCGCCTTTGTCGCGGCGGTCACGGCGCGGTCGATATCCTGCGGTCCGCCTGCTGCGATATGGCACAGCACCGTGCCATCGGAGGGGTTGCGCAGCGCCAGCGTGTCGCGCGATGCGCATGGCCCCCAGGCCCCGTCGATCAGGCAATGGGTCGGGTCGATCCCAAGCGGTCTGATGTCCATCACACTATCCTTTGCCAAAACCGCCACCCCCCGGGGTTTCCATCACGAACACATCGCCGGGGTGCATCTGGGCGGAATCGTTGCCGCGCAACCGCTCGATCGTGCCATCCACCCGGCGCACCGCATTCGTGCCCGGCAACCCCGGCCCGCCCCCCGCCATCCCGAATGGTGCTGTGTCGCGGTGCGACGACAACACCGTCACGGTCATCTCTTCAAGAAACCGCAATTCGCGCACAATACCGTCGCCCCCCGGCCAGCGCCCGGCGCCACCAGAGCCACGGCGCAGCTCGAACCGCTCAAGCCGCACGGGAAAGCGGGTTTCCAGAACCTCGGGGTCGGTCATGCGGGTGTTGGTCATGTGGGAATGCACGCCATGGGCGCCCGCGAATCCGTTGCCCGCCCCGGTGCCACCACAGATCGTTTCATAATTCTGGTGCACCGCATTGCCATAGACGAAGTTGTTCATCGTCCCCTGACTGCCCGCCAGCACGCCAAGGGCCCCGAACAGCGTGTCGGTGATCGCCTGGCTGACTTCGGTATTGCCCGCGATCACCGCCGCCGGATAGGCCGGGTTGATCATGCTGCCCTCGGGCACCCGCAGGTCGAGCGGTTTCAGGCACCCCTCGTTCATCGGAATGTCGTCGCCCACAAGGCAGCGAAAGACATAAAGCACGGCCGCACGGCAGATCGACAGCGGCGCGTTATAGTTGCCCGCGTCCTGGGGCGACGTGCCCGCGAAATCGATCACCGCACTGCGCGCAGCCCGGTCCACCGTGATTTTCACCACGATTTGTTGCCCCGAATCAAGTGTATAGGTGAAGGCGCAATCCTTCAGCACATCCAGAACCCCGCGCACCGATTCTTCTGCATTGTCCTGCACATGGCCCATATAGGCATGCACCGTTTTCAACCCGAACTGCGCGGTGATGCGCTGCAACTCGTGCGCGCCGGTGGCATTGGCGGCGATCTGCGCCGCCAGATCGGCCATGTTCTGGGCCACGTTGCGACAGGGGTATTTCGCGCCTGACAACAGCGCCTCGGCAGTGGCCTTTTGCAACACACCGCCATCGACCAGCTTGAAATTGTCGATCACCACCCCCTCCTGCTCGATATGGGTGCTGTCGGGCGGGGCCGAGCCCGGCGTTGTGCCACCGATATCGGCATGATGTCCGCGCGAGGCGACGATGAACGCGATCTCGCCACCCTCGAACACCGGTGTGATCACGGTGATGTCGGGCAGGTGCGTGCCGCCGTTGAACGGGTTGTTCATCATGATCACGTCGCCGGGTTTCAGCGTTCCGGCGTTCTGCGCCAGCACGGTGCGCACAGACTGGCTCATCGACCCCAGATGCACCGGCACATGGGGCGCATTGGCCACCAGATCGCCGTGCGGATCGAAGATCGCACAGGAAAAATCATATCTTTCCTTGATGTTGACGGAATAGGCGGTGTTGGCCAGCGTGGCGCCCATCTGTTCGGCGATGGACATGAACAGGTTGTTGAACACTTCCAGCATGATCGGATCGACCTTCGTGCCCACCGCCTCGGCCCGGTGCAGCGCAACCACCCTCTCAAGGATCAGATCGGCGCCATCGGGGGTGTGGGCGGCCCAGCCCGGCTCGACGATGTTGGTGCCCGTCAGCTCGAAAATCACTGCCGGGCCGGTGACGGTGACACCTGGCACCAGCGCCGCACGGTCGATCAGCGGCACGTCGCGCCAGGCCCCATCGGCGAACATCCGCGTCGTGGCCTCGGGCGCGCCGCCGGTGTTGCGCGGCAGGGTCATTGCCTCGCCGGTTTCGCCCACGGCCTCGACGGTCAGCACGTCGAGGATCAGGCTGTCATAGCCGGGCACAAAACCGAACCGCGCCTTGTGGGCCGCATCGAACCCCGCGCGCATGTCGGCCACGGGGCCGAAGGGCACGGGCAGCGGCAGGTGGCCGCCGGGGGTGCGGATATGGGCGGTTTCGATCAACGTGATCCGGTCATCTGCTATGCCCTGCGCGGCGACGGCGGCAAGCGCTTCGGCGCCGATCCGGCCCAGCACGTCGCGCGCCGACACGTCGCCCAGATCGGCGGCGAACTGATGTTCGCGGATCTCGCGCACATCGGCCAGGCCCATACCAAAGGCCGACAAAACACCGGCGAAAGGATGCACATAAATTCTTTTCATGCCAAGCACATCGGCCACAAGGCAGGCATGCTGCCCGCCCGCCCCGCCGAAACAGTTCATCGTGTAGCCCGTCACGTCATAGCCGCGCTGCACGCTGATCTTCTTGATTGCGTTGGCCATGTTTTCAACGGCAATGCGCAGGAACCCCTCGGCCAGCGCTTCCGGCGAACGCTCGGGCTCGCCCAACTCCGCCGCCATGTCCCGCGCCAGCCGCGCGAACCCGTCACCCACCGCGCCCACGTCCAGCGGAAGATCGCCGTCCGGCCCGAACACTTTGGGAAAAATGTCGGGGTCGATCTTGCCCAGCAACACGTTGCAATCGGTCACGGTCAGCGGCCCGCCCCGCCGGTACGCCGCAGGCCCCGGATCGGCGCCGGCACTTTCCGGCCCCACCTGCAACCGCCCCTGGCGGAACGACAGGATCGAACCACCCCCGGCAGCAACGGTGTGAATGCTCATCATCGGAGCGCGCATTCTGACACCCGCCACTTCGGTCTCGAAACTGCGCTCGTAGGTCCCGGCGAAATGGCACACATCGGTGCTGGTGCCGCCCATGTCGAACCCGATCAGCCGGTCAAACCCGGCACTTTGCGCCGTGCGCACCATGCCCACGACTCCCCCGGCAGGCCCCGACAGAATCGAATCCTTGCCCTGAAACAGCGCGGCATCGGTCAGCCCGCCATTGGATTGCATGAACATAAGCTGCCCCTCGCCACCCAGCGCGTCGCCCACCTGCGCCACATAACGGCGCAGGATCGGCGACAGATAGGCATCGACCACGGTCGTATCGCCCCGCCCCACCAGTTTGATCAGCGGCGACACCTCATGGGACAGCGACACCTGGGTGAAGCCCACGGCGCGCGCGATCCGCCCCGCCGCCTGTTCGTGAGCGGCGTAGCGATAGCCATGGACAAACCCGATGGCGATGGCGCGATACCCGTCATCGAAGGCGCGCTGGAACTGGGCGCGCAGGGCATCGCCGTCCAGCGCCGTCAGAACCGTGCCGTCGGCGGCCACACGCTCGGCCACCTCCACCACGTCGGAATATAACATTTCAGGCAATCGGATGTGCAGATCGAACAGTCTGGGGCGGTTCTGATAGCCAATTTGCAACAAATCCCGCAAACCGGCGGTGATTGCCAGCACCACCCGCTCGCCCTTGCGCTCAAGCAGCGCATTGGTGGCCACGGTCGTGCCCATCTTGACCGCCGAGATGGTGCCGGGCGGAATCGGATCATCGTTCCCCAGACCCAGCACCTGCCGGATGCCGTGGACGGCAGCGTCGCGATAGGCTTCGGGGTTCTCGGACAACAGCTTGTGCGCCACCACGCCACCGTCGGGCCGCCGCGCCACTATGTCGGTGAACGTGCCGCCCCGATCAACCCAGAACTGCCACATGCCGCGATCCCCCTGTTGCCCGTTCACCCTAACCGGCGCCCGGGCAAAGGAAAAGCGTCAGTCCCTGCGCTCCAGCAGTTCGATCCGGTTGCCGAACGGATCGTCGATGAACACCCGATCAAAGCCCGGCATCTCGGAATCGTCCTTCCAGGTCAGGCCCGCCTCGCCCAACCGGTCGCGCGCACCCGACAGCGAGGCGACCAGAAACGCCGGATGGGCCTTTTTCGCCGGAGCAAAGGGCGTCTCCACCCCCAGATGCACCCGCACCGACCCGGCCTCGAACCAGCAGCCGCCGCGTGCCGCCATCTCGCCCGGCTTGGCCATTTCGGCCATCCGCAGCACTTCGCCATAAAACGCGCGTGCATCCGCCTCGCCGCCCTTTGGCATCGCCAGTTGCACATGGTGCAGGCCCATCAGCATCTCTGTCTCCTCCCCCGTCGGGCCTCAGGCCCCGATCGAATTGCGCAGCAATTCCTGCGAATACGGATGTTCGGCCCGCCTTGCGCGCAGCGCCGCCACATCCATCACCTCAACAATGCGGCTGTCCTTCATCACGGCCAGTCGCGCACACATATGCCCCACCACCGCAAGGTCATGGGACACCATCACATAGGTCAAATCATGTTCTGCCCTGAGATCGCTCAGCAAGTTCAGAATTTCCGCCTGTACCGACACATCCAAGGCCGAGGTGGGTTCATCCAGCAACAGAATTCTCGGTTCTGCGGCCAGTGCGCGGGCAATCGCCACCCGCTGCCGCTGCCCCCCGGACAATTGGTGGGGATAGCGGAAGCGGAACCGCTGATCCAGGCCCACATCATCCAGCAGCTTCGCAACCCTCTGATCGATATCGCCAAAGCCATGCAGATGCAGCGTTTCGCCCAGCACCGCATCCACCGAGTGGCGCGGGTGCAGCGAGGCGTAGGGATCCTGAAACACCATCTGTACGGTCTTGTAGAATGTCCTGATCCGTTTGCGGGTCAGCGGCTGGTCATCCACCGTGATCCTGCCGTCCCATTGCGCCGCAAGGCCGGTGATCGCCCGCAGGATCGTGGATTTCCCCGAACCGGATTCGCCGACCAGGCCAAAGCTTTCGCCCTTGGCCACCTCGAAGCTGGCATCGGTGACGGCGTTCACCCGGTCGCGCCCGGCGCCGAACCAGACGTTCAGACCCTCGACCCGCAGCATGCTCATGCCCGGCCACTCACGCTGGGGGCTTGCGACCAGGCCGGATCACGTTTCAGCACCTCAAGCTTGGGGCGTGGCTGATCCAGCCGGGGCAGCGAGTTCAGCAATCCCCTTGTATAGGGGTGGGTCGCATCATGCAGCCTGTCGGCCTGGCACACTTCCACGACACGGCCCGCATACATGATCAGCACCCGGTCGCAGAAATCCGCCACAAGGTTCAGATCGTGGGAGATGAAGATCAGGCCCATGCCGCGCGACGTGACCAGATCGTCCACGATCGACAGCACCTGCCGCTGCACGCTGACATCCAGCGCGCTGGTCGGCTCATCCGCGATCAATATCTGCGGCCCCGGGATCAGCATCATCGCGATCATGATCCGCTGGCCCATGCCCCCCGACATTTCATGGGGATAGGCGCGCATCACCCGCTCGGCATCGCGGATCGACACCGATTCCAGCGCCTCGACCGACGCCTTGTGCGCCTCGCCCCGCCCGGACCGGTTGGCCAGGCGATACGCCTCGATCAGCTGTTCGCCGACGGTCATCACCGGGTTCAGCGAAAACTTGGGGTCCTGCATGACCATGGAAATCTTCTGACCGCGCACGCCGCGCATGTCCTTTTCGCTGAGGCGCAGCAGATCGCGCCCTTCCAGCATGACATGATCCGCCTCGACAATGCCGGGGGGCCGGATCAGGCGCAGGATCGCGCGCCCGGTCATCGACTTGCCGCTGCCCGATTCCCCCACGATGCCAAGGCGTTCGCGGCCCAGGGTGAAAGACACGCCGCGCACCGCATCGAAAATGCCCTGGCGCGTCGGAAACCGCACCCACAGGTTCTCCACATCCAGCAGCGTCATTGGCCCGAATCCTTGGGATCAAGCACATCGCGCAGCCCGTCGCCAAGCAGGTTGAACCCCAGCGAGACGGTGAAGATCGCCAGCCCCGGCATGGTGGCCACCCACCAGTGATCCAGGATGAAGCGGCGGCCCTCGGAAATCATCGCGCCCCATTCGGGGCTGGGCGGCTGGGCGCCAAGGCCCAGAAACCCGAGGCCCGCCGCCGCCAGGATGATGCCCGCCATGTCAAGCGTGACCCGCACGATCAGCGAAGAAATGCACAGCGGCCAGATATGTCTGGTGATGATCCTGAGCGGCCCCGCCCCCTGCAACTTGATCGCGCTGATATAGTCGGAGTTGCGGATGGTCAGGGTTTCGGCCCGCGCGATCCGGGCATACGGTGGCCAGGCGGTCAGCGAAATGGCCAGCACGGCGTTTTCGATCCCTGCGCCCAGGGCGGCAACAAAGGCCAGCGCCAGCACAAGGCGCGGAAAGGCCAGGAAAATATCGGTGATGCGCATCAGAACCGTGTCGGTCCAGCCCCCCACATAGCCCGAAACCGTGCCCACCAGAAGCCCGGCAACCGGCGCGATCAGCGCCACCAACGCGACGATATAGAGCGTGATCCGCGAGCCGTAGATCAGCCGCGACAGGATATCGCGCCCCAGACTGTCGGTGCCCAGCAGGTGGCTTTCGCTGCCAAGGGGTTGCAGGCGGTTGGCGAGGTTCTGATCGAACGGGCTGTGCGGCGAGATCAGCGGCGCGAACACCGCCACCAGCACGAGGAAGATCAGGATGCCGAGGCCCACCATCGCCATCGAATTGCCCCGGAACGACAGCCACCCCTTGTAGAGCGAGGCGGCGCGTGCATGGCGGCGCGACGTGGGCGTGTCGGTCAGCAGCCACTGGCGCAGGGTCTGATCGGTCATCGCGCGGCCCGCCACAAGGTCATCCTCGGGCCTGACCCGAGGATCCCCCGGCCAGCAGCGCGCCACACGGCACGAGATCCTCGGGTCAAGCCCGAGGATGACGGCGCGCTTGGGGCAACGGCAGAGAAACGGTCAACGGGCACGGGGGTCGAACACCTTGTACAAAAGGTCGGAGAATATGTTCAGCAGGATGAACACCAGCCCCACCACCACAGTGCCCCCCAGCACCGCATTCATGTCGGCACTCAGCAGCGCCGTGGTGATATAGCTGCCGATCCCCGGCCACGAAAAGATGATCTCGGTCAGCACCGACCCCTCCAGCAGCCCGGCATAGGACAGGGCGATCACGGTGATCAGTTGCACGCGGATGTTGCGGAAGGCGTGGCGCCAGACGACATCCCACTCGCTCATCCCCTTCACCCGCGCCGTGGTGACATATTCGGCGCTCAGCTGTTCCAGCATGAAGCTGCGGGTCATCCGGCTGATATAGGCCAGCGAATAATAGCCCAGCAGCGACGCGGGCAGGATCAGGTGGGAAAACGCGTTCTGGAACACCGTCCAGTTGCCCGCCAGCGCCGCATCGATCAGGATCATCCCCGTCACCGTCGGCACGATGTCGACATAGAAGATGTCCAGCCGCCCGGGGCCGCCCACCCAACCCAGAATGCCGTAAAAGATCAACAAACCGATGAGGCCAAGCCAGAAAATCGGCATGGAATATCCGATAAGTGCTATCACCCGCGCCACCTGATCAACCCATGTGCCGCGTTTCACCGCCGCGATCACCCCCAGAGGCACCCCCAGAACGACGCCCAGGATCAGCCCCAACGTGGCCAGTTCCAGCGTCGCGGGAAACACCCGGATGATATCTTCAGCCACGGGGCGCGCGTTCAGCGTCGAGGTGCCGAAATCACCCTGCAAGACGTCACCGATATAGATGAAGAACTGCACGAACAGCGGCCGGTCCAGCCCCAGATCGAGGTAGACCGCATCATAGGTCGATTGGCTGGCCCGTTCGCCCACAATGGCCAGCACCGGATCGATGGGCATCACCCGACCAATGATAAAGGTCACGAACAGCAGGCCCAGCATCGTCACGGCGATGGACGCAAGGGTGCGCCCCGTGCCGATGGCAAAGCCGACGAAAGGCGCCCTTTCGCGCCTTCCGCTGGTGTTTTCGGTGGCTGCCACCTACTTCGTGACCTGCCAATAGGACGCCGCCGTGATCGCCTGCCCGGTCGAGAAATCCATCACGTTGTCACGCAGCGCCGATTGCTCGATCTGCTGGAACATCATGATGAACGGCGAGGTTTCGCGGAATTCGGCCTGGATGTCCTTGTACATCTGCACCCGCGTGTCGCGGTCGTTCTCGGTCACTGCCGCCTCGACCTTTTCGGTCAGACCACCCGTGTCCCAGGCATTGCGCCAGGCCAGAGAGCCTGTGGCGTTCGCTTCGTCCGAATTGTCGGGGTTGAAGGCGAAGGTGCCGGCGTTGGTGTTGGGGTCGGGATAATCCGGGCCCCAGGCGCCCAGGTACATGTCCAGTTCGCGGGCGCGGTATCGGCCCAGGGTCTGGGCGGCGGTGGCCACGGTGATGTTCATCTTGATGCCCACCTGGCCCAGGGTGTTCTGCATCGACTGGGCAACCTCGATCCGGTCCTGCGCATCGCGCACGCCCACCTCGAACTCAAAGCCTTCGGGCACGCCCGCCTCGGCCAGCAGGGTCTTGGCCTTTTCGATATCCAGCGAGAACGGGTTTTCCGTGACCGAGCCAAGATAGGTTGCGGGCAGGAAATTCTGGTGGATCGTGTACTGCCCCTTGAGGAAACTGTCGCGCATCCCCTCATAGTCGACAAGGTATTTGAACGCCTGCTTGACCTGCGGCTTTGACAGCACCTCATGCTTGCCGTTCAGAGAGGCGTAAAGCAGCCGCCCTTTCAACTCGTCCACCACCTTGACGCCGTCGGCGTCCATCACGCCGGCGATGTCCTCGGGGTTCAGGTTGCGTGCGATGTCGATATCGCCCCGCTCAAGCAACAGGCGCTGTGACGCGGATTCGGCCACATGGCGCACGATCACCCGCACCATCGCAGGTGCACCCAGATAGAAATCGGGGTTCGACGTCATCGAGACCGATTCGTTCGGCTTCCACGAATCGACCTTGTAGGCATAGGAACCGGCCGAATTGGTGCCCAGCCAGGTGTTGCCCATGTCGCCGTCCACCTCGTTTGCCATCACCGTCTTGTAGTCGATGACGCTGCCCACCGTGGCGGTCAGGCAGTTCAGCACGAAGGACGTGGCATATTTCTTGTCGGTGGTGATGGTGACGGTATTGCCGTCGAAGGTGATGGTTTCCTCGACGTTTTCGGGGGTGAACCCGAACTGCGTCAGGATGAAGGCCGGCGTCTTGTTCAACAGCACGACACGGCGCAGCGACATCGCCGCATCTTCGGCGGTGACGGGATTTCCGCTGGTAAAGGTCATCCCCTCGCGCATGGTGAAGGTGATGCTGCGCCCGTCCTCGGACACCGTCCAGTCTGTTGCAAGGTCGGGCTGATACCCGGCCTCAAGGTTCATCGGGTCGAAGTTCACGAGGTTGCCATAGACGTTGCGCAGCACGTCGGACCCAGCGAATTCAAAGCTTTGCGCCGGATCGAGCGAGGTGATGTCGTCGATCCGGTTGGCAATCACCAGCATGTTGGCGGGGGTTTCAGCAATCGCGGTGCCGCCGGTGACGGCAACGGCCAGGCCGATGGCGGCACTGGAAAAAAGAGTGCGGTAAACAGTCATCACAAGTCCTCTCTGTTGAAATAAAGTCGTGGCGTGTCGAGGCGTTATTCGCCCCAGGTTCGTTCGAGAACGCGCAGCCAGTTTTCATGGCACAGCTTGGCGATCAGCGGGACATCGTATCCATGGTCGGCCATCGCCTGACGAAGGTTGGGCAAATCCGCCACCGTGTCCAGCCCTTTCGGCACCACGGCACCGTCGTAATCCGATCCAAGGCCCACCCGGTCCTCGCCCAGACGCTCGATCAGGTGATCGAGATGGCGCAGCATTTGCGCAAGCGGCACGTCGTCAAGCATACGCCCGTCGTCACGCAGGAAGGCGACGGCAAAGTTCAGGCCGACCATCCCGTCACTGTCCCTGATCGCGTCCAGTTGGCCGTCGGTCAGGTTGCGGGCATGGGGGCAGATCGCGTGGGCGTTGGAATGGGTCGCGACCAGCGGCGCGTTCGACAGCGCCGCGACATCCCGGAACCCCGCCTCGTTCAGATGGCTCAGGTCGATCATGATGCGCAGTTCGTTGCACCGCCTGATCAGCCGTTTGCCCGCATCGCTCAGACCCTCGCCGATGTCGGGCGTGGCCGGGAAACGGAACGGCACGCCGTGGCCGAACAGGGTGCTGCGGCTCCACACGGGGCCGATGCTGCGCAGACCGGCGGCATAAAGCACGTCCAGCGTGTGCAGGTCGGCGTCGATCGCCTCGGCCCCCTCGATGTGGAAGATCGCGGCGATCACCCCTTCGGCCAGCGCGGCGCGGATGTCGGCGGCGCTGCGGCAGACGCGCAGGGCGCCCCGGCGTTCCAGATCGAACAGGATCGCGGCCTGGTGCATGACCACCGGCACCGCCTCGGCCGCCGGGATCGGCGGGGGCAGCGCCAGATCGTAGGCCGATTTGGTCATCTCGGTGAACTTGGACTCAAGATCGACGGGCGAGGGCACATAGACCGCGAAGAACCCGCCGCCAAACCCACCCGCCCGCGCCTTCGGCAGGTCCAGCGCCGCCGCGTATCCATTGGTGAACTGCGCAGCATTGGCCAGCCCGCCGTTGCGGTAAAGCTTGAGAAGCGAATCGTTGTGGCCGTCGAAAACCGACGGTTGCGTGGGATGGGTCATCGGGGAACCTCTCGTTGCCATGGCCCGACGCTACAGCATCGGTCACCGGGGGCGAGTCCTATTCGCCGCCCAGGGCCGGAAACCTCGGGGCGGCCGGTGGCACGGCACGTCCGGTTGAACAGGCGCGGTTCAGATGCGGGAATAGAACCGCGCCATCACCAGCGGCGTCAGGAACATCGGGATCTGGTAACAGCCGATGAACACCATCGCGGGCGCCGTCACCTCGGGTGGCAGCGCCACCAGAAACAGCGCCATGTTGCGGTTGCCCGCGATGAGCGACAGGGGCACGGCCACCGCCCTGCCCCGCCCGCGCAACAGTGCATGCGCCGCGATCTGCAACCCGAAATTCACCGCGAAGACCAGCCCCAGCCAATAGCCCGCCTGCACCACCCCCTCGCGCAGCGCGGCGCCCACCGCAGGCATCAGCCCGATCACGAACACCGCCAGCATGAGCGCCGACACCCCGTCGAGCCGCGCCAGCGCCGCCTGCCCCGGCGCCCGCCAGGCAAGGGCGCGCAGGGCGAACCCGGCCCCCGTGGCCAGCACGATCACCGCCAAGAGGCGCAGGGCGGCGGCCAGCACTTCGGACACCGACCCGAGTTCTGGCAGGAACCAGAACACCGGGATCACGGTCAGCGGCAACAGCGCCGTGCCCAGCACCAGCAGCCGCATGGCGAATTCGGGGGGCGCGCCCAGCATCAGGCACATGTTGGGCGAACTGACGATGGAGGGTGCGGCACACATGATCGCCAGCGCCAGAACCGTCGGCCCGTGCGCCACCCCCAGCGCGAAACCGCCCCCGATCACCGCCAGCGGCAGCGCCAGTTGCAGCACCAGCACCGCCCCCAGCGTCAGGGGCAGCGCCCTGAGCGCGCCATCGAACACCCCGGGCCCGACCCTGAGCGCGCCCAGAAACAGCAACAGCGCCACCATCTCGGGCACCCATGGCCACAGCCGCGCCGCAAGCCCCGGCAACAGCACCCCCGCCACCAGCCCCGCCACCAGCACCCAGCGCCCGTGACGCGCCAGCAGGATCAGCGGATCAACCGGCAAACCGCGCCGGGGCATAGGGTGCCATGTCGATGTTGGGCGCCTGCCCGCCGATCAACTGCGCCAGCAGCCGCCCGGTTTTCGGCCCGCCGGTCAGCCCCACATGGTGATGGCCGAACCCCAGATAGGCGCCCGTTACCCCGGGCACTTCGCCGATGATCGGAATGGAATCGCTGGGCGCCGGGCGGTGGCCCATCCACTCGACCTCGCGCTTCCAGGTCAGGCCGGGCATGGCACGGCGGGCATGGCGCAGCAGCAACTCGAACGGGCCGCGCGATGCAGGCGCGTGCAGCCCGCCGAACTCGATCACACCGGCCAGCCGCAGCCGCCCCTTCATCGGCGTGGCGACGAATTTACCCGAGGCGATCATCATCGGCGAACGCGGCATCACATTCGGCTCCCACAACTCGACATGATAGCCGCGCTCGGATTCCAGTGGCACGTCAAGGCCCAGCTTGGCCGACAACCCCTTGCTCCAGACCCCCGTTGCAATCACCGCGGCGTCGCAGGCGATGGTTTCACCCCCGGCGCGCAGGGCCGTCAAACGCCCTCCCTCTCGCACGTCATCGGTCACGTCGGCCCTGATCAACCGGGCGCCCCGGGCCACGGCATGGGCGGCCAGATCCTTGACATACTGCCCCGGGTCGGTGATGCGCCCGTGGCCCGGCAACCTGACGGCAAAGCGCATGTCATCGGCAAAGATCGGGTCATAGGCGGCCAGCGCGTCGCGCTCCATCTCGTCCCAGGTGAACCCGTGGTCGCGGCGGATGCCCCAGGTGAAGGCCTCGGCATCGAACGCCGCGCGATCACGGTACAAGAACACATAATCCGATGGCACGATCCATTTTTCGGCGCCGGTTCCCGCCGCCAGCGCCAGATGATCGGCCAGGCTGTCGCCGATGATGGGAGCCATGGCGGCGGCGATGCGACGGGCATCGGTGGCATTGGCGTGTTTGAGGTATTTCATCAGCCAGGGCGCAAGTTTCGGCAGATAGCCCCATTTCAGGAACAGCGGCTGTTCGCGGTCGAACAACATGCCGGGCGCCTTTTTCAAAAGTCCCGGGCCCGTCACCGGAACGATGGCGCAAGAGGCGAGAACCCCGCCATTTCCGTGGCTTGTGCCCTCGCCCGGGCCTGAACGGTCGATCAGGGTGACGCGGTGCCCGGCGCGCAGCAGCCAGATGGCGGCAGAGACGCCGACAATGCCGGCCCCGACGATGGCGACGTGTTTGACCTGGTCCATGGCGGCCCCCTTTTCGGGGCGCAGGTTGACCGAAGTCGGGGCAATGTCCATCGGAATTTCGGTGTCTTGTCCGTCTGTCAAGACCGGGGAAATGTCGTAGAAGGGTGCGGCGGCGGGTTTATCGGGGGTTCACCATGGCAACGGTACGGGGCGGCAAGGCGATCACCGGGGCGGCGGTGGGGCTGTTGATGCTGGAGACGCGCTTTCCGCGCCTTCCCGGCGATGTGGGCAACATGGCCAGCTTTGCCTTCCCGCTGCATGCCCGGGTGGTGCGCGATGCCACGCCGTCGCGGGTGGTGCAACAGCGCGCCGCCGGACTGCTGGACGCGTTCATCGAGGCCGGGCGCGGGCTGGTGGCCGATGGGGTCGACGGGGTGGTGGCCAATTGCGGGTTCCTTGCGCTTTACCAAAGGGAACTGGCGGCGGGCATCGGGGTGCCTGTGCTGTCGTCGTCGCTGTTGCAGGTGGCGATGGTGAACGCCCTGCTGCCGCCGGGCATGCGCGCGGGGGTGCTGACGGTGTCGGCGAAATCGCTCCGGTCCGACACGCTGGCTGCGGCCAACGTGCCACCCGGCACCCCCATCGGCAGCACCGAGGGCGGCACCGAATTCACCCGCGTCCTGCTGAACGACCTGCCCGAGATGGACATCGGCGCCGCGCGGGCCGACAATGTCGCCGCCGCCCTGGCCCTGCAAGCCGCACACCCCGATCTGGGCGCACTGGTGCTGGAATGCACCAACATGGCGCCCTTTGGCGCCGACATCGCGGCAGCCACCGGCCTGCCCGTGTTTACCATGGTCAACCTGATCGCATGGTTTCAGGGCGGGCTCAGCCCTCGGCGGTTCGGGTGAAGATCAGCGCCATGGAATCGCGCAGCACGATCTCGCCCCCTGCGTAGTCCGACGAGGGCGTGGCGACCGCCAGATCCCAACCGCCCCCGGCCAGCCCCGGCACGTCAAGCGCCAGCGGATCGAGCGGCAACGTCGGCTTGCCCTCCATGTGCAGCAGGGCGAAGACCTGTTCCCCATCCGGCCCGTGGCGCAAGGCGCGGAACAAGGTGCGCCCGGCAATGGGTTGCATATAATCGAAGTGATCGCCCACCCCGAAGGCCGCCCTCAGCCAGGGCCGGTCGCGGCGAAAATTGCGCAGGGCCAGGGTGAATTCGGTCTGCGCCGGGTCCAGCGCCGAGAAATGGTGCGCGACGTTGCAGTATTCGTGCATGTCATCCATCCAGGCGCGCGCGATGTCCTTGAGAGCGTCCACGGTGAACGGATGCGGCCCGGCCAAAGGCGGTTCGGCCCGGGTCAGCAGGCGGGCGATCTCGTCAAGGTCATAGTCCGTCACCTCGACCAGGGCGGGCAGGAACTCGAAGAACCGCACCAATTGCTCTCGGGTCTCGTAGCCCATCGCCTTGAGGCGGCGGAAATTGCTGCCCATGGAATAGGAATATTCATCGACCTGCCATTTCAGGCTGATCGCCTCTTCCGCCACCACCTTGACGCCGTACTTGTCGTCCTGATTGCGGATGAAACCCCAGCTGGCCCGCGCCGTGGCGTTCAGGAAATCCATCGGCACGCCGGGCAGAACGGCGTAGGTCAGGGCATGGACGGCGGGGTTGTCATAGGCCTTGTCCAGAATCTCCATCCGGGTCTTTCCCAGCCGCGTGTTGACGTTCATTTTCGGCGAAACCTGGGTGCCGCGGCGCAGGGTGTCGTGGTTGGAGGTGCCGGATATCCAGTTCTGCCCGACCTCCAGCATCTCGCGCAGGCGCCAGTACTTGCTTTTCCAGAAGGTATAGAGGAACGGCGTATTGTGGGCAAAGGTCAGCGGCCCCCACTGGAACACATCGTCGTCGCGCTGCACCTCGATGACGCTGCGATAGGTCGACGACAGTTCCCAATCCTCATCCGGCCAGGGGCGCCCGTCCTCGAAGATGAACCACGGGCGATAGGTCGTGCCCGCGACCTGCTGTTCGATATCGGACATGGATTGCAGGAAATCGTCGTCATGTTCCATGGTGCCGGTGGCGGGGTTCCAGTTCTTGAAATCCTGCGCGCCGTCGACGCGCACGCCATCGGCACCGAAATCCACCTTGCGCCGCTGCATCTCCAGCAGGATCGCGCGCACGGCGGGGTTCTGATAGTCGAGGTTCTGGCCATACATGTTCGGCCCGGCAAAGAAGCGGGGGTTCAGCACCTTCAGCCCCTGATTGTCGGAATGGCCGAACACCACATCGAGGATCAGCTTTTTCGGCCTGCCGGCAAAATTGTGCAGGACCGTGGCGAAATCGACCAGTTCATCGGGGCGCCCGGTTTCCAGCAGCACCGGGTTGACCGCGGCCATGCCCGCGATCACGATGTCATAGCCCCAGTTGGTGGTGTCGGGGCGCATCAGCGTCACTTCGGCGGGGCCGTCGCCGGGGGTGTCGGCCCAGAAGTCGGGACCGGTTTCATAGACGGTGGTGGGTTCGACCGGCAGCAGTTGCACGGCATCATAGCCGAGGAACAATTCGTCGGAGGGTTCCAGCGGGATCCCCTCGGCCACCCGGTCGGACAAGCGCTGATAGTACCGGGTGAGGCTGGCCAATGTGCCGCCGGCGGTGGCGGTGGGCACATGGATTTGCAGGATGTTGACGGGCGGGCCGAACTTGTGGGGCACGCCGCCTTGCAGCGCGGCGAAATAGGCGGCATCGCCCCGGCCCGCCTGCATCGCGGCGGTGTCATACAGTTCGGCCGGGGCAAAGGCGCCGAAGGGCAGCGACATCGCCAGCGGGTCGAGTATGCGGTGCCAGTCGCCGTCGCCGTCGCGCCAGACGAGGGCATAGAAATCGCCCACACGGTCGCGTTGCCCGGGCCGCGCCCCGCTGAGGGCGGCGAAGGTGCGCGCCTCGTAGCGGGCTGTGGGCACGAGAACGCGCTCGAAGGTCAGTGTCTGGTGCCCGACGGTCAGGTCCAGCGCCGCCTCGGGGGCCAGCAGTTCAAGGAACACATCCCCTTCGGACACGCGGTTGTCGAGCAGTTCCGGGGTCCAGAAGCTGAATCGGGCCACGTCGCCGTCCAGCGTTGCGCCCATGTTGCGGGCGATGGCCTGTTCGGCGGCGAAGATCGTGGGCGAATGGGTGTAGAGTTCGCGCGCGGCGTCGGCCATGGCGCGGGCGGCGGCCGGATCGGGGGTGATGCGGGTGGCAAGACTCATGGGGGCTCCTCGGTCGTTCCGCCAAGGCTAGCAATCTGGGGGCCGGTGTCCACCCCGCCCCCGGGGTCATGGTCCGATGTCAGGGCACACTGTCGGGCCCCGATGTCAGGGCATCAGGATCGCGGGGCGCGCGAAATCGGCACTGTCCTCGCCCAGATCGTCATAGATCAGCCGGATCGTGACCGTCTGTACCGACCCCGGCGCGCGGGTGATATAGGGCTGGATGGTTTCGGCCTTGATCGCATTTGGCTGGCCGGTGCCAAGGTAGCACGGCTCGGTCTCCAGCACCTGCTCCGGCTCGTCATTGATTGCATAGGCGATCTGGTGCAACCCGCAGCGCCAGGCCAGAAGCTGGGTGAAATAGACCAGATCCTGACCGCCATAATCGCGCAGCGCCACCCAGGACGACTGGGTCGCACCCAGGATCGGGCGCACCTCGGTGGCGGTGGTGAACTGGCCGGAGGGCGCCTGATCCTCGGCGGCGAAGGTGGGCAACGGGGGCATGACACTGGCGGGGGGCGGTTGCGTCGCCGGGGCCGCTGGCCGGGGGGCGAATTGCGGCGGCGCCGCAGGCTCGACCGGCGGCGCGGCGGGCTCGACTGGCGGCGCGGCGGGCTCGACTGGCGGCGCGGCGGGCTCGACCGGCGGCGGCGCGGGAGGTGCGGCCTCGGCAGGTGGCGGCGCGGCGGGCGCGCGGCTTTCATAGCTGGCGCCAATGGCGGCGCCCAGGGCAATCAGGATAAGAATCAAATCCATCGCATTCTCCTTGAAATTCACGGCGGCGCCGGGTGGCGCCGTGCAATCCGGCCTTTCCGCGGCGGGGCATCCGGGTATAGTGCCCGAATTCTCCGCCGGAATTGAACAGGGCCGCTCCATGGCAGAAATGACACCGGCCCCTCCGGCCCCCACCAAAGCCCAAGCCGCCGCGCATTTCAACATCTTCATCGTGGTACAGAACGGGCGGCTGGCCTATGAGGCGGCGCTGTTCGCCGCCTCGCTGCGCCACACCAACCCCGAATTCGCCGGCCGCCTGATCCTGGGCGAACCCCAGCCAGGCCCGCTTTGGCAAACCGATCCGCGCCTGCCCGAGGGCGAGTTGCGCACCCTGCTGACCGATGATCTGGGCGCCGAGATCCTGCCCTTCGAGAGCCGCCACTTCGGCGAAGCCTATCCCTATGGCAACAAGATCGAAGGGCTGGCCTGCCTGCCCGAGGACGAGCCGTTCGTGTTTTTCGACACCGACACCCTGATCACCGGAGATCTGGCCGACATCCCCTTCGATTTTGAACACCCCTCGGCCTCGATGCGGCGCGAGGGCACCTGGCCCGAGCCACAGCTTTACGGCCCCGGCTATGGCGGCATCTGGAAATCGCTGTACGACCGGTTCGGGCTGAACTTCGCCAGCAGCCTCGATACGGAGCACCCCGACGAATACTGGCAACGCTATCTCTATTTCAACGCCGGGTGGTTCTTTCACGCGTGCCCGCGCCGGTTCGGGGCGCGGTTCCTGCAATACGCCCTGTCGGTCCGCGACGATCCGCCCGACAGCCTGGTCTGCCAGACGCTGGACCCCTGGCTGGATCAGGCGGTACTGCCGCTGGTGATCCACGGGTTCGGCGGCGGGCGCGACACGATCCCGGCTGGGATGCTGGATGGCAGCCATTCCTGCCACTACCGCATGCTGCCCCTGCTTTACGCCCGCGAAAGCCAGCATGTGATCGACGTACTGGAAACCGTGACCGCGCCCAACAGGATCAAGAAGGTGCTGAAACCCCATACCCCCCTGCTGCGCATGGTGTACCAGCAAAAGGGCGTCAAGGCCCGCGCGCTGTTCGACCAGGGAGATCTGCCGCGCCGCGAACGCGCGATCCGCAACGGGCTGCGCCGCGCCAACCTGTGGCTGCGCTAGAGCACTTTGCGTTTGATACCAATCGAAAGAAGCTGCCTCAAATGGAACATAAAATGCGCTAACCCACCGCCCGCGCGGCCAGCACGCCCAGCCAGACCGACACGCCGGTCAGCGCCGTGCCCCAGAGACCATCGACCACCACCTGTTCCAGCGACCAGTCGCGCATCACCGCATAGGAGGTGAACTCATAGGTGCCATAGGCCAGCGCGCCCAGGATCGCGCCATTGATCAGCGCCTGCACCGGCAGATCGGCCCGCAACGCGGGCAGCGACACCAGATAGACGGCGCCCGCGACGTAGCACAGATAGAACGCCACCGCCGCGCCCAGGCGCGGGCTGTCCAGGATCGCGTCGCCCAGGTGCTTCTCGAACAGCGGTTTCATCACGGCGCGCAGCATGACCGCATCGGCGGCCAGAAAGACGACTGAGGTGACGACATAGGCGGTCAGGATCTGCAACATGGGGCGGGCTCTCCGGGTTGGGGTCCACGAGTATACGCGGGCCGCGCCCAAACGGTTCCGTTATCCCAGCAGCGCCGCCTGCACGCCGCCTTCCCATCCAAGGTACAGCTTGTCCTCGGCGCGGATCACCGGGCGCTTCATCAGCGTCGGGTGCTGGGCCAGTTGGTCCTCGGGGTCCGAGGCCTTCATCCAGTCCGACAGCCCGCGATAGGTGGTCGAACTGCGGTTGATCAGCCGGTCGCCGAATTCCAGCAACAACTCGTCCCACTGGGACGGTGTCAGCGGGTCGGCGCGGATGTCGTGGAACGTCACATCGTGCCCCACCCCCTCCAGCGCCTTGGCGGCTTTCTTGCAGGTGTCGCAGGTCGGGATACCGTAAAGCGTGAGCGAGGTCATTTCAGGGCCATCAGTTGGTCGTTGCCCTGCAATCATGGACGAAACACAGCGCCCTGTCACGCGCCGCGTGGGGCATCATGCCGCAGGGCGCAAGTATTCGTGCAGAACGCAGGCGGGGTCGGCACCGCGCAGGGGCAAGGTGCCCGCCAGATGCCATTCGCCCGGGTCGAATGCAGGAAAGAAAGTGTCGGCGCCGGGCACATCCACCGCCACTTCGGTGATCAGCAGACGGTCCCCCCGGGGCAGCAGCGCGGCATAGATCGCCGCGCCCCCGATGCCATAAAGCCGCCGGTGGCCTGCCGCCTCGGCCGCGGCAATCGCCGCCTCGACGCTGCGGCACACCAGCGGTGCATCGGGGTCGCCCGAGGACACCACGATATTCAGACGGTTTTTCAACGGCTTGAACGGCAGGCTGTCCCAGGTGTTACGGCCCATGATGACGGCCCCCCCCGTCGTTTCGCGCTGGAAGAACGCCAGGTCCTCGGGCGCGTTCCAGGGGATCGTGCCGCCCTTGCCGATGGCGCCGCCCTGCGCCCGCGCCACAATCAGCGTGATCACACCGCCACCTTGGCGCGGATCGCCGGGTCGGGGTCATAGCCGGTGATCTCGAAATCCTCGTAGCGGAAATCGAAGATCGACGTGACCTCGCGCCGGATATGCAACTGCGGCAGGGCTTTCGGGGTGCGGCTGAGTTGCAGGTGCACCTGATCCATGTGGTTGGAATAGATATGCGCATCGCCCATGGTGTGCACGAAATCGCCCGGTTCATACCCCGTCACATGGGCCAGCATGTGCAGCAGCAGCCCATAGGACGCGATGTTGAAAGGCACACCCAGGAACATGTCGGCCGAGCGCTGGTAGAGTTGCAGATGCAGCCTGCCATCCAGCACCCGCACCTGCCACAGCGTATGGCAGGGGGGCAGCGCCATCTGCCCCACCTCGCCGGGGTTCCAGGCCGACACGATCAGACGGCGGCTGTCGGGGGTGCGCTCGATGGCTGCGATCAGTTCGGCGATCTGGTCGATGTGGCGCGCCTTGAACAGCGGCGTGTCCTCGGCGGTCTGGCCGAAGCGCTCAAGCGCGGGAAAAGCCCGCCACTGCGCGCCATAGACCGGCCCCAGATCGCCGTTTTCATCGGCCCAGTCGTCCCAGATGGAAACGCCGTTTTCCTTGAGATAGCGGATGTTGGTGTCGCCCGACAGGAACCACAGCAGTTCGTGGATGATCGACTTCAGGTGCAGCCTTTTCGTCGTGACCAGCGGAAATCCATCGGCCATGGCATAGCGGCACTGCATCCCGAAGGCCGACACCGTGCCGGTGCCCGTGCGGTCGTCCGACACCCGTCCCCGGGCCAGAACCTGTCGCAATGCGTCGTGATATTGCTGCATCCCGTGACCCCGTGCCGATCAGAATAGCCCGAACTTACCCGAGCGCGGCGGTCAGCACCACCACATATGGCGCCAAAACGGCGGCACCAGACAAAATGCTGGGGCGTGGTGCGCAAACTCCACAGCTTGCAGTGAAAACCGGCGCGCGATGCGTTTACCTTGACTTCGCACCGCAAACCGTTGATTTTTTGAAAAAAACCAGGCAGAAATGGGCAGGCAGTGATGTTCAGAAAATACCTTGCGGTCAGCGCGCTGACCGGACTTGTGGCGTGCAGCGGCGGCGAATTCCTGTTCGACGAAAACGCCGGTGGAACCCCCGCCCCTCCCGGCGGCACTCCTATTGTAAACCCCGACATCTTAGGCGTCCCCGAGAGCTTGGCGAAGAACCTGAGTTCAATCAGTTTCAATCCCAACGGGCAAAACATCACGGTCGAAATTGCGTCGCTCGATACAACGCCGCTCAGGGCCGTTTATGCGCGCCGCCCCTCGATGGATATAAACGGGTACACGGCCTATGCCGTGCAGGAGGATGCGCTGGACCGGCTTTTTGTCGCGCTTGTCGCCGAAAGCGATGATGGCAGCGTGCAGGCCGGTGTCGTCAGCGATGGCGGGCAGTTTCAGCGGTATTTCTCCGGCGGATATTACACGCGCGCGGGCGCATTTACTCGGCCAACCATCGGCACCGGCCCCGGTGCGGGACAGGTTTCGTACGCGGGTGCGTATGCCGGACTGGTCAATGGCGGTGGCGACGGCACCGAACTTTTGCCCGTGCCTGATACGATAAACACCGTCCTGCTGCCAGCGCAACCGGGGCAAATCAGCGGATCGATCTTCATCAACGCAAATTTTGCCGACAACACCTTAAACGGGGCTATCTATGACCGGGTGCTGGTGGATCTCGATTTGACGCTGGATTCGATCATTCTGCTGCCAACTGATATCTCAGCCAATGGCACGTTTCTTGGCGATGTCGAATTCGAAGACGGCAGTACGGATATAGGCGACTACGGCGGAATCTTCGGCGGCACAGGTGCAAGCAGTGTCGGCGGCATCATCGCCCTGACCCAATTCAGTGGTGAACTTGAAAACGAAGAAGAAATCGGCGTCTTCGTCCTGACCCAATGCGGCCTGCCGGGTGACGCGCCGATCTGCGCCAACGTCGAGCCGCGCTGAGGTGCATCCGAAACTGGCCCTGGTCGGCCTGACTTGCCTTGCCCTGCTGGGCCCGGTCGGGCCGGGCAGCGCCGCACCGACCGACCTGACGCTGCCCGAGGCGCGCAAGATGGCGCTGGAGGCCAGCCTGCAAGGCCGGCATGCCCTGGCCGTGACCCTGGCGCGCGAACTGCTGAAGGCCGATCCGCAGGATCCCGCAGCTCTGCTGGCCCTGGCGACGATGCGGCTGGCCACGGGCGATGCGGCGGGCGCCTATCGGTTGGGGCGGCTGTCGTTCAGAAACGCCGACAGCAGGGCGCTGCACCACCAGGCCGCCCGTGTCACCGCCCTGTCGGCCCTGGCCCAGGATCAGACGCTGCGCACAAGGTTCTGGCTGCGCCGCGCCGCCGACACGGCACCCGACCCCCTGTCGCGCGCCCGGGTGATGCGCAACTACAGGCTGTTGCAGGAAAAATCGCCTTGGCGGCTGAAATTCAACCTGGCGTTCAGCCCGTCGGACAATGTGAACGGCGGCAGCGACAGCGCCTTCAACATCATCGACGGCGTGCCCCTCGTCGGCTTGTTGTCGCCCAGCGCCCAGGCTCTGCCCGGCCTCGTCGCCCAGGCCTCGGCCAACCTGTCCTATCGGCTCTCGGAATCCGCGACCCGCCAGACCCTGCTCACCGGCGCCCTCGCGATCAAGCGGGTGCGCCTTGACCCCGGCGCCCAGGGCGCGCCCCTTCCCCCGCCCTTCACCACGCCGCAGTTGACCAACAGCGATCTTGCCGCGACATCGGCGCAACTCGGGCTGAGCCATGTCAGCCGCCCGCAAGACAGCGCCCTGACCCGGAACTACGACCTGACATTCACCGGGGTCTGGCAGGCCGGGACGCGGGCCTATTTCGGGGTGGACGCGGGTGTCGAACTGCAACTTGCGCTGGACAAGACGAAAACCGCGACCGCCAGCCTGGGTGTCGAACACCGCAGCCATGCCAGCGGGCGCGATGCGCGGATCGTGACATTCGGCGCAGGCATGACGTTTCTGCTGCCCAACGCCTCGCGCCTGCGGGCCGCGATGCAGCTTCGCCATTCGGACGGGCCGGTCTTCACCTCGCGCAGCGCTGTCGCCCAGATAAACTGGGCCCTCGGCAAGCCGATCAGATCGGTGGCGCTGTCCATAACCGTCGGCGGAAGTTATGTCGACTATCCGACATATTCCGTGGGCTTCATCGGCGTTCCGGGCGGGCGGCAGGACGAATCGCTGTTCGCGCAGATCGACGCGACGTTCACGGCGGTGCAATACGCCGGATTTTCACCCAGCCTGCGGTTGCGACACACCCGGACCGACAGCAACGTGTCGCGCTTTGCCGGCTCCGAACTGGCCTTGTCAGTCGGTTTCGAATCGCGGTTCTGAAGCGTTTCGGCTCACGCCAGACAGACCGCAAGGCGTCCCGCACCCTTTCCCCCGCCCGCCGACATGCTAAGCTCAGTGCCAGAGAAAGAGAGGGCGCAATGCAAATCCAATACCTGCACACCATGGTCCGGGTGAAAGACCTGGAAAAATCGATGGCGTTCTATGTGTCGCATCCCGGACGGTAGTATGGCTGTCTCTTGAACAGCGCCGGTTTCAGTTTGTGCCAGTCTTTCATGGTTTGCAAGGGCGTCTTGCTGCCCAGGGCTGATTGCGGGAGCTGTTGG
>Ga0105054_10002854_pt1 | contig 27266 bp, 22 predicted proteins | sample BON02_FD_78091 | JGI IMG/M metagenome (GOLD analysis project Ga0105054, IMG submission 78091) | Freshwater microbial communities from Lake Bonney liftoff mats and glacier meltwater in Antarctica - BON-02 (megahit assembly) | ecosystem: Environmental > Aquatic > Freshwater > Ice > Glacier...
AGGTGCTCGATGAGTACTTCCAAGGATTCTCCAGCGACCCGGCGTTTAGTGATGCCACCACCGTCGCCGACTTCGTGACCGGTCGTTTCCTCGAGGGTGAGGTTGACAGGGTGGTGCTTGTCTACAACGAGTTCAAGTCGGTCATGGAGCAGCGCGTCACGGCCACGCAGTTGCTGCCGGTGCCGCGCGATGTCGTGGACGACGCCGATGGCGACGGCGTGCTGGACGACGATTTCGAGTTCAGCAAGGCCCTCGCCGAATTCGAGCCCGAGCCGCAGGCCCTGCTCGAGCAGTTGCTGCCGACCTTCGTCAGCACCACGATCTACCGCGCGCTCCTCGAGAGCGCGGCCGCTGAACACGCCGCACGGCGTACGGCCATGAGGAACGCGTCCGACAACGCGGGTCAGATCATCGACGACCTCACACTCGCAATGAACCGGGCCCGCCAGGCCGCGATTACTCAGGAGATTCTTGAGGTTGTCGCTGGCGCGGACGCACTCAGCTAGACCCCACGCAGAACCAGAACCCACACCGAACGGGACGGATCACGAGCACATGAGTACCAACGGGAAGAACATCGGGACGATCCTCGAGATCAAGGGCGTCGTGCTCGACGTCCGGTTTGGCGACGACCTGCCGGGCATCTACAACGCCCTGGAGATCACTCGTCCCGACGGCACCACCCTCGTCGCCGAGGTGCAGCAGCTGCTCGGCGACGGCAAGGTGCGCGCGGTCGCCCTCGATACCACCGACGGCCTGTCGCGCGGCACCGATGTGGTTGACACGGGCGGGGCCATCTCGGTGCCGGTGGGCGAGCGCACCTTGGGCCGCATCTTCAATGTGCTTGGCGAGACGATTGACGAGGCCGGCCCCTTGGACGACGGGGAGCGCTGGCCCATCCATCGCGCGCCGCCAGCGTTCGACCAGCTGTCACCGACGTCCGAGATCTTCGAGACCGGCATCAAGGTCATTGACCTGCTTGCCCCGTACGTGAAGGGCGGCAAGGTGGGCCTGTTCGGCGGTGCCGGCGTGGGCAAGACCGTGCTCATTCAGGAGCTCATCCACAACATCGCCCAGGAGCATGGTGGACTGTCGGTGTTCGCAGGCGTGGGCGAGCGCACCCGTGAGGGCAACGACCTCTGGCTCGAGATGAAGGAGTCCGGCGTCATCGCGAAGACGGCGCTGGTGTACGGCCAGATGAATGAGCCGCCCGGCGCCCGCCTGCGTGTGGCCCTGAGCGGCCTGACCATGGCGGAGTACTTCCGTGATGTGGCCGGTCAGGACGTGCTGCTGTTCATTGACAACATCTTCCGGTTCGTGCAGGCGGGTTCTGAGGTATCGGCCCTCCTCGGTCGCATGCCGTCGGCCGTGGGGTACCAGCCCACCCTGCAGACCGAGATGGGCAACCTGCAGGAGCGCATCACGTCAACGCGTGACGGCTCGGTCACCTCGGTGCAGGCGATCTACGTACCCGCTGACGACCTGACCGATCCGGCCCCGGCCGCATCGTTTGCACACCTCGACGCCACGACCGTGCTCAATCGGTCCATCGCCGAGAAGGGCATCTACCCCGCGGTGGACCCGCTCGACTCGACCAGCCGCGCGCTGTCGGCCGACATCGTGGGCGAGGAGCACTACGGGGTTGCCATCCAGGTGCAGGAGATCCTGCAGCAGTACAAGGACCTGCAGGACATCATCGCCATTCTGGGTGTGGACGAGTTGACCGACGAGCAGAAGGTCACGGTGTCCCGTGCCCGCCGTATCGAGCGTTTCCTGTCGCAGCCCTTCAACGTGGCCGAGGCCTTCACCGGTACCCCGGGCGCCTACGTGTCCCTTCAGGACACGGTGCGGGGCTTCAAGGAGATTATCGAGGGCAAGCACGACGATCTTCCCGAGGGTGCCTTCCTTCTGGTGGGTACCATCGAGCAGGCCGTCGCCAAGGGTGCCGAGATGGTCAAGGCCGTCGCGTGAGCACGTCTTCTCCCGAGAAGAAGCGCCTCGGGGTGCAGATCCTCACCCCAGAGGGCTCCGTGCACGAGGGCGATGCCGCAATGGTCATCGCCCCGAGCGTGGGTGGCGAACTGGGCATCCTGCCGCGCCACGTGCCCCTCATCGTGCAGCTCAAGCCGGGTGAGACCCGCCTCAAGCTCATGGATGAGACCGAGGTCGTCATGGCCACCACCGGCGGCTACATGTCGGTGGAGGAGGACCGAGTACTCATCATGGTCGAGCAGGCCGAATTGGCCAGCGAGATTGACCGTGCCCGTGCCGAAGAGGCCCTGCATCGCGCCGAGGAGGCCCTTCTGGCCACCGGGGAGGATGTGGACGCCCGCCGGCGCGCCGAGGCCGCGCACAAGCGTGCCGAGAATCGTTTGAAGGTCATCGACAAGCAGTCGTAGGACTGCAACGGAGGAATAAATGGCACGTCCTGTTCGCGTGGTCGTGACCGGTGCCGCCGGTCAGATCGGCTACGCCTTGCTCTTTCGCATCGCCAGTGGCCAGTTGCTGGGTCCCGACACCCCGATCGAGCTGCGCATGCTCGAGATTCCGCAGGCCCGTGGCGCTCTGGACGGCGTTGCCATGGAACTCGACGACTGCGCCTTCCCGCTCCTCGCCAACGTCGTCCCCACGGACGACCCGAACGAGGCCTTCGACGGGGCCAACGTCTGCCTGCTGGTGGGCGCCCGTCCGCGCACCAAGGGCATGGAGCGCGGTGACCTGCTCGAGGCCAACGGCGCCATCTTCACGGTGCAGGGCAAGGCCATCAATGACACCGCCGCTGACGACGTCAAGGTGCTGGTGGTCGGGAACCCGGCCAACACCAACGCCCTCATCGCCATGCACAGCGCGCCGGACGTGCCCAACGACCGCTTCACGGCGATGATGCGCTTGGACCACAACCGCGCCCTCAGTCAGGTCGCCCAGAAGACGGGCGTGCCCGTCTCACAGGTCACAAACATGACCATCTGGGGCAACCACTCCGCCACTCAGTACCCGGACGTCGTGCACGCCAAGGTGAGCGGGGCGTCGGCGTGGGACGCCATCGGTGACGAGGCATGGGTTGCCGACACGTTTATCCCGACCGTGCAGACGCGTGGCGCCGCCATCATCGAGGCACGCGGCGGCTCGAGCGTTGCGTCCGCCGCCAACGCGGCCATTGACCACATGCGCGACTGGTGTCTGGGCTCGCGCCCCAACGACTGGGTCTCGATGGGTATCTGTTCCACCGGCCAGTACGGCACGCCCGAGGGCTTGGTCGTGGGTCTTCCGTGCACCTGCTCCGGCGGTCAGTGGAGCGTTGTGGAGGGTCTTGACCTCGACGAGTTCAGCAAGCCGCGCATTGACGCGTCGCTCGCGGAACTGGCCGAAGAGCGCGACGCCGTTCGGCAGTTGGGGCTCATCTAACCCCCCGAGTCGCCATGGCATTTGCGAAGGGGCCCCACGGGGCCCCTTCGCCGTTCTCATAGGATGATCGCGTGGGTATCGGTATTCCTTCCGTTCTGCGTATTCCGTCATTCCGCAATGTGTGGCTGGCCAGCGTGGCGTCCAACGGTGGCACCTGGCTGCAGGCGGTGGCAGCGGGGTGGTTGGTGTGGGAGCTCACGGGCAGCCCGGTGGTGGTGGGGGCTCTTGCCATGGCGTACCGCGCGCCCGCGCTCCTCTTGTCTACCTGGGGCGGCAAGATCGCCGACCGCAGCGACTGGCGCGTGGTGGGCATCGTCACGTTCCTCGTGCAGGCCGCCGGCGCGCTGGTACTGGCGGTCGCTACGTGGACGGGCGTCGTGGGCGTGCCCATCATCTTTGCCGCGACCGTCGTCATGGGCATCGGGTTCTCATTCGGGCTGCCGTCGGTGCTCGCACTGGTGCCCGCGCTTGTCCCGGTAGGGCGGCTGCAGGATGCCGTGGCGCTCAACGCGGTCGGCATCAACGTGGCGCGCATGGTGGGCCCGATGATCGGTGGCGTCGTGCTGGCGTTTGCGGGCGCCGCGTGGTGCTTCCTGCTCAACGCGGTCTCATTTCTCGCGCTTGTGCTGGCGCTTTCGGTCATCCCCCGGCTCGACCAGGGCGCGCGCCGCCCACAGTCCTTACGGGTGGCATTGCGCTACGCATTCACCGATGTGGCCGCCCGTCGTCTGCTGCTTGGGATGTCGCTGTTCATGCTGTTCGCGGGGCCCGTGCAGGAACTGGCGCCGGTGGTGGCCCATCGCGTGGGCGGGGGCCCGGTGACCCTGGGCCTGCTGCTTGGGGCCATGGGCGGTGGGGCGCTTGTGGGGGCTTGGCTCTTGAGCGTGCTCTCACGCCGGGGGTTGTCGCGACATGCGAGCATCCCTCTGGCGACGGTGGCCTTCGGCATTGCCCTCGTGGTGGTCGCAATCTCGCCGTGGGCCTGGCTCACCGTCACGGCAATGGTGGGCCTCGGGTGCTTCTGGATCTGGCTGCCCACCATCACCAATACCGCCATTCAGTTGTCGTCGCCATCGGGGCTGCGGGGGCGCATGCTCGGCTTCTACCAGCTGTCGGTGATCGCCCCAATCGCGCTTGGGGCCGTGGTGTTCGGGTGGTTGGCAGACTACATCGGCATTGGGTGGAGTCTGGGAATCGCCGCCGCGTGCCTTGTGGGGTGGGGAGCGTGGAGCGCCGTCCACCCCGTGTCCGAGATTGACCGCGACATCCACACGACGGGTACTTGATTACGAGAACCGGGGCCTACGGGGTCGGTGGGGCTCTCGGGTATGCTGGCGCGCGTGGAAGAGGTCCGTCTCGCAGAGCGGCTGATCGCCCACGACACCTCTGATTCCGCTGGCTTGGCGGTGGCCACCGACTTTGTCGCGGGCTGGCTGGAGGGTCGGGGCGCCGAGGTGACCCGTCGTACGTATGGCGACCACGAGGTGTTGCTCGCACAGGCGGGCGACGGACCCGTACGCATCGTGTTTCACGGCCATCTCGATGTGGTGCCGGGGCGCGATGATCAGTTCATTCCCCGCGTTGATGGCAACCGCCTCTTCGGCCGCGGCGCATATGACATGAAGGCCGCGCTGGGCGCGATGATGCTGGCCACGTGCGACCTCGTGGCGCGCCCTCCCGACGGCGCGACGGTCGAGTTCGTGATGGTGCCCGACGAGGAGTGCGCGCACCCCGGAGCCAACGCCTCCGAGATGCTTGTGGCCGATGGGCTGCGCGCCGATCTAGTGGTGTGCGGCGAGCCCACCGACATGCAGGTGGGTGTGCAGGCGAAGGGTGTCCTGATTCTCTCGATCAAGGTGGAGGGCCGTGCGGCCCATGGGTCCACCCCCTGGCTGGGCGACAACGCGGTCATGCGTGCGCTTGAGGTGTATCGCCGCATCGAGTCGCTGCCCTTCACCAATGCATCCACGCCGATGTTTGCCCGCCCGTCCGTGAATCTGGGTCGCATCGCTGGCGGCGATGCCGTGAACAAGGTCCCCGACTCGTGTCATATGGACGTGGACATCCGGTACCTGCCCGGTCAGGATCCCGAGGAGATCCTGCGTCAGGTGCGTGAGGCCGGGCCGTCGCACGTGGAGGTGTCCATCTCCCGTCCCCCTGCGGACACCGATCCGGATCACCCGCTTGTGACCGCGCTCATCAGCGCGGCGTCGGCCTACGACGACTGCACCACGTCGGTGGGGCGCAACGGCGCCTCCGATGCCGTGGCCTTTCTTGAGGTGGGCGTGCCCGCAGTGGAGTTCGGGCCGCATGGCGCGGGACATCACGGCCCCGACGAGTATGTGGACCTGCCAAGCCTCATTGGCTACCGGCGCGCGCTCGTGGACTTTGCCCATGCCGCTGGCGTCTTGGCGCCGCTGATCGCGATGCATCGCGGCAGAGTGGCGGGATCATGAGCGACGAACTTCCCCCGCACGCCGACGAGGATGAGGTCGCTGAGGTTCTGATCTCTGCCGGGGACGCCCCGGAGCCCACCGGCACCCGCGCCGCCTGGTATCGCGTACCGCGCCGCCGACGTCGCTGGCCGTGGGTGGTCATGTGGGTGGCGCTGCTCGTGGTGGGAGTTGGCGGCGGGCTGGCGGTGGCCAGCATCCAACTGCTGAATAACACACTCGTCAAGGCGAGCCCCGACACGCCCGTCGTGGCCCGCGCGTCCAAGGCCACCGATCCGGTGCTGCCAGATGCGCCCATCAACATCCTGCTGCTGGGATCCGACACGCGTGCCGGGCGGGCGGGCGGGGGCGATCCCGGGCGGTCCGACTCAATGATCCTCATTCGTATGGACAATCAGCAGGGCTTTCTGTCCATGCTGTCGTTCCCTCGCGATCTCTACGTGAACATCCCCGGGCACGGACTCGACAGGATCAATGCGGCGTTCGCGCTTGGCGGGCCCGCCAAGGCGATCGAGACGGTCAAGGCGCTCACCGGTCAGCCCATCAACTATTTCGTGAACATCGACTTCGAGGGGTTCGTGAAGTTGGTTGACCAAGTGGGCGGCGTCTATCTGGACGTGGACCGCAAGTACTTCAACGAGAACACGCCGGGCGAGGCCAACTCATACTCCGAGATCGACCTCAAACCCGGGTATCAACGCATGAACGGCAAGGATGCCCTGGCGTATGTGCGGTATCGCCACACCGACTCCGACTTCGCCCGCATTGCCCGGCAGCAGGCGTTCCTCAGCGAACTGAAGCGTCAGACCAACCGCTTCGGCAACCTGACCGAGATCCCGGCATACGCCAGCATCTTCGCCGACAACATCGTCACCAACGTCAAGTCGGTGCCTGTGCTCTTGGGTATCCTCGAGCAGGGAGTTACGACCGACAAGGACCGCATCGCACGCGTGGCCATCAGTGGCACCCCGACGATGCGCAACGGTGCCTCCGTCGTTGAGGCGTCGCCCAGCGAGATCGCGGCCAAGGTTGACGAGTGGCTGCACCCGTCGTTCACCGCGGGCAGTGGCGCCGCGGTGGTGAGCCCCAATGAGGTCAGTATTTCGGTGCTCAATGGCAACGGGCGGTTGCTCAACGCCGATTCCGCAGCTCAGCAACTGCGCGACAAGGGGTGGAACGCAACGACCGACGGCAACGCCGAGGCGTTTGGCAAGACGCAGACCATCGTGGAGTACGCCGATGGACGGCGTGACGCCGCTCAGGCCGTGGCCAAGCTGTTCGGGCTCAACACGGCCCTTGCAGCAATGACCAAAAGCGATCAGGCCAAGGGCACCACGGTGGACCTGCGCGTGGTGGTGGGCGAGTCGTACACGGGGCAGTTGACGACGCCTGCCAAGCGGCGGAAGACCACGCCTCGCAAGGCCGACGTCGAGTGGACCACCTCACTCGTGCCGCTGATGTCACGCGTTCAGAAGGCCACCGGCCTGAAGGTGATGGTGCCGATGCGTGTTCCCAATGGGTCGGCGCTGAAGATCGTGCGCAGTTACCGCGTGAACACCGGTGGGAAGGGGCCGCAAGCCCTGAAGTTGGTGTTCCGCGTGCCCACGGGCACGTATTGGGGTTACCAGATGCTGGACTGGGCGAACCCGCCACTCCTCGAGGGCCGTACCGGTGTGGTGAACAGTGGTGGTCGTGAATATTCGACCTTCTATGACGGCAAGAATCTGATGCGTCTCGCGTGGCAGAAAGACGGCGTGACCTACTGGGTCGCGAACACCTTGGACTATCGGCTCTCCCCCGAGACGATGTACGCCATCGCCAAGTCGTCGCTGCCGATCGGGCGCGCCAAGTTGCCTGCCGGGGCCACCTCGACACCGCTGCCCATCGAGCAGGACGCCTACACCCCGTGAGTGCCTCACGCATTGGTGTCATCGGGGCCGGCTACGTCGGCCTTGTGACGGGCGTGTGCCTCGCGTCGCTGGGCCACTCGGTGACCCTGCGCGACATCGACCCCGACAAGGTCCGCATGATCGCGGCGGGCGAGCCCCCGATCCACGAGGACGGTCTGGCCGAGTTGATGCAGGCGAACCGTGAGCGCCTGCACGCCACGCTCGACATGGGTGAGATGCTCGCCGCATCGGAGATCGTGTTCATCGCCGTTGACACACCGCCCACGCACTCGGGCGACGCCGACCTGTCGCGCGTGATGACCGTGCTCGACGAATTGGAGGCTTCGGGCGATGCCGCCGGCCACGTACTGGTGATGAAGAGCACTGTGCCGGTGGGTACCGGCGAGCGCATTCGCATGGAGCTGGACAAGCGCGGGCTCGCGGACGTTGGCTACTGCTCCAACCCGGAGTTCCTGAAAGAGGGTGTGGCCATCGCCGACTTCCTGAACCCGGATCGGGTCGTGGTCGGCGATTTCCACGCTGTTGACGGCGACCGCGTGGCGGCCCTGTACCAGGTCCTTGGTGCACCGGTGCTGCGCACCTCGGTGCCGACGGCCGAGATGATCAAGTACGCATCAAATGCATTCCTGGCCACCAAGATTTCGTTCATCAACGAGATCGCCAACGTGTGCGAGGAGGTGGGCGCCGACGTGATCGAGGTTGCACAGGGTATGGGACTCGATCCGCGCATTGGGCCCGAGTTCCTGTCTGCGGGAATCGGATTTGGTGGCAGTTGTTTTCCAAAGGATGTGAATGCGCTGAAGCAGTTGGCGGGCAACAGCGGCTACCACTTCCAGCTGCTCACCTCCGTCATCGAGGTGAACGAGCTGCAGAAGCGCCGGGTCATCGGCAAGCTCAAGCGTCACCTCGGCCCCTTGGAGGGACGCAAGATCGCCCTGCTCGGCCTCGCGTTCAAGCCCGGCACCGACGACATGCGCGAGGCATCCAGCATGGTGCTGGCCGGTCGCCTGCTGGCCGAGGGTGCCACGGTGCACGGGTACGACCCCGTGGCAGTCGAGGCCGCGCGCCACCGGATGCACGCGGTTGACCTGTTCGACGATGCCGAGGCCTGCGTGACCGGCGTTGACGCCGTGGTGCTGGTGACCGAGTGGCCCGAGGTGGTGGGTCTCGACTGGCCACGTGTGCGCGCGCTGATGCGTGGTGACGTGCTGGTGGACGGGCGTAATGCCCTTGACCCGCAGGCCATGGTGACGGCCGGATTCGCCTACGAGGGCATCGGGCGGGTCATCCCCTCGTGACCGCGGTGTCGCAGGTGGATCAGGCGGTCATCCTGGTTGGCGGGCAGGGCACGCGCATGCGCCCCCTCACCGACAGGCGTCCGAAGCCGATGCTGCCGCTACTTGACCTGCCGTTCGTGGAACGTCAGATGGAGCATCTGGTGCGCGCGGGGGTGACCACCATCGTCTTTTCGTGCGGGTACCGCCCCCGCGAGATCGAGCAGTACTTCGGTGATGGATCAGCGCGCGGGCTACGCATTGGATATGTGGTTGACCCCGAGCCCCTTGGCACGGCCGGTGCCGTGGCCAACGCCGCCGCCCTGCTGCATGACGGTGACGTTTTCGTGCTGAACGGCGACATCCTCACCGACCTCGATCTGGCTGCGCTCGTGGCACACCACCGTGCGTTGGGTGCCGAGGCCACCATCGCGCTCACCCCGGTTGATGACCCGAGTGCCTTCGGGCTGGTGCGCACCGATGCTGATGGACGCGTGAGTGCGTTCGTCGAGAAGCCGTCACCGGGCGAACTGATTCCCGGCGAGCCGTACCGCATCAACGCCGGCACCTACGTGTTGTCGGCCAGCGCCCGGGCAGCAATCCCCCAAGGGGTGCAGGTGTCGATCGAGCGCGATACGTTCCCGCTGCTGGCCGCCCGCGGAGGGGTCGCCGCGCTGGCGTCTGACTGCTATTGGCGCGATATCGGCACGCCCGCGTCGTACCGCGAGGCCCACCTCGACGTGCTGGACGGCCGCGTGGGGTTCATCCCATCGCCCGGCAGCTCGTGGGTGGATGCCTCTGCCAACGTGGCGGGCACCGCAATCATCGGTGCGGGCGCCTGTATTGGTCCGGGTGCTGTCGTGGGACCCGGCGCGGTGGTGCAGGGTGCCATCGTGGGCGCGGGCACCATCGTGGGCGCGGGCGCGCGCGTGGTGGGCGCGGTACTCGGGCGGGGCGTCCGCGTGGGGGATCGGGCCGTCCTCGATGGGCTGGTCGTCGCCGGCGACGACGCCGTGATCGGCGAGGCAGTCGCGATTCATGGCGATGTGGTCATTGGCACCGGCGAAACGGCCGAGGGCGACGGGCCCCGCTGATAGCCTGCCCGACGTCGCCGGGACCCCTTCCCCGGCTCTGAGACGGGGGATTTTCAGGATGTCGGAGCTGGACCTTCCCGAGGTATTGGCGGTTGACCGCGCGGGCCTGATTGACGGGCTGTCGCAGTCGGTCGCCATGTTCGACGCCGCTCGACATGGAGCCGAGGCGCTCGAGATCCCCTTCAGCGGCGATGCCGTGCAGGACGTGCTCATCTGCGGGATGGGTGGATCTGCCGTGGCCGGCGACCTCATTGCCACCACGTACTACGAGCGCTTGCGGCGCCCGCTTGTGGTGCACCGGGGGTATTACCTGCCGGGTTGGGCGGGTGACACGACGCTGCACCTGCTGCTGTCGTACTCGGGCGAGACCGAGGAGACGTTGACCGCGGCAATGCAGACACTTGAGCGCGAGTCGCCGGCGATCGGGGTAACGAGTGGCGGCAAGTTGGACTCGTGGTACGGCAACCACGGCGTGCCGATTCTGAAGATTCCGGGTGGCATGCAGCCCCGAATGGCCCTGCTGCACATGCTCATCCCGGCGGTGGTGTTCTTGGCGCGGCTGGGCATCATTCCCCCGCAAGAGGCCGAGTTGGACAGCGCCCGCGAGGCCATCGCATCGGCCATCGAGGCCTACGGGCCCAGCCAGCCAACCGAGACCAATCCCGCCAAGCAGTTGGCGCTGCGGCTGGCCAACACGGTGCCGGTCATCTACGGCGCCGAGGCCACCGCGGGCGTCGCATTCCGCTGGAAGTGCCAGTTCAACGAGAATGCCAAGCAGCCGTGCTTCTGGGCCGCGCTGCCCGAGATGAACCACAACGAGATCGTGGGCTGGGAGCATGCGGGCGCGTTCGGAGATCTGGCCACGATCGTGATGCTGCGCGACCCGCACCAGCACCGTCAGGTAGAGCGTCGTATGGGGCTGACCCGCGAGATCGTCAGTCCCCACGTGAGCGATGTCATCACCATCGAGGGTGACGGCGACACCCCCCTGGCCCGCATGCTCGATTTGGTGCTCTTGGGCGACTACGTCACGCTGTACTCCGCGTGCCTTCGGGGAGTGGACCCGGACCCCGTGGACAGCATCGGCGTATTGAAGAAGGGCCTCGCCACCACCGGGAATCAGCGCCTGCAGCCGGGTGAGAGTGGCAGCATCTAGCTCTGGTACCCTCCACGCGCTTCCGAACGAACCAAGGAATCAGCCTGTGACGACGAACGTCAAGCATCACGTTGCCGACCTGGGGCTCTCTGAGCTCGGGCGTCAGCGCATTGAGTGGGCCGACCGGGAAATGCCCGTGCTCGCCAGTATCCGTGCGCGCTTCGAGAAGGAGCGTCCGCTCGAGGGCCTCCGTATCTCTGCATGCCTACACGTAACCAGTGAGACGGCCAACTTGGCCCGCACGCTAAAGGCCGGTGGTGCCGACGTTGTGCTCGTGGCCTCCAACCCGCTGTCCACACAGGACGACGTGGCAGCCGCCCTGGTGCATGAGTACGGCATCGCCACCTACGCCATCAAGGGCGAGGATGACGAGACCTACTACACGCACCTCACGGCCGCCATTGACCATGCGCCGCAGATCACCATGGACGACGGTGCCGACGTGATCGGCGTGCTGCACGGCGACCGTCGCGAGATGATCGACGGCATCATCGGTGGCACGGAGGAGACCACCACGGGCGTCATCCGCCTGAAGGCCCTCGAGGCCGAGGGCAAGCTCGCCTTCCCGGTTATTGCGGTGAACGACGCGAACACGAAGCACATGTTCGACAACCGCTACGGCACTGGGCAGTCCACGCTGGACGGCCTGCTGCGTGCCACCAACATTCTCATCGCCGGCCGCAAGTGCGTGGTGGGTGGGTATGGCTGGTGCGGTCGCGGGCTCGCGTCGCGTCTGAAGGGCATGGGTGCCCACGTCATCGTTCTTGAGGTGGACCCGCTCGCCGCGCTCGAGGCCGTCATGGACGGTTTCGAGGTGCTGCCCGTCGCCGATGCCGCCAAGACGGGCGACATCTTCATCACGGCCACGGGCAACATTCACGTGCTGCGTCGTGAGCACTTCGAGCACATGAAGGACGGGGCGATCATCGCCAACACCGGCCACTTCAATGTGGAGATTGACATCCCCGGTCTTGAGGAGTTGGCCGATGGGGTGCGCGAAGTGCGTCCGTTCGTGCAGGAGTACGCGCTGCGCAATGGCCGCAAGGTGTATCTGCTGGCTGAGGGTCGCCTGTTGAACCTCTCGGCAGCCGAGGGTCACCCGGCCTCCGTGATGGACATGAGCTTTGCCAATCAGGCGCTGTCGGCCGAGCACCTGGCGCTCAACCACGCATCACTCGAGAACACCGTCTACACGGTGCCCGCGGACATTGACGCCGAAATCGCTCGTCTCAAGCTGTACGCGATGGGTGTCGAGATCGATGCCCTTACCGAGGAGCAGCAGAAGTACCTCGCGTCGTGGGATCAGGGCACCTGATCGCATGACGGTACGGAGTGGCCACCGTGTGGGGCATGCGACGAGCAGCGCCCCACACGGCTTGGCCCCCAACGACATCCTCGCGCTGGTGGACGGCGCGGTGGTGATGCTGGACCAGACCCGCCTTCCCAGCGAGGTCACACACGTGCGCTACGAGGATTGGGCGGGCGTTGTGCATGGCATCAGGACCATGGTGGTGCGTGGTGCACCCGCCATCGGCGTGGCGGGCGCGCTGGGCGTGGCCCTGGCCGCCGATCGTGCGGCGGCCACCACGGCGGTGCGCGCGGAGTTCGACAGGGAGATGGCCCGGGCGATTACCGCCCTGCGCGAGGCGCGCCCGACCGCGGTGAACCTGGCATGGGCCGTTGACCAGATGGGCGAGATCGTGGCCCATCACGAGGGCACGCCACACGAGATCGCCGCCGAGTTGGCGGCGGCGGCACGGCGTATCCACACCGACGAGGTTGACCGCTGCCGTGCCATCGGCCAGCAGTCACTCGCGCTGCTGACCCGTGGCGCACGCATCCTCACCCATTGCAACGCAGGTGCCTTGGCCACCGGGGGGTACGGCACGGCACTCGGTGTCGTGCGGGCGGCCTACGACGCCGACCCCACCGTGACGGTGATCGTCGGTGAGACCCGCCCGCTGCTGCAGGGGTCGCGCCTCACGGCGTGGGAGTTGCAGCAGGAGGGCATCCCGTACACGCTGATCACTGACAACATGGCCGCGGCGATGATGGCCCAGAGGCGCGTCACCCATGTGGTCGTGGGCGCTGACCGCATCGCTGCCAATGGCGATGTGGTCAACAAGATCGGTACCTACGGCGTGGCCATCCTTGCCCGCGACCACGGAATCCCATTCATCGTTGCGGCGCCGACATCAACACTCGACCTCTCCATGCCGAGTGCGGCCGAGATCCCGGTTGAGGAGCGCGTAGCTGACGAGGTGCGCGGCTTGTCGCTCTTCGGCCTGCCCGCTTCACCTCGGGATGCCCCCGTGGCCAACCCGGCCTTCGATCGAACACCTGCCCGGCTCGTGACGGCCATCGTTACGGAGCAGGGCGTGCATCGCGCGCCGTACGAGCGGTCCCTCGCCGCCGCCTGGCGGGCGGCTACTTCAGGCGGTACGTGATGCGACCGCGGGTGAGGTCGTATGGGGAGACCTCGACTTTCACGCGGTCGCCGGGGTTCACGCGGATGTAATTGCGCCGCATACGCCCGGCCAACTTGGCGAGTACCACATGGCCGCCATCGAGCTCGACGCGGAAGAACGTGTTGGGGAGGGCCTCAGTGACCTCACCCTCGAACTCAATCGCCTGTTCCTTCTCGGTTGAAACGGTGATGCTCCTGTGTGTTGACGTCCGGGACCGCGAGTCCCGCTTCCCGGGAAAGGTAGCGCGGTCGTCACCCCAACGCGTGGTATCCGCGGCAATTGCGATGCTCGTGGCACGTCCCGATGGGCAATGCTGGCGCAGTGCCATCGCGTCTGATCCGTGCGTTCGTCGAACTGATCATCCCCGGTGCGTGTGCCGGCTGCGGACTGCCGGGTGAGCCACTGTGCGCCGCGTGCCGTGCCGCTCTCCCGCTGCTCGGCCGCCTGGGGTGCCTGCGCTGCGGCCATCCGGGGCCCGTGGAGGTGACGGCCTGCCGCGAATGCCCACCTGCGCTCGGCTGGTCGCGTCAGGCGCTGGCATACGACGCACCCGTTGCTCGTCTGATGGAGGCATTCAAGGACGCGCGCCGCCGGGCGTTGGCCCATCCGCTTGCCGCCGTCATGGCCGAGCGCATCGCGTCGCCCGCGCGGGATGCGGTGCTGGTGCCGATTCCGCTGGGTCGCGATCGGCTGGCGGACAGAGGGTTCAATCAATCTCTGCTTCTGGCCCGGCGGCTTGGGCAGTACTGGCAGCGCCCGGTGCTGGCCGCCCTGTCGCGCGAGGACGGGGGCCAGCGCCAGCGGGGATCGTCGCGATCGGCCCGCGCCGGCCAGGTGGCGGGGATGTTCACCGCACGTGGCCCGGCACCGCACCACGTGGTGCTGGTGGACGATGTGCTTACCACGGGGGCCACGTTCACGGCCGCCGCGCGTGTGCTGCGTGCCGCTGGTTGTGCCCACGTGGGTGCGGTCGCAACGGCGCGCGTCGTTGTGGCTCGGCGTCCGAGTAGAGTCGGGTGACGGAGATCGACGCTCAAGGGGGGTGCGACATGGAACTCCATGTCAGGGGAAGGAATGTCCCGGTCACCGACGCGCTTCAGGCGCATGCAGAGAAGCGACTGCATAAGTTGGAGCGGGTGCTTGGTCCCGTGGCGGATACCGCACTGGTGGAGCTGGAGCTCTCGGTTGAGCACAACCCGAGCATCGCGCGCAGCCAGATCGCCGAGGTGACCGTGCGGGGTAAGGGGCCCGTGTTGCGCGTGCGCGAGGCCGACTCCGACATGTACGCGGCCATTGATCTGGCCGCCCATCGCATCGAACGTCAGGCGCAGCGCTACCGCGAGCGGCACAAGGACCACCACGGACCGGGTATCGACGCGATTGCGTCCACGCCGGCCGAGCTCGCGGCGCTTGAGCGAAATGGGCACGAGGTCACGGGCGCCCTCGAGAAGGCGCCTCCCATCAGGATCGTGCGCAACAAGCGGTTTGACATGCCGTCGCTCACACCCGAGGACGCTGCGGTGCGGCTGGAACTGATTGACCACGCGTTCTTCGTCTTCCGCAACGAGACCAGTGGCGATGTGAGCGTGATCTACCGCCGGCGTGACGGTGACTTCGGCCTGATTGAAGGAGTTTGACGCGACCGATCGCGTTTTGAGGCGGGCCATCGCGGTGCTCGCGGCCATGTCGGTGGCCATGAGTACCGCCGTGGCCGCCGATTCCGCGCTGGTGGCCGAGCTCACCGGGCTCGTGCCCAACCCGCCGCTTGTGACGTCGGGTGCTGTTGTGTCCGCATCATCGGATGGCGCAGGCGCGGTGGCCGACACCGCGTTGTCCTTGGGTAACCCCGGCTTGGCCGATTTGAAGGCCGTGCTCGTGGCGCAGGGCGCAGAGGCCACGGTGACCGTGCGCCGTACCGTCGTTGTGGGCGGCATCAGCACCTCGTTCGCCGCCGGGTTCGCGTCGCCAGCGGGCGCCCGCGCATCGCAGCGGCGCGTCGTGAACGCCGTACTGGCATCGCCGGGTGCCACAACTGGGCTCAACGCCGAACTCGAGTTGTCGCCGGGCGGCCGTGTGGCCATCGCCGTCGCGCCTGACGGGTCGCTCTCCATCGTTGCCATCGCCGCCCGCGGTGGGCGGCTTGTGGGTAGCGTCACCACCAAGCCGGGTGCGCCCGCCGGTGACCTGACCCCGTTTGTGACCGGCATTGACCAGTCGATCGCGCTCATTGCTCCTGTTGCGGGCGCAACCACGGTCGAACTCGGCGTGAGCGATGAACTGCGCCTGGCCATCCGCGCCGCATGGGCCGCTCTGGCACGCACGGGTGCGGAGGTCGGGGGCACCATGGTGGCCGCGCAGGTGGACGGCGTGACGTGGGTGATGGCCGACATGGGTGCGCCTGGTGCGCCGGACTACCGGCTGTTTCGCGGGCTTAACGCCACCAGTTATCAAGTGATGGGCGCGGTGGCGTTCACCGGTGCGTGCCCGGCGATTCCGGTGGCACTGCGCGAGGTCTGGGGCTACCAGTCAGAGTGCGCACCCGACGACCTGGGGTTGCCGCTGCCCGGCACAACCCCGCTTGCCCCGGGGCAGCTTCCCGAGCCCGTGCAGGGCAATGGGCAGTGGATCTGGCAGATGAACCGATCCGGCAGCGTGGCGTCAATCATCGCCCGCGCGCAGCGCTATGGCATACGCACGCTCTACATCAAGTCGGGCGATGGCCGCTCGTACTGGACGCAGTTCGATCGTGCGGTGGGGCCGCTGAAGGCGGCTGGGCTGCGCGTGTGTGCGTGGCAGTACGTCCGTGGCAAGCGCCCCGAGGCCGAGGCCGCCATCGCTGCGCGCGCGGTGCGCGCTGGCGCCGACTGCTTCGTCATTGATGCCGAGTCCGAGTTCGAGCGCGGCCGCGACCGTTACACCCGGGTGCAGCGTTACATGCGTGCGCTGCGCGCCCGGGTGGGCCCGACGTACCCCGTCGGCATGACCACATTCCCGTATGTGGACCTGCACGGTCGGTTTCCGTACACGGCGTTCTTCACTGGTCCCGATGCGGCCAACTTCACCATGCCGCAGGTCTACTGGAAGGCGTTTCGTGTGCGCGCGGGAACCGCCGTGGAGCGCACCATCCGGTGGAACCGCATCTTCGGCGTGCCCATCGCGCTGATCGGCAGTACGTACATGCGTGAGAGTAAGGCCGAGATCACGTCGTTCCGTTGCGCTGCGCAGGCCGCGGGCATTCAGAGCGTGAGCTGGTGGGAGTGGCAGAAGACCCGCGCACGGCAGTGGTCGTCGCTGGGAACCCCGCTGTCATGCCGCACCACGGCGTCGTTGCCTGTGGGCAAATATCCGGTCTTTGGCTTGAAGGCCAGAGGTGATGCCGTGCGCAGGTTGCAGCAACTTCTCGTGGCCACCGGCGTGCCGGTGCCCACCACTGGCGTGTTCGGGGTTCGGACGGCTGCCGCCCTTGCCGCGTACCGCACGGCGCGCGGGCTGGCGCAGTCAGCGACGACCGATGACGGAACGTGGACGGACCTGCTCGCGCGTACTGGGGCGCAGGCGACCGCGATTATTGGGTAGGGCAGTCACTGCTTGGTACGATCGGCGTTCTTTCCGAGCCCGGGCGACGCCTGAATGAGCACCGAGATTCTCAACAAGTTCCTTCGCTTCGGCGAGGGGCGCAGTATGAAGGCGCACCACGCGCGGGTGCAGCGCATCAATGCGCTGGAACCCGAGATGCAGGAGCTGACCGACGAGCAGCTGCGCGAGCGCGTAGAGGCCATCCGTGCGCGCCTCGCCGACGGCGCCGAGATGGACGAGGCGCTTGACGAAACGTTCGCCCTGGTACGCGAGGCGTCGTGGCGCATGCTGGGCCAGCGCAATTACGACGTTCAGCTCATCGGCGCGATGGTGCTGCACGAGGGACAGATCGCGGAGATGCGCACCGGTGAGGGTAAGACTCTGGCCGCGGTGCCCGCGATGGTGCTGAATGCGCTCACGGGCAACGGCGTCCATCTGGTCACGGTGAACGACTACCTCGCCCACCGTGACGCCAACTGGATGCGGCCCATCTACGAGATTCTCGGCCTGACGGTGGGGGTGATCGGATCGATGATGCCGGAGGACGAGCGCCGTCAGGCCTACGCCGCGGACATCACGTACGGCACCAACTCGGAGTTCGGCTTCGACTACCTGCGCGACAACATGGCCGTGCGGCTTGACGACTGCGTGCAGCGCGGGCACACGTTTTGCATCGTGGACGAGGTGGACTCGATCCTCATTGACGAAGCCCGCACGCCGCTCATCATCTCGGGCGTCCCCGAGGCCGCAGCCGACACGTACTACCGCTTTGCCCGCATCGTGCCCACGCTGAAGAAGGGCATCGACTACGAGGTGGACGAGAAGCACAAGACCGTCGCCCCGATGGAGACCGGAGTGGACAAGGTGGAGCGTGCCCTTGGCATTGACCACCTGTATCTCGACGTGCACGGCCAGTTGGTGAACCACTTCATCCAGGCGCTCAAGGCCGAGTCGCTGTTTCGCAAGGACAAGGAGTACATCATCCGCGACGGCGAGGTGCTCATCGTTGATGAGTTCACCGGCCGTGTGTTGGAAGGCCGGCGCTACTCGGAGGGCCTGCATCAGGCCATCGAGGCGAAGGAGGGCCTGAAGATCCGCGAGGAGAACCAGACGCTCGCCACGATCACCCTCCAGAACTACTTCCGCATGTACGACAAGTTGTCGGGTATGACCGGTACGGCCGCAACTGAGGCCAACGAGTTCAACAAGATCTACAAGACCGAAGTGGTGAGTATTCCCACGCACCAGCCGATTGTGCGTCGTGACGAGAACGACTTCATCTACAAGACGAAGGACGCCAAGTTCCGTGCCGTGGTTGAGGACATCGCCGACGCGCACGACCGGGGCCAGCCCGTGCTGGTGGGCACCATCAGCGTCGAGGTGTCCGAGATGCTGTCCGGCATGCTCGAGCGCCGGGGCGTTCCGCACAACGTGCTCAATGCCAAGCAGCACGAGAAGGAGGCCGAGGTCATCGCGCGCGCCGGTGACCGCGGGGCCGTGACCATCGCGACCAACATGGCCGGCCGTGGCGTTGACATCAAGTTGGGCGATGGCGTGTCCGATCTGGGTGGCCTGTACGTGGTGGGTACAGAGCGCCATGAGAGTCGGCGTATTGACAACCAGTTGCGTGGCCGTTCCGGGCGCCAGGGCGACCCGGGCATGACGCGCTTCTTTCTCTCGGCCCAGGACGACCTCATCCGCATCTTCTCCGGCGACCGGATGTACAAGATTCTCGACCGCTTGGGGCCGGGCGACGACCTGCCCCTCGACTCAAAGATGCTCACCAGGACGGTTGAGGGCGCCCAGAAGAAGGTTGAGGAATACAACTTCAACATCCGCAAGCGGGTGCTGGACTACGACGACGTGCTCAACAAGCAGCGCGAGGTCGTGTACGCCGAGCGCCGCCAGGTGCTGGAGGGCGAGGACCTCAGCGAGCAGGCACGCGACTGGATCGCCGCCACGCTCGTGGAGACCGTTGACCGGTACGACGACGACGACGCCGCCGTGGCCGACTGGGACCTTGGCAGTCTGCTTAACGACCTGGGCCAGCTCTATCCGGTGTCACTCGCTGCCAGCGACATCAGCCACGAGGGCGTGACGCGCGAAGAGTTACTGGACCGCCTCGAAGACGATGCAATGGCCCAGTACGACGCACGTGAGCAGGAAATGGGCGTTGATTTGGTGCGCGACCTTGAGCGCTGGGTGCTGCTGCAGTTAATTGACGTGGATTGGCGCGAGCACCTCTTCAGCATGGACTACCTGCGCGAGGGCATCCATCTGCGCGGCTTGGCTCAGAAGGACCCGCTGTCGGAGTACCGGGTGGAGGGCCACCAGATGTTCGACGAGATGATGGAGAACGTGACCCGCGAGTTCGTGCGGTACATGTTCCACGTCGAGTTGGAGGAGCCACCGGAGCCGGTTGAGGCACAGCAGGCCGACGGCATCACCTACACGTCGCAGGATGAGCCCGTGCAGGGCTTCGCCGGTATCGAGGCGGGCCTGCCCGCCGCGGCCGTGGACGAAATCGCGTTCGCGAGCACCGAGCCCGAGCATGATGAGATGGATGCGGCCACCGAGGCGCCGCTGCCCGCCGTGCAGCAGACCGTTGTCATTGACCAGAAGGACCGCATCGGACGCAACGATCCGTGCCTCTGCGGATCGGGCAAGAAGTACAAGAAGTGCTGCGGCACTACGAGCACCTGATCTGATGGCCGACGAATCGCGAACGGCGCCTGGCGCCGATCCCGACGCGCTCGCGCAGCAGGCGGCCCGCCTCACCGAGCGCGTGACGCTGTTGGGGGAGTATCTCGACCCGGTCGCCATCCAGGCGCGCGTGGCCGACCTCGAGCTCCAGATGGGCGCCGGCGACTTCTGGGACGATCAGCAGCGCGCCGCGAAGGTATCGGGGGAGCATGCGCGCCAGAGCGGGCGCCTGAGCGAGCACCGCGCCCTTGAGTCGGATGTTGCCGATCTGGGCGAACTGGCGGCCATGGCCCGGGAGGAGGAGCGCGCAGGCTCGCTCACACCGGAGTTCACCGCTGAGGTTGTGGATGGTCTCGCTCGCGCTGAGCAGCGCCTGTTCGTGCTGGAGGAATCGCGCCTGTTCGCGCGCGAGCACGACGCCGGCGATGCGGTGGTCACCATCCAGTCGGGCGAGGGCGGCACCGATGCCCAGGACTGGGCGGAAATGCTGCTGCGCATGTACTTGCGCTGGGCCGAGACCCGCGGCATGACCACCACGGTGCAGGATCGTCAGGATGGTCAGGAAGCTGGCATTAAGAGTGTCACCATCACCGTTGTTGGTCCCAACGCCTACGGCTTGATGTCGGCGGAGCGCGGCGTGCATCGTCTCGTGCGCATGTCGCCCTTCGACTCGGCCAATCGTCGCCAAACCTCGTTCGCCGCCGTGCAGGTGGCGCCACTGGTCACCGATGCGGCCGAGGTGGAGATTGACGATAAGGACCTGCGCGTGGATACCTACCGCGCATCGGGCGCCGGTGGCCAGCACGTGAACAAGACCGACTCGGCCGTGCGTATTACGCACTTGCCGACCGGCGTGGCAGTGCAGTGCCAGAATGAGCGCAGCCAGACGCAGAATCGCGCCACCGCGATGAGCCTCTTGCGTGCCCGTCTTCTTGAGCAGGAGATCCAGCGCCGCGAGGACGAGGCCGCGAAGGCCCGTGGCGAGTCGATGACGATCGGATTCGGCAGCCAGATCCGGTCGTACGTCATTCACCCCTACGCCATGGTGAAGGACCTGCGCACCGGTTACGAGACCGGAAACACCCAGGCGGTGTTCGACGGCGCCATTGACCCGTTCATTCGGGCCGAACTGGAGCGCCGTGCCAAGGGCATGGCCGTGGTGGGCGACGACTAAAACGGGGACAGACCCCGGGTGGGGACAGACCCCGGGTGGGGACAGACCCCGGGTGGGGACAGACCCCGGGTGGGGACAGACCCCGGGTGGGGACAGACCCCGGGTGGGGACAGACCCCACGGAAGTGCCCACGGAACACTGCGTGCCGATGCGCCCGGGGGGAGCGCTAATCAGTGACGTTGGTTGTGCGTCCCGGGGAGGGACAGGCCGCGCTGCGGCGAAACCCCGTGCCGTAACGGATCTCGATCCCGACTGAGTGGAAACCGCCGCCGATGGCACGAATTGAAGAGCAGGCGCCCGCGTTCACGCTGGTGGAGGCTGCCCAGCAGGAGCACGCGGACGACCTCGTTGTTTCGCCGCCGGTCGTGTCCGAGAAGCGCCGCCGCGGCGACATCTTCCGCCCCGGCCCCGGCCCGATGGTCGACTTCAAGGGCGTCATCAAGGAGTACGACGGCCAGCACCGCGGCCTGAACGGCGTGTCGGTGAGCATCGGCACCGGTGAGTTCGTGTTTCTGGTGGGCCCATCCGGGTCCGGTAAGTCCACGTTTATTCGGCTGTGCATCCGCGAACTGCGTCCCACCTCCGGCAGCGTGAGCATCGGCGGCCGTGACTTGGGGGAACTGCGCAAAAGCAAGGTTCCGTACCTGCGTCGTGCCATTGGCTGTGTGTTCCAAGACTTCCGCTTGCTGTCCGACCGCACGGCGATCGAGAACGTGGCCTACGCCCTTCAGGTGACGGGACACAACAAGCAGGAGGTGCGCCGCCGGGTGCCCGAGATGCTCTCTCTGGTGGGCCTGGACGGGAAGGGCGACCGTCTTCCACGGGAGATGTCCGGTGGTGAGCAGCAACGCGTGAGCATCGCGCGCGCGCTTGTGAACCATCCACGCCTGCTCATCGCGGATGAACCCACGGGCAACCTCGATCCCGAGACCTCGATGGGCATCATGGACCTGCTGCTGCGGATCAACCGCACGGGCACCACCGTGCTGGTGGCCACGCACGACATGCACACCGTGGACCGCATGCAGATGCGCGTCATCCGGCTGGACGAGGGCCGCATCGTGCGCGACGCGGAGGGCGGCTACAACGAGGACCCGGGCGACACGGGGGAGATCGTATGAGGCTGGGCATGTTCTTCCGCGAGGCGCTTCGCAGCATCCGTGCGAACGCCGCCATCTCGGTGGCCGCAACGGTCACGGCGCTCATCGCCGTGTTCATTCTGGGCGCATTCATCCCGTCATTCATGTATGTGCGGTCGGCGGTGGATGCCCAGACGGCCAAGGTGGACGTTGACGTCTACATCTCCGATACCGCGTCGGTAGTGCAGGTGAACAAGCTGACGGCGAAGCTCGACGGCTTGAAGGCCACGGGCATCGTCTCGGACTTCACCTACGTGAGCAAGAATGACGCGCTGGCGCAGATGCGTGAGCGCCTGCGTGACCCGTCGGTACTCGATGAGTTGCCGACCAACCCGCTGCCGGCCAAGTTCAACGTGCAGCCCGCCCAGCCCGAGAACGCCAATGCGGTGGTTGCGGCGGTAACAAATGACCCTGCGCTCGATCCCGTCGAGGGAATCGTGTACCCGCAAACCACTGCGGATCGCCTGCTGACTGCGGCCAAATTTGTGCAGTGGGGTGGTTTCGCACTGATCGGCATCTTGTTGGTTGCGGCCATCCTGCTGATCGGCAACACCATCAGGCTCTCCATTTATGCGCGCCGCCGCGAGATCGAGGTGATGCGCCTGGTCGGGGCGACCAACTCGTTCATCCGGTGGCCGTTCATGATCGAGGGTGTGATCTGCGGGCTTGCGGGGGCCGTGGTGGCAGTGGCCATGCTGTGGGGCATCAAGCTGGGTGTGGTGGATGCCTGGGCATCGAGCGCGGACACGGCGCTCACCAAGACGGGCTCCACCACCACCATCAGCTTCCCGGCGCTCACCCTGCTTTTGGTAGTCGCGGGCGCGGTGCTGGGCGCGGTGGGCAGCGGCATCACACTTCGCAGGTTCCTGCGGATCTGAGTACGGGCCCGGCCGTCACCGGCCGGGCCTAGGATCCCGCCCGTGTCACGGGAGCCATCACCACCCCGCCGCATCGCGTATTGGATCGGCGGCGTTGTCGCCGTGATGGTCGTCTTTATGGCGGGAGTGCTGGTGGGTGGGCATCCTCGTCAGACCGGCCTCGACCAGTTGCCTCTGTCGCTGCGCACGGCCCTCGTGGGTGGGTCTATCGGATCGCTGCCTGATCAGGTCATCAACGTCTTGGCCGACCGTTACCGCGGACCGATTGACCGCACCAAACTCGAGCGCATCGCGGCCGCGGCCGCCGCCGCATCGCTTGGAAACCGCTGGACCCAGTATCTGACACCCGACCAGTACCGCGCGCTGACGCGGGCGTCGGAGGGGCGCTACACGGGCATTGGTATTCGCGTGACGAAGGCGACGGGCGGGGTGATGATCCGCGAGGTCTTCGTTGGCAGCCCGGCCGCCACGGCGGGATTGAGGAAGGGCGATCTCATCATCGCCGTGGGCGGCAGCCCGGTGGCCACGCGCGGCCCCGAGAAGAGTGTTCTGGCGATCGGCGGCACGCCGGGGACCTCGGTGACCCTTGGTATCCGCACGCCCACCGGCGAGACGAAGGCCGTCACGGTGACGCGCGGCGATGTAACCGTGCCGCTGGTGGCGGGGCACATCATGCAGGGCAACGGCTGCACGGTGGCGGTGGTGGCCCTCGACCGGTTTGACGTGGGCGCGGGCGACGCCGTACGCGACGAGGTGACGAGGCTAATGGACAAGGGTGCCACCGCGGTGGTGCTCGACCTGCGTGGTGACCCGGGTGGTCTGGTGGACGAGGCGGTCGCTGTGGCGGGACTCTTCCTTTCGCCGGGGCAGACGGTGGTGAGGATCAAGGGACGCGCCAAGCCCGAAGAGGTGCGCACGGCCGACGGTGATCCCATCGCCGCGGATACCCCCGTCACCGTGCTGGTTGACCGCAACAGCGCCAGTGCGTCCGAGATCGTGACCGGGGCGCTGAAGGATCATGGGCGGGCGCTGGTGGTGGGCACGCCCACCTTCGGCAAGTCCGAGGTGCAGGTGACACAGCGCACCACCGACGGCGGCGCCGTGAAGGTGACGATCGCCGGGTACCTCACTCCCAAGGGCATCGACATCGGCACGGCGGGTGTAAAGCCCAACGTCCGCGTGGCGGACAACCCGAAGACGGGTGCGGACGAGGCCCTCACGGTGGCCGTGGGCCACGCCTGTACGGGGAGGCCCTAAGCCCGTGGCGCGCGGGCGCACCGGCGCATCCTTTGTGGCCGAACTGCTGCCGCACGGCCGCGGCATGGCGCTGCGACCGGCATTCGAGGCGGGCCCCGAGATTCACCTGCTCAAGAGCGGACGCAGCAATGCGCGAATGGGCGACCTCGTGACGGCGCGGCTGAAGGGTGGGGGCGCGGAGGTGCTGGCGGTACACGGCCCGTCCACCCGTGCAGACGCTGCCATCGCCGCGCTCATCGCGCACGAGGGCCTGAGTCGCGGGTTCGGAGCGAAGGTACGCGAGGAGGCAGAGGCGGTTGCACGCGCCGCCACCGACGTGGACGCGGATCGCCGGGACATGCGCGATCAGCGGGTCATCACGATTGACCCCGAGGGTGCCAAGGATCACGACGATGCCATTGCCGTAGAGCGGGAAGGCGACGGCATTCGTCTGTGGGTGCACATCGCCGACGTCAGCCGATTCGTGGTGTCCGGAGGCGCGATTGACTGCGAGGCCGAGCGGCGCGCCTGCAGCACGTACCTGCCTGGCACCGTCAATCCGATGCTTCCCGAGCGCCTCTCGAACGACGTCTGCTCGCTGCGACCCGACGTGGACCGCAAAGCGTTGACGGCGCAGATGCTGGTGATGCCCGATGGCACGGTGACGGGCGAGGCCTTCCATCGGTCGCTCATCCGATCGGATCGCCGTCTGACCTATCCAGAGGTGGATGCCCTGTTGGAGGGGCGCTCGGGGCTGGGCGACGCCGTGATGGAAGACGACGTGCGTCTGACCATGGAACTGGCCCGCGCACTGCGCGGGCGCCGAATGCGGCGCGGGGCGCTCGACATCGTCACCACCGAGCCACGATTCCGGTTTGACGGCGATCGCCTCGCGGGCGTGGATATCGAGTCTTCGACGGATGCCCACTCGCTCATCGAAGAGTGCATGATCGCCGCCAACGAGGCGGTTGCGCGGTTCCTCATCGCCCGCAAGGTACCCACGATCTTCCGTGTGCATGGTGACCCCGAGCAGGTGGCAATCGAGGACCTGTGGGATCGCCTTGAGGTCATCGGTATTCCCGTACCGCCGCTGGCCGACGGCGTACTCACCACCGACCAGCGCCGGGAAGCCGCCGGTGTGGCCGCCCACGCCACGCGCCTGTTCGTGCAGCGCACCGGCCAGGGTGGGAAGTCGTTGCCCTACATGGTGCTGCGGGCACTGCAGCGCGCCGTCTACCGCCCGGACGCGACGAGCCACTCTGGCCTGGCGAGCGCCGCGTACCTGCACTTCACCTCGCCGATTCGCCGCTACCCCGACCTCGTGGTGCACCGCGGACTGGTGCACGCCCTCGGGCTGGGGGAGGCCGCCCCCGATGCCGCGATGCTGCCCGAGGTGGCACGCGACAGCAGCGAGCGGGAGCGGGCCGCCACCGACCTGGAGCGCCGGGGCGACCGCATGTGCTTGGCCTACCTATTGGCAGATGAGATGCGCGACGACGACGAGTGGCACCGCCCACGCGAGGGCGAGGTCACCGGTGTCGGGCAGTCCGGACTGTTCGTGGCATTCGGCAAGGCGTACGAGGGCTTCATGCCCTTTCGGCGTATGCCCGACGACCACTGGGTATCGCAGCCGGATGGTGTGCAGGCGCTGGGCGAGGAGACGGGCCGCCGCATTCGTCTGGGCGATGCCGTGCAGGTACGTATTCACGACATCGAACCCCTGCGCGGGCGTGTGACCGTGGAGCCCGCCGACCGACCCGGCCCGCGTACAACCCGCGCACCCGAGCAGCGCGATCGCGATGGTGGTGTGCGTCGCGGCCGGAGACCCCCCCGCGGCCGATAGAATCGCCGAATGGGGAAGAAGGCCAAGGCGACGGGCACAGCGAAGGTGCCGACTCGCAGGGATATCGCGCAGAACCGCAAGGCGCTGCACGAATACGAGATCCTCAATCGCTACGAGGCGGGTATCTCATTGGCCGGTAGCGAGGTGAAGGGCCTGCGCGAGAGCGGTGCCATGATCCGCGAGGCGTACGCGCAGGTCATCAACGATGAGGTCTTCCTCGTGGGTGCCCACATCAGCGACTACGGGCCCGCCGGTGGCCGTGGGCACGACCCCCAGCGCACACGACGCCTACTGCTACACCGTCGTGAGATCAACAAGATCCAGGGCGCAGTGGCGGAGAAGGGCGTCACCCTTATTCCGCTGCGCATGTACTTCAACGAAGAGGGACGCGCCAAGATCGAACTGGGTGTGGCGCGCGGGCGCACGCAGTACGACAAGCGCGTGGCCATCAAGGACCGCGAGATGACCCGCGAACTGTCGCGGGTCAACGCCCGCCGGGGGCGCAGCTAGCGTCGCGACGTGCGGGGCGTCAGGTGATGATGACCACGTGCTCCGCCAGCGCGCCGTGGGCTCCGAGGGTGGAGATCTTCTCGATGTCGCTACTGCGGCTGGGCCCCGACACCAGGCTGACCGCCGATGGAATCGGCTGGCCGACGACGAAGGTGCGCGCGAGCGCCTCGGCGAGCCCTTCGACGATGCGGTCGGCAGGCAGCAGGGCCACGTGGTGGCGGTTGGTCACGTCAAGCCCGCGGCCATGCCCCGGTGACGCCTCCAAGACCAGCGTGCCGCGCGCGGCCACAGCGAGGGTGGGGACGGTGACCCCGCACACCTCGGCGGGGCCCTCGAGCCCCAAGATTTCGCGGCGGCCAAGCGACACCGGCCATATGAGCACGTCAATGCCCGCCGCGCGTAGCGCGGCGTCGAGGCCGATGTCGTGCATCACGGGGTCGTCGGCCA
>Ga0105054_10002858_pt1 | contig 27250 bp, 5 predicted proteins | sample BON02_FD_78091 | JGI IMG/M metagenome (GOLD analysis project Ga0105054, IMG submission 78091) | Freshwater microbial communities from Lake Bonney liftoff mats and glacier meltwater in Antarctica - BON-02 (megahit assembly) | ecosystem: Environmental > Aquatic > Freshwater > Ice > Glacier...
ACATAAATATATATATATATATATATATATATATATATATATATATATATATACATATATATATATATATATATATATATATATATATATATATATATATATAGATAAATAGGTACATATGTATATATATATGAATTTATATATGTAAATTTATATAGAGAAAAGTTTTGGTTTTAGTTACATAGACACCATATATATATATATATATACATATACATGTATATATATATGTATATATACATATATATAATATATATATATGGACTTATATACACCCATGCCGAAGAAGCAGCCGCAGGTGACTTAAAACGAAACTCCTTTTTACATGAGCATTTCTGTTTCGAACGCAAACACGCCTCTTCCATTTAACCCTTAACCCTGCTGCAGTTGACGTTAAACGAAATTCCTGGTTTACATAAACACTCCCATTACTAACCTGAACACGCCCTCCCCTGTCCGAAGCAGGAGAAGCCAAAGCCGAAGCAGGAGACACCGTCCGCCTCCGAGTGGCCGTCTCCCGCGCTCAAACAGCAGACTCGCGCGCCAGCCAGGCTGAAGAACTCGACCCTGCAGGAGCAGCAATACACGCACAATCAGCCGGCGAGGCCGCAACGGGGGCAGGAGCGGCCCCAGAAGAAGAACGAGCGCAAGCAGCAGCGGCAGCCCGCCTCGTCACTTGTGGCCTCGCCGCCGGCGCAGCAGCGCGCACCGCCCGTTGGCGCCAACTCTGCCGCCAAACCGCCTCCCGCGTCTTCCCAGCCACCCACTGTGCGGCGCGGCGCGGGCACGCCTCCGGCGCCCGATGGCGCCGCGAGCAAAGCCGAGGACGTCACTGGCGTGGCGCTCACCTTGCCGCCGACGCCGCAGCCGGTGCCGGCGCTTCCGCCGGTGCGTGCGCGCGACGAGCGTTTGGATTGGGAGAGCCCCATGCGCGACATCGAGGAGCGGGCCGCCGCCGCCGCGCTGCATCCCGACGAGGGCGTTGGAGGGCTTGGTGCTGGGTCCGGGTCTCCGCTTGGGTGGGAGAGCCCCATCCGTGCGTTGGCGCCCTTCTCGCCTTGGTCGCCCCCCGCGGTATCTCGCACACTCGAGGCGGCACTGGGCAGCGCCGTGGTTGAGGGCCAGGATGCCAATACTACCGTGGACGCTGCTACCACTCTGGACGCTACTGCTACTGTGGACCCTACTGCCACTGCGGTCGGCACGGTGGACACTGTCGTCTTTCATGGTACGGACGCGTCCGTTCCCTTGCTAGACTCGACGCACCTCGCCCACCCCAACCTCCGGTATGTCTCCTCCCTCTCCAGCATCTCCTCTTCCGCCGACGAGCTCTCGGCCCTGCGCCTGGGCGACGGGCCGGAGCTCGGCTGGGAACACGGCTGGCCAAATAGCACCGCGCGGCCGCCCAACCCGCTGCCTATGCTAGCCTACTCGGCCCACGACTCTTCTCCCGAAACCGAGGACGACCCCGCGACTGCCACAGAGGACAGCAGCCGCGCGGACAGCCACGGGGGCGCCTTTGGCCACGGCGGCGCCTTTGTCGCCGTGGGAGGCCGGGACGAGGTGCTAGGGGTCGATGATGATGATGAGGAGGAGGAGGTCTCGATCGACGTGCAGCTGGCGCAGCTTGAAGCGGCGGCCATGGCGCTGCTCGGCCGCAGGGCGCAGCGCGGCGGCGCCGAGGCGCTCGTGGCACCCCGCGCCCTTGCGCCGCCTGGTGCGCATACGGCAGCAGCGGACGACGGCGAGGAGGCGTCGCGTCTCTACTCATCAGCGGCACAAAGCCAAGCAGTGCGTTTTTAGTTTAAGTATACCTCCCCTTCTTCGTCTCCGCCTGCACGCCCCTCTGTCTGTAACTCAGCGGCGTCACCCCGATCAGTGCGATAGAATACAAGATATGTAGGTATGTATCGAACGCTCCTCTCTCTACGCGCAGGAGGCGCCGGTTCAGCTTCCTGACGAGACCGGCGAAAATGTGGCTCGGCTGGTGCGGCGGCTGGCGGAGGCGGAGGCGGAGGCGGCGCGCCTCGGCGGCACCGCGGCCGAGATTGTCGCCGAGGCCCAGGCGGCACGCGAGACCGCCGCGGGAGAGGTCTCTATCGTGCGAAAGGAGCTCGAGGTCGCGCGGGACGCGGCGCGGGACGCGGGGATTGAGGCGTCCGCGGCGCGGGACGCGGCGCGGGACGCGGACGAACGGACGCGGGCGGCGGAGGAGGTCCTTGCGGAGTCGGTGGCGACGAGCGCGCGCCGTGCGGAGCTGGACGCGGCGCGGGACGCGGCCAGGGACGTGTCGCTCCGCGCGGCGGTGGCGCAGGCGCTCGAGGTGGAAGGCGGCGCGCGGCGGGTGCTTGAGGAGCAGGAGGCCCTGCGGACTGCGGCGGCGGCGGCGCGGGCGGACGCCGTGGCGGCGGCGTCCAAAGTGACGGCGGCGGATGCGGCGGCCGCCAGTGCTGCTGCTGCGGCGGCGGCGGCGCAGGCGGCGCTGAAGAAGGCCGAGGACAGGTGCGAGTCGCTGTAGGATTGAGTAGGATGAGTATTGCCTCCAACCACGCACTTCGTCCCTCCCCACCCCCTTCTCACTCCCCACCCACTGCTCAGTACTCCCCGATGCAGGTGGGGGCTCACCCACCCACCTACCCACTCGCTCACTTCCCAGCCCCTAAACGGGTCGAGTCACTGCAGCGATCACCATCACTCTACAGCCGTTTCTTACCAATGTCTCGTATCTACCACACCCACAAGCAGGACTCCGGGTCCGCTTCACATTCCACTCGTAGTCAGCTCGTGTCCGTGTCCAGCTACACTCAGCAGCGTACTGTGACTCGCTCCTCCTACTCAGCAACCTATCCCGGAATAGGAGTGAGAAGTCTCCACTCACGCATTCGCCGTCGCTCCGTGTTGAACTACGAACCCACGCCATCGTCCTCTTCTTGTGCAGGTGCGTGGCGTTGAACGCGGCCCCGTCCCCGTCGCTTCGTGCCCCAACCACTAACCCGCCCCATCGCCCCCTTTCTTGTACAAGGACGGGAAGCCACCCTACTCACCCAACCCCCGTCGCTTCGTGTCCAAGTACTAACCCGCCCCATCGCCCCTTTTATGAATATTGTAAACTAAAGACACCTAGGCTAATCGTCGGCGGCGGGCTATCCTAGGCTAAGGGGTCCGGCATCGGCGTCAGCGGCTAGACTACGGCTGGCTATTCTAGGCCAAGCTAAGTGGTCCGGCCCCTTTTCTTGTGCAGGTGCGCGGCGCGGGACGCGGCGCGGGACTTGTCCGCGGCGCTGGACGCGGCGCGGGACGCGGCCAGGGATGTGTCGCTCCGCGCCGCCGTGGCGCAGGCGGCGGAGGTGGAGAGCGACGCGCGGCGTGTGCTGGGCGAGCAGGAGTCTCTGCGTGCGGCGGTCTCGGCGTCGGAGGCTCGCGCGACCGCGGCGGTGGCGGCGGCGGCGGCGGCCAAGGCGTCCTGGGAGGAGGCTGAGGACAGGGCGGAGGCGGAAGGAGCCGCGCGCACCGCGGCGGAGACCGAGGTTGCGCGCCTGCAGGAGGCGCTGGAGGCGCGGCGCGCTGCCGACGAGTTCGCCGCCGCCCAGGAAGCGGAGGAGGAGGCGGCGGCGGAGGAGGAGGCGCTCGCGATTGGCGGCGGCGGGACGCAGAGGCGGCGGCGGCGCTGGCAGAGCGAGGGCAAGGCAGAGGCTGAGCGCGAGATCTCGGACCGGGTCGATCGCGCAATCGATGCGGCGGCCGGCGCGGCGCGGGCGGCGATCGAGGCGTCGGCCGCGCGGGACGTGGCCATGGCCGAGGCGGAGGAGCACGCGGCGCAGGCGGCTGACGCGATGGCACGGGCGGCGGCGGCGGAGGAGGAGGCGGCCGATCTGCGGGCTGCCTTGTTGGAGGCTACGGGTGGTGGCACTGGCCGCGCCGGTGCTGTAAGAAGAAGCTCCGCCGTGGCGCATCGCAGCGTCCGGCGCAGCGGGGCTGCTGGTGGTGATGGCGCAACGACGCCGCCGCGGCCGCGCGAGGTTGACACGGGCGAGGATTTGGATGGCGCGGCGGCGGGCACAGCCGGCGAAGATGACGCAGGTGAACTGATCATTCACGTCAACATGCCCCGACCCTCTCCTAGATGCCGCAGGTAGCTAGAACGACACTCCCTCTTCACGTCAACACTCCTCTGACCAGCCCAACCACCCGCTTCTCGCAGATGGCGCCGGCCTGCCCACCGAGCCTCCTCTTGAGAGGGTCGATCTGACCACGCCGCTCGCCGGGGGGCCGCGCTCCCGACTGCCTGGCGCGCCGCGAGAGGTCGAGACGCCAGATTGGCTCAAGGCGGCTTCGCTTGAGCTACGACGCGGCGGCGACGAGACGGACGCAACCACCGCCTCGCCATCAACATCTTCCAGGTGACAATATTCGTATTATTAGTAGTGCAGGCCCTCTGGCCATCCCCGCTGACGCTGCTCCTTGCCATCAACGTCTTCCAGGTGGCTTTATATACACAGTATGCATTCTGGTCTCTTTCAACAATCACCCCACCCTCGCTCACGCTGCTTTTCGCCACCCGCCTTCCCTCCAGCGTGAGCGCGCCAGCCACCACACCGGCCGAGTCTGTTTTCTCCGTGGTGGTTGCCTCCTCGGAGCCCGACGAGGTGTCGCGCGCCACCGCCATCGCGAGGGAAGCCACGGCTAAGGCGGGGGCGGCCGAGGCGGCACGCGCGGAGGCGGCGTCGGCGCTGCGCGCGGCGGCGGCCAGGGCGCAGCAGCTCGCGCGAGAGTCGGCGGCGGCGCAGTCCGAGGCCGCCAGGTTGCGCGAGGAGCTCGACGCCGCGCGTGCAGAGGGACTGCGGGCGGTCGAGGAGGCGACACGGGCCGCCGCCGCAGAGGCCGTCGCTGTAAAGGCGGCGGCTGCGGCGGGTGTGGCGGCCGCAGAGGAGGCGGCGGCAGCGAAAGTGGCGGCGGCGGCGGCGGTGGACACATTGATCGCGGAAAAGGGGGCCGCAGCGAGCGCCGCGTTGGTGCGGGACGCTGCCGTGGGGGCTGCGACTGCGCGGGCAGAGGCTGCGGAGGCGCACGCGGCGTCTCTGGCGGCGGCGGCGGCGGTGAGCCAGCGCGAGCTACTGCTGCGTGCCGAGAGGGCGGACGCGGCGGCGTCGCGACTCGGCGACGCGGCGGCGGCGGCCGAGCAGGATGCGAGGGAGGAGGCGGCGGCCGTTCGCGAGGAGCGCGTGGCGGAGGCGGCAGCGGCCCAGGAGAGGCACTTGGCTGCTCTGGCCACCGCCACCGTGAACACGGAGGCGGCGCTCTCTGAGTTGCGGACGGCGGCTGAGGAGAGGCACTTGGGTGCTCTGGCCACCGCCGAGACCAACAAGGAGGCGGCGCTCGATGCGGCGAGGGCGGAGGCGGCGACGGCGCTCGCTACGGCCAACGCCGACGCAGAGTCGGCGCTCCTCGCAGCGCTGGAGCAAGCCTCGTGGGCAGCGGCGTCGGCTGAGGAGGCGAAGGCGGCAGGGGAGGTTGCGGTGTCGCAGGCTGCTGCTGAAGCGAAGGATGCTGCGGAGGCGCGCGAGGCTGCGGTCCGCGCTGCGGTGGAGGTGGAGGCGCAGCGGCGTCGCGCTGATCGGGCAGAGGAACAGCGGGTGGTCGCGGAGGGTGCCGAGGCGCGCGCGGCGGTCGCGGCCGAGGCAGCGGCGGCCGATGCTGAGGAGATGCGCCAGCAGGCTCGCGAAGCTAGCACACGAGCCGACGAGGCGGAGAGGCGCGCAACGGAGGCAGTGGCGAAGGCGGCGGAGGAAGCAGCGGCCGTGGGAGCGCAGGTGGCGGCAGAGCGTTGGCGCGCCGACGCCGCCGAGTCGCGGACGGCCTCTTTGGAGGCGCGCGCGGCGGCGGCGGAGGCTGAGGCGGCGTCTGCCCAAGAGGCGGCGGCGGGCGCCGCGGCCGCGCTGGTAGAAGCGCGCGGCGCTGATGCGTCACATGTGGAGCAGGCGATCGTGCTCGCAGACGCCGGTCGCGCCGAGGCGGCTGCGCTGCGCACCGAGGCCGCGGAGCTGCGCGTCTGCCGGGAGGATGCGGGCGCGCGTCTGCACGAGGCACTCGCGTCGCAGCGGCAGGCGGAGTCGGCGTGTTTGTTCGCCGAGACGCGGGCCGAGCAGGCCCTCGCGGCCCAGGCTGAGGCGGCGGTGGCTCTGGCTGCGGAGTTTGCTGCGGAGCGCGAGATGCTCGAGGCAAAGACGGAAGGTGAGCGCGAGGCGGCGATAGTGGCGGCGCAGGAGCAGGAGCAGGCGGTGGAGGAGGCGCGGGCGGCGCAGAGCATGGCTCTGGCCGAGGCAGACACTGCGCGGCTGGCGGCGACCAAGCTGCTGGAGGCGAACAAACTGGCGGCTGAGCGCGGGGCCGTGCTGACGGCCGAGACCGTGGAGCGAGCGGCGGCGGCCGAGGGGCGCGCGTCGGAGGCTGAGGCGCGTGCGTCATCAGCGGAAGCGACAGCCAACGCGTCGGCGGCGCTGCCCGACTCGCATGCGGCGGAGCACGCGGCGGCGCTCGCCGCGGCTGCTGCGTCGGAGGAGCGCCTTGCCGAGGCGCATGCGCGCGCGCTGGCCGACGCCGCTGCCGCCCTGGGCGAGGCCGAGGGCGAGGTCTCGCGGCTGCGCTCTCAGCTGGGAGCCGCGACGGCCGCAGCCGATGCCGCCGCCGCGCTCTCCAGCTCGCTTGCAGCCTCGCACGCCACGGACGCAGACAACGAAACCAGCCTCCACGAGGTGCTCCGGCGTCAGGCGGACTCGGCGGCGCAAGCCACGCGCGTCGCGGCAGCGGAGTCGGAGGCGGCGCGCGCTGAGGCTGGGGCGCGAGCGGTGCGGCTGCAGCAGTCGCTGGAGGTGGAGCGCACGGCGACGGCTGCGCAGGCGCTGCGAGCCGACGCTGCCGAGGCGGCGGCGCTGAGGGCGGCGCGGTCGCGAGAGGTGGCGGCGAAGGTGGCGCTCTCCGAGTTGAGGGCGGCGGCTGATGAGAAGCACCTGGCTGCTCTAGCCACTGGGAATGCAGACTCGGAGGCGGCTCTCTCTGCAGCAAGGGTGGCGGCGACGGCGATGGAGGAAAGGCACTTGGCTGCCCTGGCCAGCGCTCAGACCGACACGGAGGCGGCGCTCTCTGCGGTGAGGGCTGAGGCGGCGGCTGCTGAAGAGAGGCATCTGGCTGCTGTGGCCTCTGCCACTGCTGCGCTCTTTGCGGCGAGGTCGGAGGCGAAGACAGCCGAGGAGAAGCACGTGGCTGCTCTGGCGGACACGCAAGCGGCTCTCGCTGCAGCAACGGTCGAGGCGGCGGCGGCCGAGGAGAAGCACTTAGCTGCTCTGTCCAGCGCCGAGACCAATACTGAGGCGGCGCTCTCTGAGGCGAGGGCAGAAGCGGCAACGGCTGAGAGGAAGCACCTGGCTGCTCTGGCCGCCGCCGAGGCAGACACGGAGGCGGCGCTCTCTGCGTTGAGGTTGGAGGCGAAGACGACCGAAGAGAAGCTCTTGGCTACTCTCACAGACACGGAGGCGGCGCTCTCTACGGCGAGAGCAGAGGCGGCGACGGCAGAGAAGGCGCATCTGGCTGCTCTGGCCAGCGCCACTACGGACACGGAGACAGCGCTCGCTGCGTTGAGGGCAGAGGCGGCAGCGGCGGAGAAGGAGTACCTGGCTGCACTGGCTATTGCCACTGCTGACTCTGAGGCGGCGCTCTCTGGGGCGAGGGCGGCGGCAGAGGAGAAGCACCTGGCTGCTCTGGCTACCGCCAAAACGGCCGCAGAGATTGCTCTCGTTGCGGCGAGGGCGGAGGCTGAGGAGAGGCACTTGGCTGCTCTGGCCACTGGCACTGCGGACACGGAGGCGGCGTTATCGGCGGCTGAGGAGAAGCACTTGGCTGCTCTGGCCGCCGCCGAGACAGACACGGAGGCTGTGCTTTCTGCATTGAGGGCGGAGGCGGCAGCGACAGAAGAGAAGCACTTGGCTGCTCTGGCAGACATGGAAACGGCGCTCTCTTCAGCGAGGGCAGAGGCGGCGACGGCAGAGAAGGCGCACCTGGCTGCTCTGGCTAGTGCCACTTCAGAAACAGAGTTGGCTCCCGCTGCGCTGAGGGCAGAGGCGGCAACGGCTGAGGAGAAGCACTTGACTGCTCTGGCCACTGCCACTGCGGACTCGGAGTCTGCGCTCGCTGCGGCAGAGAAGGAGCACTTGGCTGATCTCGCCGTAGCCGACGCCGACACGGATGCGGCTGCTGCGTCGTCCGAGGAGAAGTACTTGGCTTCCCTCGCCGTAGCTGACGCCGACAGGGCGGCGGCTGCTGCGTCGACGGAGCGCCTCGCCGAGGCGCACGCGCGCGCGCTGGCCGACGCCGCCGCCGCCCTGGGCGAGGCCGAGGGCGAGGTGTCGCGGCTGCGCTCTCAGCTGGGGGCCGCGACGGCCACGGCCGATGCCGCCGCCGCGCTTTCCAGCTCGCTTGCCGCCTCGCAGCGCGCCACGGACGCGAACAACGAAATCAGCCTCCACGAGGTGCTCCGGCGCCAGGCGGACTCGGCGGCGCAAGCCACGCGCGTCGCGGCAGCGGAATCGGAGGCTGCGCGCGCTGAGGCTGGGGCGCGAGCGGCGCGGCTGCAGCAGTCGTTGGAGGTAGAGCGCACCGCGACGGCTGCGCAGGCGCTGCGAGCCGACGCTGCCGAGGCGGCGGCGCTGAGGGCGGCGCGGTCGCGAGAAGTGGCAGCGAAGGCGGCTCTCTCAGAGGCGAGGGCGGCGGCCGAGGAGACGCAACTGGCTGCTCTAGCTAGCGCCAAGACCGACACGGAGGCGGCTCTCTCTGCGGCAAGGACGGCGGCGACGGCGATCGAGGAAAGGCACTTGGCTGCCCTGGCCAGCGCCCAGACCGACACGGAGGCGGCGCTCTCTGCGGTGAGGGCTGAGGCGGCGGCGGCGGAGGAAATGCACTTTGCTGCTGTGACCACTGCCACTGCTGCGCTCTCTGCGGCGAGGTCGAAGGCGAAGGCAGCCGAGGAGAAGCACTTGGCTGCTCTGGCGGACGTGCAAGCGGCTCTCGCTGCAGCGACGGTCGAGGCGGCGGCGGCCGAGGAGAAGCACTTAGCTGCTCTGTCCAGCGCCGAGATCAATACTGAGGCGGCGCTCTCTGCGGCGAGGGCAGAGGCGGCGACGGCTGAGAAGAAGCACCTGGCTGCCCTGGCCGCCGCCGAGACAGACATGGCGGTTGTGCTCGCTGCGTTGACGGCGGAGGCTGCAGCGACCGAGGACAAGCACTTGGCTGCTCTCGCAGACTCGGAGGCGGCGCTCTCTACGGCGAGGGCGGAGGCGGCGACGGCAGAGCAGGAGCACCTTGCTGCTCTGGCCAGCGCCACTAGGTACACGGAGACGGCACTCGCTGCGGCGAAGGCGGAGGCTGAGGAGAAGCACTTGGCTGCTCTGGTCAGCGCTGAGACCGATACGGAGGCGGCGCTCTCTGGGGCGAGGGCGGCGGCTGAGGAGAAGCATTGGGCTGCTCTGGCCACCGCCAAAACGGCCGCAGAGGTTGCTCTCGTTGCGGCGAGGGCGGAGGCTAAGGGGAGGCACTTGGCTGCTCTGACCACTGGTACAGCGGACACGGAGGCGGCTTTATCGGCGGCTGAGGAGAAGCATTTGGCTGCTCTGTCCGCCGCCAAGACAGACTCGGAGGCGACGCTCTCTGCGTTGAGGGCGGAGGCGGCAGCGACCGAGGAGACGCACTTGGCTGCTCTGGCAGACATGGAAACGGCGCTCTCTTCGTTGAGGGCAGAGGCGGCGACCGCAGAGAAGGAACACCTGGCTGCTCTGACCAGCGCCACCACAGACAGGGAGACAGCGCTTGCTGCGTCGAGGGCAGCGGCTGAAGAGAAGCACTTGGCTACTATGGCCAGCGCTAAGACCGATACGGAGGTGGCGCTCTCTGGGGCGAGGGCGGCGGCTGAGCAGAAGGTCTTGGCTGCTATGGCCACTGCTACTGCTGCGCTCTCTGCGGCGAGGTCGGAGGCGAAGGCAGCCGTGGAGGAGCACTTGGCTGCTCTGGCGGACGCGCAAGCGGCTCTCGCTGCGGCGAGGGCCGAGGCGGCGGCGGCCGAGGAGAAACACTTGGCTGCTCTAGCCAGCGCCGAGACCAATACGGAAGTGACGCTCTCTGAGGCGAGGGCAGAGTCGGCAACGGCTGAGAAGCAGCACCTGGCTGCTCTGGCCAGCGCCACCACAGGCACGGAGAAAGCGCTCGCTGCGGCGAAGGCGGAGGCCGAGGAGAAGTACTTGGCTGCTCTGGCCACCGCCACTACGGACGCGGAGGCGGCGCTAGCGGCGGCTGAGGAGCAGCACTTGGCTGCTCTGGCCGTAGCCGAGGCCGCCACGAAGGTGGCTGCTGCGTCGACGGAGCGCATCGCCGAGGCGCACGCGCGCGCGCTGGCCGACGCCGCTGCCGCTCTGAGCGAGGCCGAGGGCGAGGTGTCGCGGCTGCGCTCTCAGCTGGGGGCCGCGACGGCCACGGCCGATGCCGCCGCCGCGCTCTCCAGCTCGCTCGCCGCCTCGCAGCGCGCCACCGAGGACAGCGAAACCAGCCTCCACGAGGTGCTCCGGCGCCAGGCGGACTCGGCGGCGCAAGCCACGCGCACCGCGGCAGCGGAGTCGGAGGCGGCGCGTGCTGAGGCTGGGGCGCAAGTGGCGCGGCTGCAGCAGTCGCTGGAGGTGGAGCGCACCGCGACGGCTGCGCAGGCGCTGCGAGGCGACGCTGCCGAGGCGGCGGCGCTGAGGGCGGCGCGGTCGCGAGAGGTGGCGGCGAAGGCGGACTCAGTGGCGGCTCTCTCTGCGGCGAGGGCGGCGGCGACGGCGATCGAGGAAAGGCACTTGGCTGCCCTGGCCAGCGCCCAGACCGACACGGAGGCGGCGCTCTCTGCGGTGAGGGCCGAGGCGGCTACGGCTGAGCAGAAGCACTTGGCTGCTGTGGCCTCAGCCATTGGTGCGCTCTCCTCGGCGAGGTTGGAGGCGAAGGCAGCCGAGAAGGAGCACTTGGCTGCTCTGGCAGACACGCAAGCGGCTCTCGCTGCAGCGACGGTCGAGGCGGCGGCGGCCGAGGAGAAGCACTTAGCTGCTCTGTCCAGCGCCGAGACCAATACTGAGGCGGAACTCTCTGCGGCGAGGGCAGAGGCGGCGACGGCTGAGAAGAAGCACCAGGCTGCTCTGGCCGCCGCCGAGGAAGACACGGAGGCTGTGCTCGTTGCGTTGAGGGCGGAGGCTACAGCGACCGAGGACAAGCACTTGGCTACTCTGGCGGATACGGAGGAGGCGCTCTCTACGGCGAGGGTAGAGGCGGCGACGGCTGAGGAGAAGCACCTTGCTGCTCTGGCCAGCGCCACTATGGACACGGAGACAGCGCTCGCTGCATTGAGGGCCGAGGCGGCGTCGGCTGAAGAGAGGCATTTGGCTGCTCTGGCCACTGCCACTGCGGACTCGGAGGTGGCGCTAGCGGCGGCTGAAGAGCAGCACTTGGCTGCTCTGGCCGTAGCCGAGGCCGACACGGCGGCGGCTGCTGCATCGGCGGAGCGACTCGCCGAGGCGCACGCGCGCGCGCTGTCCGACGCCGCTGCCGCCCTGGGTGAAGCCGAGGGCGAGGTGTCGCGGCTGCGCTCTCAGCTGGGGGCCGCGACGGCCGCGGCCGATGCCGCCGCCGCGCTCTCCAGCTCGCTCGCCGCCTCGCAGCGCGCCACGGACGAGGACAATGAAACCAGCCTCCACGAGGTGCTCCGGCGCCAGGCGGACTTGGCGGCGCAAGCCACGCGCACCGCGGCAGCGGAGTCGGAGGCGGCGCGCGCTGAGGCTGGGGCGCGAGCGGTGCGGCTGCAGCAGTCGCTGGAGGTGGAGCGCACCGCGACGGCTGCGCAGGCGCTGCGAGCCGACGCTGCAGAGGCGGCGGCGCTGAGGGCGGCACGATCGCGAGAGGTGGCGGCGCTCTCAGAGGCGACGGCTGCGGCGACGGCCGCCGAGGAAAGGCACTTGGCTACCCTGGCCATCGCTCAGACGGACACGGAGGCGGCGCTCTCTGCGGTGAGGGCCGAGGCGGCGTCGGCTGAAGAGAGGCACTTGGCTGCTCTGGCCTCAGCCACTGCTGGGCTCTCTGCGGCTAGGTCGGAGGCGAAAGCAGCCGAGGAGAAGCAGTTGGCTGCTCTGGCAGACACGCAAGCAGCTCTTGCTGTAGCGACGGCCGAAGCGGCGGCGGCCGAGGAGAAGCACTTGGCTGCTCTAGCCAGCGCCGAGACCAATACTGAGGTGGCGCTCTCTGCGGCGAGGGCAGAAGCGGCGACGGCGGAAAAGGAGCACCTGGCTGCCCTGGCCGCCGCCGAGACAGATATGGAGGCTGTACTCGCTGCGTTGACGGCGGAGGCTGCAGCGACTGAAGAGAAGCACCTGTCTGCTCTGGCAGATACGGAGGCGGCGCTCTCCACGGCGAGGGCGGAGGCGGCGACGGCAGAGCAGGAGCATCTTGCTGCCCTGGCCAGCGCCCATACGGACATGGAGACGGCGCTCGCTGCGGCGAAGGCGGAGGCTGAGGAGAAGCACTTGGCTGCTCTGGCCAGCGCTGAGACCGATGCGGAGGCGGCGCTCTCTGGGGCGAGGGCAGAGGCGGCGGCGGCTGAGGAGAAGTACCTGGCTGCTCTGGCTACTGCCACTGCGGAGACAGAGGTGGCTCTCGTTGCGCTGAGGGCAGAGGTGTCGTCGGCTGAAGAGAGGCACTTGGCAGCTCTGGCCACTGCCACTGCGGACACGGAGGCGTCTTCATCGACGGCTGAGGAGAAGCGCTTGGCTGCTCTGGCCACCGCTGAGGCCACAGAGGCGGCACTCTCTGAGTTGAGGGCAGCGGCAGACGAGAAGCACCTGGCTGCTCTGGCCAGCGCTAGGGACACGGAAGCGGCGCTCTCATTCGTGAGGGCATCGGCGGCGACTGCCCAAGAGAAGCACTTGGCTGCTCTGGCGGATACAGAGGCGGCTCTCTCTGCGGCGAGGGTGGTAGAGAAGGAGCACCTGGCTGCCCTGGCCATCGCCACTGCGGCCACGGAGGCAGCGCTGGCGTCGGCTGAGGAGAAGCACGTGGCTGCACTGGCCACTGCCACTGCGGACACGGAGGCGGCGCTAGCGTCGTCTGAGGAGCAGCACTTGGCTGCCCTGGCCGTAGCCGAGGCCGCCACGAAGGCGGCTGCTGCGTCGACGGAGCGCATCGCCGAGGCGCACGCGCGCGCGCTGGCCGACGCCGCCGCCGCCCTGGGTGAAGCCGAGGGCGAGGTGTCGCGGTTGCGCTCTCAGCTGAGGGCCGCGACGGCCGCGGCCGATGCCGCCGCCGCGCTCTCCAGCTCGCTCGCCGCCTCGCAGCGCGCCACGGACGCGAACAACGAAATCAGCCTCCACGAGGTGCTCCGGCGCCAGGCGGACTCGGCGGCGCAAGCCACGCGTGCCGCGGCAGCGGAGTCGGAGGCGGCGCGCTCTGAGGCTGGGGCGCGAGCGGCGCGGCTGCAGCAGTCGTTGGAGGTGGAGCGCACTGCGACGGCTGCGCAGGCGCTGCGAGCCGACGCTGCAGAGGCGGCGGCGCTGAGGGCGGCGCGGTCGCGAGAGGTGGCGGCGAAGGCGGACTCGGAGGCGGCTCTCTCTGCGGTGAGGGCGGTGGCGACGGCGGTCGAGGAAATGCACTTGGCTGCCCTGGCCAGCGCCCAGACCGACATGGAGGCGGTGCTCTCTGCGATGAAGGCTGAGGCGGCGACGACTGCGGAACGGCACTCGGCTGCTCTGGCCAGTGCCGCTGCTGCGCTCTCTGAAGCGACGGCTGAGGCGGCAGCAGCTGAGGAGAAGCACTTGGCTGCTCTGTCAAGTGCCAGTGCGGACAAGGAGGCTGCGAGGGCGGAGGCTGAGGAGAAGTACCTAACTACGCAGGCGGACAGGGAAGCGGCCCTCGCTGCGCTGAGGGCGGAGGCGGCAGCAGCCGAGGAGACGCACTTGGCTGCTCTGGCTAGTGCCTCTGCGGACAAGGAGGCGACGCTCTCTGAGTTGAGGGCGGCGGCTGAGGGGAAGCACCTAATTACTCAGGCGGACATGGAAGAGGCGTTTGCTGCGCTGAGGGCGGAGGCGAAGGCAACCGAGGAGAAGTATTTGGCTGCTCTGGCCTGCGCCGAAACGGACTCGGAGTCGCGTGAGGCGGAACACGCTCGTTTGGTTGACGCCGCAGAGGGCTGCCGGATCGAGGCTGTGGCTGCGCTGACTGAGGCCCGTGCTGCGGCGGCCGAGGTACGCGCGGAGCTAGCGGCGGAGCGTCTGCGTTCAGTGGCAGCGGCCCAGCTGGAGTTCACCTCGCGAGCGGCGCTCGAGTCGTCGCTGGGCGGAGTGGAGGCGGCGAGGGCCGCGGCGGAGTTGGAGGGGGCCAGGCTGCGCGAGGCTCTGGGTGTGGCGCAGCGCGGGCGCTCGGAGGACGTGGTGGAGATGCGCGCGTCCGCCTCGGCCGAGCTGAAGCGCACCTTGGCCGAGACGGAAGCGACGCACCAGCGCGAACAGAAGAGCGCGGCAGCCGCAGGGGAAGCCCGTGAGCAGTCGTTCCGGCTGGAGGCGGCCGCGGCGGCGGCGGCGGACCGGGCGGCCACGTTGCAGGCGGCGCTCTCGGCGGGCAACAAAGACGTCTCCTCTGTCTCGGCGGCGCTGAGCGCGGCGCACGAGCGGGTGATGGATTCCGCCGCCGCATCGGCCGCGAGCGAGCGGTCGGCGACGGTGGCGCAGCTGGAGTTAGTGTGGGAGCGTCGGGCGGCGGCAGCGCTTGCAACGGCGGCGGTGGAGAGGGCGCAAGTGGTCGAGGCGGCGGTGGCGGCGGCGGGGGCAGAGCGTGCGTCGGCGGTGGCAAAGGTCACGTCGGAGCTCGACGAGGCCAAGGCGGCGCTCGTGGCTGCCGCGGAAGAGCGGCGCCGCGCGCTCGACGGCATGGCGGCCGCGCACAGCGCGGCGGTGGCGGCGACGCTCCAGAAGCAGCAGCAGGCGCACGCGGAGGCGCTCGCGGCGGCGGCTGAGCAGGCGCATCTCGTGAGCGCTGTCGAGGTGGAGGGAGAGCGCACGGTTGTGGCGGAGGACCGGCGGGGGGCGCTCGCTGCGCAGCGGGATGCGAGGGCGGCGGAGCGGGTGGCTGAGAGCGCCGAGCGCGCGGCCGAGCGGGTGACGACGGCGCGCCTGGCCGAGGCGACGGCGACCGCGCACGCCATGGACAAGGCGGCGGCGCTCCAAGCGGTTGAGCGGGAGCACGCGTGCGCGCTCGCTGCGGCGCGCCAGACGGCCGATGAGGACGCGTTCCGCGCCGTCGGCACCGCGGTGGCGGCGGAGCGGGAGGCGGCGGCGGAGCGGGAGGCGGCGGCGGACGCGCGCTCTGCCGAAGAGATGCGCGACGCCGTCTCTGCCGCTGAGGCCAGCTCCCGGCACGGCCTGCAGGTGGCGGTTGCTGCGGCGGCGGACTCGGCAGCCGCGGAGGCGGCGGCGGGGGCGAGGCGGGAGATGGCCCGGGAGAGTACGCTGCGGATGGAGGCTGCCGGCACGGCGCAGGAAGTCGAGTTGCAGGCGGCGCGCGAGGCGACCCTCCGCGCCATGGACGCGGCGGCCGACGAGAAAGCGGCGGACCACTCCGCTCGGGAGGCGGCCAGGCAGGAGGCGCTCGCTGTGGCCGAGGAGAAGCACTTGCCTGCACTGGCCACCGCCGCTGCGGATTCGGAGGTTGCGCTATCGGCGGCAGAGAAGGAGCACTTGGCTGCTCTGGCCACCGCCACTGCAGACATGGAGGCGGCTCTCTCTGCGCTGAGGGCCGAGGCGGTGGCGGCCGAAGAGAAGCACTTGGCTGCTCTGGCCAGCTACTCTGCAGACACGGAGGCTGTGCTATCGGCGGCGGAGAAGAAGCACTTGGCTGCTCTGGCCACCGCCGAGACCGACGCAGAGGCTGGGCTCGCTGCGGCGAGGGCGGAGGCGGCGGCGGAGGAGGAAAGGCACATGGCTGCTTTGGCTGAGATCACTGCTGTGCTCTCTGCGGCGAGGGCGGAGGCAGCGACGGCAGAGAAGCAGCATCTGGCTACTGTGGCCAGCGCCACTACGGACATGGAGACAGCGATCGCTGCGCTGAGGGTAGAGGCAGAGGAGAAGCACTTGGCTGCTCTGGCCAGCGCCGAAGCGGAAACGGAGATGGCTCATACTGCGGCGAGGGCGGAGGCGGCAGCGGCTGAAGAGAAGCACTTGGCTGCCCTGGCCGCTGCTACTGCAGACAGGGAGGCGGCGCTCTCTGAGTTGAGGGCGGCGGCTGAGGCGAGGCTCTTGGCTGCTCTGGCCAGCGCTGAGACGGACACGGCGGCGGCGTTCTTCGAGTTGAGGGCGGAGGCGGCAGCGACCGAGGAGAAGCACTTGGCTACTCTTGCGGACACGGAGGCGGTGCTCTCTACGGCGAGGGCAGATGCGGCGACGGCAGAGAAGGAACACCTGGCTGCTCTGGCCACCGCCACTGCAGACATGGAGACGGCTCTCGCTGCGGCGACAGCCGAGGCGGCAGCGGTAGAAGAGAAGCACTTGGCTTCCCTGGCCAACGCCACTGCGGACAAAGAGGCGGCGCTCTCTGGGTTGAGGGCGGCGGCGGCAGCTGCCGACGAGAAGCACTTGGCTGCCCTTGCCAGCGCCACTGCGGATTCGGAGGCGGCGCTCGCTACGGCGAGGGCAGAGGCGGCGACGGCAGAGAAGGAGCACCTGGCGGCTCTGACCAGTGCCACTACGTACACAGAAACAGCGCTCGCTGCGCTGAGGGTAGAGGCTGAGGAGAGGCACTTGGCTGCTCTAGCCAGCGCTGGGACGGACACGGAGGCGGCGCTCTTTGAGTTGAGGGCGGCGGTGGAGGAGAAGCACCTGGCTGCTCAGGCGGACAGGGAGGCGGCGCTCTCTGCGGCGATGGCCGAAGCGGCGACGGCCGAGAAGCGGCACTTGGCTGCTCTGGCCACAGCCGAGGCCGACACCGAGGCGGTTCTCTCTGCGCTGAGGGCCGAGGCAGTGGCGGCCGAGGAGAAACACTTGGCTGCCCTGGCCGCCGCCCAGACCGACACGGACGCGGCGCTATCAGCGGCGGAGAAGCAGCACCTGGCTGCTCTGGCCACCGCCGAGACCGCCGCAGAGGTGGCGCTCGCCGCGGCGAGGGCGGATGCGGCAAAGGAGGAGGAAAGGCACTTGGCTGCTGTGGCCAGCGCCACTGCACACACGGAGGCGGCGCTATCAGCGGCGGAGAAGAAGCACTTGGCTGCTCTGGCCACCGCCGAGACCGACGCAGAGGTGGCGCTCGCCGCGGCGAGGGCGGAGGCGGTGGAGGAGGAGGAAAGACACTTGGCTGCTGTGGCCAGCGCCACTGCAGACACGGAGGCGGCGCTATTAGCGGCAGAGAAGAAGCACTTGGCTGCTCTGGCCACCGCTGAAACCGACGCAGAGGCTGGGCTCGCTGCGGCGAGGGCGGAGGCGGCGAAGGAGGAGGAAAGGCACTCGGCTGCTCTGGCCAATGTTACTGCTCTGCTATCTGCAGCGAGGACGGAGTCGATGGCAACTGAGGAAAGGCACTTAGCTGCCCTGGCTAGCGCCACTGCTGGCACGGAGGCTGCTCTCGCTGTGGCTGCGAAGGAGCACCTGGCTGCTCTGGCCACAGCCACTGCGGACTCGGAGGCGGCGCTCTCTGAGATGAGGGCAGCGGCGGAGAGGGAGCATCTGGTTGCTCTGACCAGCGCCACTACGGACACAGAGACAGCGCTCTCTGCGGCTAGGGCGGAGGCCGAGGAGAGGCTCTTGGTTGTTCTGGCCAGCACCACTGCGGACACGGAGGCTGCGCTATCGGCGGCAGAGAAGAAGCACCTGGCTGCTCTGACCACTGCCGAGACCGACGCGGAGGCGGCGCTTGGTGCGGCGAGAGCGGAGGCGGTGACGGCACTCACTACGGCTAACACCGACGCGGAGTCGGCGCTCCTGACAGCGTTGGAGCAAGCCTCGTGGGCAGCGGCGCGAGAGCAGGCCGACGCCAGGCGCCGGGCTGTTGCAGACGCCCGACGTGAGAAGGCCGACGCGCTGGCTGCGGCTGTGACGGAGCACCGAGCCGCACTCGAGGCGGCGGCGTTGGCCGCGGAAGCGACTCGCGCTCGGGTGCTGGAGGAGGCGTCGTGGGACGCGGCTCGTGACAAGGCTACGGCTGTGGCGGCGACGACTGCCGAGGTGGAGCGTCAGCACGCGGCTGCCCTCGCCGCCGCCACCGCGGACCGTAGCAGGGCGCTGGACGCGAACCTTACCGCGGCGGCTGTGGCTCGTAGCGAAGCGTCCGAGCTTAGTGGCGTGGCGTTAGCGCGTGCTGTGGCGGCGGCCGTTCAGGCGGCGGCTCGGGGGCACGCGGCGGCGCTCGAAGAGGCTCAGCGCACGGGGGCGCGCGAGCTGGCGGCCGCTATGGAGGGTGCGCACGCGGCGCAGGCGGCCGCAGAGGCGTCCTTCCGCGAGGAGCTCGCTCGGCTCAGCGGCCAGATGCAACAGGCCACAGCGTCTCAGCTCGACTCGGCGCGGCGCGAGGCGGCAGAGCGGGCCGAGGCCTCCCGCTCAGCCGCAGTCGCGGGCGCCCTGGCTGCGGCAGCCACCGCAGCGCGTTGCGCTGCGGAGGAGGCCGACGCGCGGCACCAGTTTGATCTCTCTGCCGCGCTGGCAGTGGCCACGGCTGAGAGGCTCGCCAGCGCCGACGCCGAGCGGGCGGCGACCGACCGTCAGGAGCAGAGCCACCTGGCGGCGGTGGCGAGCTTTGAGGCTGAGCTGGGGCGGGCGAGGGCGGGTCTCGAGAGCGCGAAGAGCGAGAGGCGGCGGGCGCTCGACGCGGCGGCGGCGTCTCACGCGGCGGCGCTGGCGGCGGCGAGGCGCGACGCGGACGTTGCGACGCAGGCGACGCTGCAAGAGGCGCTGCGGGAGCATGCGACGGTGCACGAGGAGAATGTGCGCATGCTGGAGCTGTCGCACGAGAGCGCGCTCGCCGCGGCGGAGGCCGCTGCCGACGCGAGGCTGGCCGCGGAAGTGCAGGCGATCGAGGCGCGGCACACTTCGGAGGTCGAGGCGCTGCGACGGGCCGCGGCGGAGCACGAGGCGTTCATGGAAGAGGCGCTGGCGGATTCGCGCGAGGCGGGCGCCGGGGTCCTCGCCGCGGCGCGCCAAGCCAGCGTCTTTGCGGTTTCGGCGGCGGAGGAGGAGGCGGCGGCGGCGCTTGGCGAGGCGGCGCTAGTGCACGAGTCGGAGCTGAGCGGCGCGCTCTCTCTCGCGCGCGAGGCTTCGGCAGACCGCGAGGCGGCGCTCGCGGCGAGGGGCGCCGAGGATGTGGCTTTGGCACGCGCCTACCCGCCGACGCCCCTGCGTAACGAGCTGTCTCGGGCTAGGGCCGCCGCCGCCGCCAGTGCGAGCGACGCGGCGGTGGCGCGCGCCGAGGCGGCGGAGGAGGCCTCGCGCCACGGAGCCGAGGTTGCGGCGGCGCGCGCCTACCCGCCCACTCCATTACGGGAGGAACTCGATGCAGCGCGCGCAATGGCGGCAGCCACTTTGGAGGGGTCCGCAGCCGAGACGGCGCGGTTGAGGGACGAGGTGGAGGCTGCGCGTGCGCACCCGCCGACGCCGCTGCGCCACCAACTCGAGCGTGCGCGCGCCGACGCTGAGGGGCTGGAGCTCGCGCGCGCCCACTGGGAGGCCAAGTCGGCTTCGGCGGCCGACGAGGCGCGGCGACAGGCCGAAGCGGCTGCAGAGGCGCGCGAGCGAGCCGAGGGGCTGCAGACGCACCTGGCGGCGGCGCAGGAGCGCGCACGCGCTGCCGAGATGGCGGAGGAGGCCCTCGCGTGCGCCGAGTCTTCGTTGGTGGAGGCGGCGGCGGCGGCCGAGGCGGCGGAGGCGGAGCTCCAGTCGGAGCGACGCGCCAGGCACCAGGCGAAGAGCGCGGCGGCCGAGGCGGCGGCGTCGCTGGCGGCTGCTAGGTCCGAGGTGGAGGCGGTACTTTCTGGGGCGAGCGAGGCTGCGGCGCTCGGCAGCTGGAAGGCGATGGCGAGGGAGGCGCGTGCCCGGCAGACGGAGGAGAAGGCGCGGGTCGCTCTGGAGACGGCGTCCGCTGAGGTTGAGTCGCACCGGACAGCCGCGACCGAGGCGCAGGCGGCGGCACAGGCGGCGGCCGCGGCGCTCGTCGTAACGCGGACCGAGGTGGTGGCGGCGCGCGCGGCGGGCGAGGCGGCGGCTGAAGCGGCGGCGGAGGCGGGGCGGGTCGATTCGGAGGCGGTGGCTCGGCGGCTGGGGTCCGAGATGGAGGCAGCAGCGAGCGCCGTAAGCGCGTCGGCGTCGGCCCTCGCACACAGCGCGGAGATGGAGCTAGAGGCGCTGCGTGCGGAGGCGGCGGTGGCAAGGGCGGACGCGGAGGCGGCGGCCGAAGAGGCGGACGCGACCCGTGCGGGTGCGGCGACCGCGGTGGCTCTGGTGCAGGAGGAGTTGGAGTCGCTGCGGTGCACGTTGGATGACGAGCGAGCGGCGCGCGCGGCGGCGGCGGCCCAGGCGGCGGTTGCGGCCGAGGCAGCGGCGGTTGGCTCTCGAGTGGCGGAGGTGGCGGCGGCGGCGGCGCACGCCGATTGTGCAGCCGCACGCGCCGAGGCCCAGGCTGCGCGGGCGGCGTCCGAAGAGGCGCAGGAGGAGGCGAGCCGGCTGCGACTGGAGCTGCTGAGCGCGGCAGCGGACTCAGAGACTGCGCGGCTGCGCGACGGTGCTCTGGCGAGCGAGGGAGAGGCGCAGGCGGCGGCGGCGGCGGCGGGCGCGCTGCTCCATGCCGCTCTCGAGGCGGAGCGGCGGGCTCAAGTCTCGTCTCTCCGCGAGTCGATGGAGGCGGCGGCGGAGGCCCAGTGCGTGGAGTTGGCGGCGGAGCGGCGGCGCGCCGACGCGTCGGCGGCGAGCCTTGAAGAGACCCAGGCGCGCGAGGCGGCGGCGGCTGAGGCTGCAGCGGCGAATGCGGCGTTGGCGGCGGCCTACCTGAATCGCGCCGAGACGGCAGAGGCGGTGGCGGCGGCGGCAGTCTCCCGCGCGGCGGCGGCGGAGGCGGCGGCGCTGGCTGCCGACTTTGCGGCGGCGGAGGCGGCGGCGGCGGCGTGCGAGGCCAACCTGGAGAGCGAGCGGCGGCTGGCGTCGTCGCTGGTGCTCATCGACGACGACTGGCAAGCGGAGCTGAAGGAGGCTGGGGTGGAGACGGCGGAGGCCAAGGAGGCGAGCGACCGGCGGCTCTCGACGTCGCGCAAGCTCGAGGCGCAGCGGGATGCGCTGATGCACACCGCCGGCCAACAGAAGCAGCGCGCCGAGGCGGCTGAGTCGCGCGCCGCTGAGGCGGAGGAGCGACTGGCGATGGCGGAGGCGCGGGCCGAGGCTGCGGAGGCGTGTGTCGTCGAGGCGCAGGCGGCGGCGCGCGCGGCGGACGCGGCGGCGGCGGCGGCGAAAGAGGACAGCGAGTGGCGGCTTGCGGAGACGCTCGCCGCCATCGACGATGACTGGGGGGAGGAGGTTGCGTTTGCCGAGGCTGAAACGGACGAGGCGAGGGCGACGGGCGCGCTCCTGGAGGAGGAGCTCGAGCAGAGGGTGCAGACGGAGGCTGACGGGCGGCGGCAGCAGCAGGGCCAGCGGGCGTATTTGGTGGCCGAGTCAGAAGCGCACTGCCAGCGGGCGGATGCGGCTGAGGCGCGTGCTGCGGCAGCGGAGGAGCGTGCGGCGGCGGCGGAGAGCGCGGCGGCTTCGGCGGCGGCGGCGCTCGCGGCGGCGGAGTCGGAAGCGGAGGAGATGGCGGCGGAGGTGGCGGCGGCGCTGCAGAGCGACGAGGAGGGCCTCGCGTCCGCGCTCACGACGATCGACGAGGACTGGGGCGAGGAGTCGGCGAGATCGAGTGAGAGGGCAGAGAGCCCGAGTGAAGGGGTCGAGAGCTGGCGCGAGGAGATCGAGAGCCTGCGGTCCGAGGTCGACAGCCTCCGTTCCGAGGCGGAGAGCCGGAGATCGGAGGCCGACAGCCTGCGGTCGGAGGCCGAGGGTGCGAACGCAGAAGAGGGCAGTCTGCGGGAGGACGCGGACCGCCTGGTCTCGGAGGCGGAGGAGGCGCGCGCTGGGGCGGAGTTGCGCCTGGCAGCGTACGCGGCGGAGGCGGCGCAAGAGGTGGAGGCGCTACGCGCTTTGCTGGTGGAACAGGTCGAGGTGGAGCGCCGGCGCGCGGAGCAGGCCGAGGCGCGTGCTGCGGAAGCCGAGGGCCGGGCTGCAGAGGTCGACGCCCGTGTGGGCGCCTCGGAGACTGCGGCTGCTGAGAGGGCGGCGCAGACTGTGGCGGCGGCGGCCGACCGGGCGACAGAAGTGGCGGCGGCCGTGCGGACGGCGGAGGAGCTTCGCATGGCAGAGTCGCTGGCTGGCGTGGACGAGGATTGGCAGGAGGAGCTCGTCTTGGCCGCCGCGGCGGCGGAGGAGGCGGTCGAGGTCGCGTCTCGCCTGGCGGCGTTCGAGGCGTCGCAGCGGGGAGCGCTCGACCTCGCCTCCTCGGTGGGCGCCGCAGAGTTGCTGTGGGAGGAGCAGCGCGCGTCGCTCGTCTCGGCGGTGGGAGCGCAGCGCCAGCGTGCGGAGGTGGCCGAGGCGCGCGCGCAGTCCGCCGTGGCGTCCGCTTTGGCAGCCGACGCTCGCGCGACGGCGGCCGAGGCGGCGCTTAGGGAGGAGCGCGAGGATGAGGAGCGCCGGATGGGCGCGTCTCTGGCTGCGATTGATCGCGACTGGACCACCGAGGTGGAGGCGGCGGAGACGGTGGCCGCCGAGGCCGTGGCCGTGGCCGCCGCAGCCGACGAGGCGCGCGAGCAGGCCGAGGCGGCTGCGCTGGAGGTGGCGGCGCACGCAGCGGCAGCGGCGGCGCGCGCGGCGGAAGAGATCCACTCGCTTCGTTCCGACCTCTTCTCGTCGCAGCAGGCGGCGGCGCTAGAGGTGGAGCGGCGGACGACGTCCTGTGCGACGTCCTGTGCGCAAACCTCGCCCCCCGCGGGTACCGGTGCAGCCTGCTCCACCTCCGCGCAGACGTCGCCACTCGCCGGCGCAGACGGCCCCTTTGCGGCGCATTCGCCGACCGCAAAGATTAGGTCGAGCAGCTCCGAGTCGCCCTCATCGCGCTGGACCGGTCTCTCGCCCGAGGGCCCCTCCACCTCCGCCTCGCTCTTTGCCGCGACGCCGCTCTACAGCGCCGTGCGCGACTACGCCCACTCCGTGTCTCCCTCTCCCGTCCGGCCGCTGCCACTACTCGAGGAGGAGGTGCAGGGCGGGACGGGAGAGGGGGCGCTGCTGGGCGGCGCTGCGGCCTCCTGGGTGGACGCAACGGCGTCCTCTTCTTCGGCAGCAGGACCTTCGCCGCGCGTGCGGCAGGCCCTCGCTGCGGTGGGCGCGGCGACCCAGCGCGCGCTCGACGCGGCGGCGGCGACCGACGGGGCAACCGACGCGTTCGCCGGCGCGCGCTTTCACTCCCCCTACAGCGGCGCCTCCTCCTCCTCCTCTCCTTCCGGCATCGCGTCGGCCTACGGCGGCTCGCCGCTGCTCCGCGGGGCCAACAACGCGGCGCGGCGCGGCGCGGAGGGGCTCATCACGGTGCTGCAGGAGGCCGAGGCGGCGGCGCGCTCGTTAGCTCAGACGGCGCGGGCGGAGAGAGACGAGCTGGCGGCGCAGCTTGCGCGGCTGACGCTCGCGCTGCGCGCGACGGGGGACGAGGCGCGCGAGGGATGGCTGGAGGCGCGCGAGGCCGCCGCCCTGGCCGAGACGAGGGCCGATGAACTCTGCACGGAGCTCTCTGCAGTGCGCGGGACGCTCGAGGCGGAGACGACGGGCCGGCTGCGGCGCGTGGGCACCATCGCCGAGCTCGAGGCGCGCTTCGCCCGCGCGACGGCCGAGCGGATGCACGAGGGCGCCGCGATGCAGCAGCAGCTCCGCACCGCCGAGGACGAGGCGCGCGCTTCGCTCGCGCGCGCCGCCGCGCTGGGATCGGCGCTCGACGTGGCGCAGGCGAGGACGCAGCAGGCAGAGGCACAGCTGAGCGAGTGCCGCCAACAGCTCGCTGCGGCGCGCGGGGGGGTGCCCGGCCCCGAAGAGGAGGGCGCGCCGGCCGGGCAGGACGCTCCAGGGGCGGCAGAGGTGGTGGCTCGCTCCGCGTGGGGTTTGCTGCGTGGCATCGAGGAGGCTGGCGTTGCGGAGATGGCTTCCCCGTGGTCGAGGGCGCCGCCGGGAGAAGCACACAGTGGCGCTCCGCAAGGGGAAGGCTGGTCGCCGTTTGGGGCGCCACGCGCCTTCAGCCTCGGCTCCCTGGGGCTCGACGAGCTCCAGGTGGAGGCGCCGGCGTCACCGCACACGCCGCTCAGCAGGACGCAGCGCACGCTCGCCGCACACTCGGCCGGAAAGTCGTCCGGCGTCGGATTGTCGCCGCGGCCCGCCCTCTCGCCGCGCTGCCACAACTCGCTCGAGGGCGGCGTGCGCGCGCCCGTCTTCAAGCGGGGCCTGTCATCGATGGGCGGTGGGTTGCAGGGCACGCCCGGCGCCGGGTCTTCACAGCCATCAACCCCCTTGGCGGCCGTGCACAGCGAGACTGGGCTGAATGAGCAGTGAGCGTCGATCGGCGGGGGTTGGGCGTACCCGAACCCCCGCCATACGTCATTTAGCAGAAGGGGGGTATATGCGCAATAGCTGTGCATGTACGTCGCTGTGGTGTACTGTGTATTATTATTGGTAAGTGTGTGTTGAATATGAGTGAGTTACGAATGCAATATATTGTCTGTTGAACACTGTAACTCTGTAAGTGCGTCCAAGCCGAGCCAGAGCAGACCCCCCCCCCTCTGCAGTTGCACAGTTTGCGTGTACCGTGTGCCACACCCACACACAGCCCCGCGTGCGTGCAAAGCGCGAGACTGCATTGTATCAACGTGTCAATCAACGTGTCACAGCACAATATATATATTATATAAAAGCATATACATATCAGGAAAACAAAAATGGATACATTAGAAATGACACGGTCTATGTGTGTCTGTATTATGTACGTATCTGATATCTGAACCATATTCCGGTTTTTCGAAAAACTTTTATTCAAAATCAAAATGCGTATCCGTAATCAACCAGTGTACAACCATTCCGTATCAGGATCAGGGTCAGGGGATCAGGACACGATACACAATGCACGGTCGTGCACGACACGCGATCGTTTTACGTAACACGCTTTCGTGTCGACGTGTTGATGTTGATACGTAATGGATATACACACGACACGCCACAAGAGATAAATAAAAAGCACTGATACATAAATACACTGACGTTGTAGCGTATACATGTGTGAGATGCGCACGCTATATGATGCGCATAATATATTACGTATATATATGCACAGCACAGCGCACAGCACACGGCGACATCATACACTGCGTATACATCTATCACATACACGACACCCCCGCCCCACACCCACCCCCCCACATTCATATTACGTATTGCATAATTACTTTATCTTTATAAATGCATTATTATATAAAAAAAATGTGTGTGGAGAGAACGTAGAAAGAATTAGGAAAAACTACTCTCTCTCTCGCGCGAAAAAGCTATCGTGTCGTGTCAGCGCGTGGCCACAGGGCCAGCAGGCCAACATGCCCGAACCAAAATCATATAATTGATCCGTTTACAGTTCGTTTTTCAATATCATGGCTATGCGTTGTTCGTGTGGCTTTCGAGTAATAAAAAAAATACATAGATATAGAACATCTCACTATCTCGCTACCGCCCGCGGGCGCCCGGCCCGCGCACGCAGTCCCACCCCTTCGCCACATCCTGCCCGCGCGCTGAAGATCCTCTCACGGCCATTCCATTGTAGCGTGTGTGTGCTGATGTGGTTTCCGTGGGGATAGTGGCACTCGGGTCAACCCTTAACACGTAGCCCTCGCTAGTCAAGATCAATCATTCACGCCTCGAACGGCCGCGGCTCGGTCCACTTTCTCCCCGCCGACAGCGGCGTCGGTGGCGCCAGCCCCGGCCGCCGCGTGGCCGCCGGCGTCGGCTTGCCCACCGCTGCGCTGGGCGGGCGGCCGCCGGCCGAGACGGACGTCGGGTAGCTCCCGTTGGCCACCCGGCAAGGAGGAGGCCGACTGGCCCCACCAGTATCGCACCCACCGGTATTGCACCCACCGGTATTGCTACCACTAACATTTCCCCCACTACCATGTCTCCCACCGGTATTGCCCCCGCCGGTATTGCCCCCACCGGCATTGCCCCCACCACCGTAGCCCCCACTAACATTTCCCCCACTACCATGCCCCCCACCGGTATTACCCCCACCGGTATTGCCCCCACCGGCATAGCCCCCACCGCCGTAGCCCGGAGTCGTTGTGCGTTGCGGGGTATGCGCCGACTGCGCTTGTCGCTGCGCCTGCTGTTGGTGGGAATACTGCTGGGGAGAGGGCGTGACGGGGCGGCCGCGGTTCGTGTCCGCGCCGGCGGCCGCGCGTCGCGTCGATCCGATCCACGGCGAAGTTCCGTCGGGCGCGCCTGGAAGGGGAGCGCGGAACAGGTTAGCCTTTACAAGATATTGTTTCACTTCAAAGCTTTATTGTGGGAGTATCATTCTTTTACTGCCCCCCCCCCACCTGCGACGCCTACCCTATTGCAATACTATTGCATGCCCATTGCGCAATATACGCCCCGCCACCGACCCTCCCTTTGTATGCCATACACCATACAATATTGGTGATGGCAATATCTTGTAAAGGCTAAGGAACAGGGCGAGTCGGGTTTGGGGAGTGGCTACCCATATATTCATGAGAAAGAGAGAGTATAGCATACTCCGTCTGGTGCGCCTAGGATGGGAGCGCGGAACAGGGCGGGTCGGGTGTGGGGAGTGGCTAGCTCCAGTGGAGGGGTGCGGCGGAGCATGCTATGCTCTCTCTCTCATATATGTATATACACATACATACATATATATATATATATATATATATGTATATATATAAATAAATAAACAAATATACATACATATATCTATACATATCTAGACATACATATATATATATACCTACTTGTACATACATATATATATATATACACATATACACACACATACACATATATCTATATATATATATATATATATATATATATATATATATATTTATATATATATATAT
>Ga0105054_10002861_pt1 | contig 27232 bp, 19 predicted proteins | sample BON02_FD_78091 | JGI IMG/M metagenome (GOLD analysis project Ga0105054, IMG submission 78091) | Freshwater microbial communities from Lake Bonney liftoff mats and glacier meltwater in Antarctica - BON-02 (megahit assembly) | ecosystem: Environmental > Aquatic > Freshwater > Ice > Glacier...
CCCAAACGATCTACACCAACGAACGATGCTCATCCAACTTACACCGTATTTTAAGCAGGCTTCACTCTTGCTCAGCACACCAGCCGAAACTTCCGACACCAATTGCTGCTTGAAACGTTCGCTGTAACGTTTGACTCTTTTTGTTTTGTTTACCATATTCTGAATAGGTTTGATTCTGTAAACCTATGTCAGGACGTGACATCTCATCACTCATCACTCATCACTCATCACTCATCACTCATCACTCATCACTAAATAATGGGGATTTCCACAAAAAAGTCCGTCCCCTCATTCTCCCGCGTTTCAAACCGGATATTCCCGTCGTGCGCTTCAATGATTTTTTTGCAAATAGCGAGTCCTAAGCCGCTGCCGGAAGTTTTGGTGGTGAAATTGGGTTCAAATACCCGCTCCCTGATTTCCTGGGGAATGCCGCCGCCATTGTCACTGATTTTCACAACCGAGAGTTTCCCCTGACGGGTCAATGAGACATTTACAAGGCCTTCTCGATCCGAGGGAACCGACTGAATAGCATTGATAACCAGGTTGTTGAATACCCGGATCAGGTGGTTTTTGTCACCCAGGATGTGGAATTGATCTTTGGGCAATTTGAGTTCCAGTCGCACATTTTTTTGCTCACTGAAAAGATCGTGCACATTTTCCACCACTTCATTGATCACGACATCGCTTTTGTTGCGGATTTCGAGGTTGGCAAACATGGAGAACTCAGAAGCGATCTGTGCCAGGGAATCAATCTGTTCAATAAGGCGCGTGATGGCTTTGCGGAGGTATGCCGCAGCTTGCTCGGGGTTGCTGGATACACGTTCCAGTTGCTGCATCGACAGTTTCATGGTCGTCAGCGGGTTCTTTATGTCATGCGCCACTTGTTTGGCCATTTCCCGCCAGGCACCTTCTCGTTCCAGGCGCACCATTTGAACCTTGGAGTCTTCGAGCTTTTGCACCATGGTATTGTACTGGCCGATCAGCTCGCTGATCTCGTCCTGAGCATCGCCCTCATATTCAAGTGGGGCATTTTTATCCTCTAATTTTAACTCCTGCACCTTTTCTGACAAGAGGCTCAAGGGTTTCACAATGGAGCGGGAAAGGAGGTAGGTGATTACAAAGGCAATGAGCATCAGGGATACGTACAAACTGGCAAGTACCCCGATAAAATCGGAGACGTCAGCACCAATAAGCGTTTGGCGGGGCTGGTGCGGTACACCTAGAAAGCCCAGCAGCTCACCGCGCCCAGTGCGGCAAGGCAGGTATTTTGTATAGAATTCATTGCCACCAACTTGTTCCAATGCCTCTACCTCTGGCAGGGTTTTGTTTTTCGTCAACAACTCCTGGGCGGCAACATTCATTTTTGACGGAAGGATGCCGAGGGAAACCAGGTCTTTTTGTGTGCTGAAAACCAGGTCGCCATCCGGGGCGAAAAAGTTGGCATCTACGCTCAGGCTGGTGGTTATTTTTTGCAGGGAAGCTGCCAGGTTCGCTTTGTCTTTTGCGGCATTGCTGTCTACTTTGGCCAGGAAAGGTGCTTCCAGGTTGTTTTGCAACACATCAGCACGGTAGCTGAAAGCGGCTTCATCGGTCTCTGTTGCTGTTTTGGTGAAATGCCGGTAGGTGAGCACACCCACTACCAGAAAAGAAACGGCCAAAAGAGATACGTTCCACAGGTGAATGCGCTTGGCGAGCGAGCCTTTTGCCGTGAGCCTGAAGTCATATTCCTCCGGCAAAAAACGCAGCCAGGAATTGGCAAATGCCAGCACAAGCAATAGCATGGAGGCCAGCGTGAACAGAATGGAGAACAAGTACAGCCGTTTCAACCAACCGCCTACGGAATGACCTACCGAGGCAATGGTTTGGCCGTCGGTGCTTTTTGATACGGCATCAACACGTTGTGGCTCCTTGGTTAGGAGTTCAATTGTTTCGCCTTTGCCAACATTTGCCGAGAGTGCAGCAAGACTGCCACGGCCAAGTTCTACGATTATCCTGCCATCTTTTTGCACGGCAAAATTGTAGCGGGACAGGTTATCCAGGTTTTTATACGGGCTGCTGTAGAAAATTTGGGTGTAGGCCAGTGCTGGGGCAGGATGCTCATGGTCTAGGAAAACAAACACCTGTGCATGTTGGGTAACATCCACTGCCCGGGTTGCTGTAAAGCGGAGAATATAGCGGAATTTACCATCATTGCCCGTATGAAAGCGAATGTTGTTGCTGCTGTTCAATGCGACGGCCTTATCCCAGTTGTCAAGGGCAACTTCCTGATAGCCAAGTGTCTGACCAATCAGAATCGGCTGATTTTCGTTGTCAAAGGCTGCGACGTTCAAGCGGTAATGTTGAAAAAGATAAGGCTCTTGTAGTGCGATATCGTTCAACTGTGTCTGTACCTCCTCAATATTCGCTTTAAATGGCCAGGGCTTCAGCGTCTGGCTGATTTTGGCAGAATCCTGCAAAATGGCGGCCATAAACTTGGGCAGTAAGTGTTCTGCCGATGCTGTATCGCGCTCGCTCACCAGCGCCTGGGCGTAGGCCATACGTTGATTGCGGTCCTGTTCGCCATTGTAGCGGTACAACAAAACGGAGCAGAATACCGAAAATAACAGCAGCCAAACCACCAACCAGCCAAAGCCATTGCCCTCGCGGTGCACCAGCAAATCCATAGCACCTGCGTACAAAAAAGCGAAAATAGCAGCATATAAAGGGTTGACTTCCAGCGATATAGACAAGCCGGCAATAATTACAACCGCCCCAACAATGATTGCCAAACGCTGCACGTCTGACAATCCCAGGCTGCGCACCGTGAGCATCAGGCGGTGTCCAAACAGGAACAGGCCAACCATCAGCCCGATGAGGCCGCTAAGCGCCAGAAAGCCTGATGCGCCGATTCCCAAAATATTATCGAAGTCGAATCCTGCCTGACTTTTGAAAACCAATTGCCGAACCACCAATACACAGATAGGTATGCTGAGCATCAGCAGGGTATCGCTGAACAAAGCAATGCCCATGCGCAGATTTTGAGGCAAATGCGCCAGGGATTTACCCCGAAAACTCCGGTGGAAAAACACCATTAAAAACACCACCAGTCCAACATGTATAAGCCAATCGCCCACGGAACGCCCAATCAGGTTGGCGCCTTCAAAGGATTGCTCAAAAAGCGGCAAATTGCCAAATTGTGCTGCAGTCCACCCTGTTTGCAAGTTGTAATACAGCAAAGCGCCCAGTACACTGAGCAGTAACAAAGCACCTGAAAGCACTCCGTAACGGCCATTGAGCCAATTTGCAGCCTTGTTCACCAAGCTGAAAAATAGCAGAAAAAATATGGCCCAAGCGCCCAGTTTTACCCAGGAAAGCCAGCCCGATTGAATGGGGCCATTTGCTTGCAGCCAGGCCAGTTCTTGTGTGTCAAGTGTTATGGGCCAAGCTGTTTTAGCAGTAACAATTTGCAGGTTTTTTGAAATGCTTTCGTTGGCTGGAAAAGCAATGCTGTGACGTGCGTCTTTAAAATCCAAGGCATAGCGTATGGGTACCAATATGGTGCGCGTATCGCTGCCACTTGGCTCCACATTGGCGAGAAACCAGCCCAAGGGTATTTTTACCAGGTTTCGGCCCTTTTTGCCAGCCAGCTGTTTCAAATCATTTGGTGAGGGGATGGCTTTGGTATTTGACCAACGGAGCAGCGTATCGCCGCGGTGTGTCAAAATGGTGTAGGGCTTGTCGTTCTGTTCGGAGCGGTCGACATTTTGGCCGCTGTTGTTTTTTGCCCAGGCAACAGCCTCATTTTCTGCCGAACTGACCCAGGCAGAAATTTCTTCAGAATGTTGCTGAAGTAATGCGTCGTTTTTATCTTGTTGGCCGGCTGAAATAGCGGTGGCCAACAAGATAAACATTACGAGCACATATAGGAGCAAACGCTTAATCATATTGGGAGATGCGCGGTTTTTGAGGCATATTGGGTAATTATGAAAGAAACTAGCCGCAATACGCGGGCAAATGTATCTATAGTTAATGAGGAAGGGCAGGCTTATTTTCAGAAATCGATATAACCCGAACTTCTTGTACCTCCCTAAACAAAGTTTGAGCCAATACGTGCAGCAACGCAAAATGAATGTGAATACGGCACGAAAAAGTGAAGAATCCGGGTAAAGCTCGTTCCTTTGCAGGGTTAAAATGAAATTGCCACAGACCGCTTTGTCGCCTTTAGGGGAGGAAAGTCCGGACAACATAGAGCGCCGTACCGTCTAACTGGCGGAGTTCCCGAAGCAATTCGGGGGCATAGAAAGTGTCGCAGAAAATTACTTCCCGTTGGGGTCGAGGTTAGTGGGCTACCCGCCTACGCCAAGGCTACGGCGGGTAAAGGTGAAAACGTGCGGTAAGAGCGCACGACCAGGGCAGGTAACTGTCGTGGGGGATAAACCTTGCGGGTTGAAATGCCATGTACACTTTGCTTGCCCGCCATAGCTAAAGCGTAGCTTTAGCGACGGAGGGCTTCTGTGCTGCTCGCACAGTCTCGATTCGTCGGGAGCAAGGGGGGTAGGCAGCGCAGATCCCGATTCGTCGGGACCAGATAAATGACAAAGACCCTGGCTTGCTGGGGGACAGAATCCGGCTTATAGGTCTGTGGCTTTTTTCTTGTTTGACAACTCCTCTAACAGTACGGTTTGGTAGTGCTGAATCTCCATCAGCGTTTTAAATTGCTCTTCCATCAGCAGGTTTACTTTTTGGTGCAGGTTGCGCACCTCGATTTCTGCTTTTAAGTTTACCAGATAATCGTTTTCTGCCCGCTTGCGGTCTTTTTCTTCTTGGCGGTTTTGCGACATCATGATTACAGGAGCCTGGAGGGCGGCCAGACAGGACAATACAAGGTTTAGCAAAATAAATGGATAGGGGTCAAATGCCTTGGTTACCATGATGACATTCATGATTATCCAACAAACAATAACGACCCCGAAGGAAATGATGAAGGTCCAACTTCCGCCGAAAGTCGCCACTTTATCTGCTACAAATTGCCCGCGGGTAAACGTTTCATCGGGAGGGTTCAGTAATTTCTCTACAATGAGTTCTTCCTCCTTCATCGCATCCGCCACGAGTTGGTGGAGCTTATGCAAATGTTTGTCCTCCGTAGAGAGTATTTTTTCGAGGTACTGGTGTTGGAACTGCTGCTTGCTTTTCATAAAAGTATTGCTTGAAGGTTACGATCGAAACGCGTAACACAAATAGATGTTTTGAAATGGCGACTTGAGGCATTGGTACTTCACGCTTATAGTAAAGTTGCTGCTGCTTTATCCAAAAACCAATGCAATTCGGCTGTTTCTGGCTGAATCAATTGTGCCGGAAATTGATCTGGATTTTTTACGCCCTTAATTACCTCCTGCACAGCTTTTGCCTTTCTGTCGCCAAAAACAAGAAAGGCAACGTTTTTCGCCTGATTAATAAGCGGCGCTGTCAAGGTAATTCGATAGGCATCGTCTTCCTTTAAATAAACGGCTTGAACGCCAGGCGTTTTTTCATGCAAAACAGCCGTAAATGGAAATAGGGAAGCGGTATGCGCATTGTCGCCCAAGCCCAATAAGATTAAATCGAAATGAATGGGCTCGCCCCGAAAATGAGCGCGAATCGAATCCATGTAATGGCTTGCCGTTGCTTCCGGTGGCAGAGCGGTGTCCATTTTAAAAACATGGTCTTTGGCAATATGCAATGGCTGAAACAGTGCTTTTTCGACCATCAGCGCGTTGTTGCGGTCGTCATCGGCTGGCACATGCCGCTCATCACCAAAGAAAAAATAAACATGCTCCCATTCAACGCCATCTTTCAGCGCGGACGACGCTAATAATTCATACACCCGTTTGGGGGAACTGCCGCCCGACAGCACTACATTGAATTGGCCTTGTTCTTTTACATATCGCCGGGCCAGGGCACTGAAATATTGGGCATATTCAACCAATAATTCCGCTGCGGTGTCATATACGTGCAGCTTCATGGTTTGCTTTTTTTGCTGTGCGCAGGCAGCGCAAACCAATGAAATCCATCGCGGGCAATAAGCGCTTCAGCGATTTCAGGGCCCCAGGAGTTGGCACTGTAATTTGGGAAGTCGAGACTGGGCTTCGATTCCCAGGAGCGCAGCACCGGCATCAGCAATTCCCAGGCGGCTTCTACTTGGTCGCCACGCATGAACAAAGTCTGGTCGCCCTCCATCACGTCGAGCAAAAGTGTTTCGTATGCCTCTGGGGTTTCCTCGCCGTAGGAGTCGTCGTAATTAAAGACCATGTCAACGGTATTGAGCACCATTTCCAGTCCTGGACGTTTTGCCTGCAACTGGAGGCGAATGCTCATTTCAGGCTGTAGGCTGATGACGAGCCGATTCTGCCGCCAGTTGTCAATGGCTTCTTCTGGAAAAACCTTGTGTGGCACATCCCGAAATTGTATGGAAATGACGGAGGCAGACTGGTGCAGCCGTTTGCCGGTACGCACATAAAAAGGAACGCCATCCCAGCGCCAATTGTCCACAAAAAATTTCAGCGCAGCAAAAGTTTCAGTATTCGAGTTTGGGTCTATATTAGCCTCTTCCCTATAGCCTGGCACCTTTTCACCTTCCAGCCAACCGTCGCTGTACTGGCCCCGCACGGCGTTTCTTTTGATGTCTTCCGGTTTAAAAGGGCGCATGGAGCGCAGTACATCCACCTTCCGGTTGCGGACTTCATCGGCCTTAAAATTGATGGGTGTTTCCATGGCAATAAGGCAAAGCAACTGCAGTACGTGGTTCTGTACCATGTCCCGCAGTGCGCCGGAACCTTCATAATATTCTCCACGGCTGCCGACACCCATCTGTTCGGTCACTGAAATTTGCACATGTTGGATATAATTGCGGTTCCATAATGGTTCTAAAATAGAGTTGGCAAAACGGAAAGCCATGATGTTTTGCACCGTCTCTTTGCCCAAATAGTGGTCGATGCGGTATATCTGCTTTTCGTCAAAAATTTCGCATAAAAGCTTATTTAATGCTTTTGCAGTATCCAAGTCGGTGCCAAAAGGCTTTTCAATAACGATCCGTGCCTTGTCGGGTTGCTGTGCAAGTTTGTTTTTTTTCAGGTTTTCGGCAATCATGGGAAAAAATTCGGACGCAACGGCCATGTAGAAAATAACTACAGGTTCTGTTTCCCATTCCTTTTTCAAGGCATTTACTTTCTCCGCCAAAAGCTTGAATGCTTTTCCGTCATTAACATCGACCGATTGGTAGGTTATTTTTTGGGAAAACGCCTCCCATTCAGGTTTTTTCGCCGCGCCTTTTCGGGAGAATTTATTGACACCATCCAACAGTTTGCTCCTAAAATCTTCGTCCTTGATTTCACGGCGTCCGGTGCCAATGATGGCAAACTGTTCGGGCATCCATTTGTCTAAAAATAAATTGTAGAGTGCCGGGTTTACCTTTCTCCAGTTTAAATCGCCAGTGGCGCCAAAAATCACAAAAATGACGGGTTGAGATTTTAAGTCTTGCATAATGCTGTTGTTAATCGTTCGATGTCCAATGGGTGTGAAATACGCCTTCTTTGCCGCTCAACTCGTAGGTATGTGCGCCAAAATAATCCCGCTGCGCCTGAATCAAGTTGGTGGGCATTCTTTGTGACCGCAGCGCATCAAAATAATTCAAGGAGCTCGCGTATACTGGTACCGAAAAACCGCTGGCCATGGCACCAGTAACGACGGATCGGGCATCCGATACACTGCCTTGTATCAAGGATTGGATATTGCTGTCTAAAAACAAATGCGCCAGGTCTTTATTCCCCTTGAAAACCGCATAGATATCATCCAAAAACCGGGAGCGAATGATGCAACCACCGCGCCATATTTTGGCAATTTCTGCTAATTTCAGATCGTATTTGTATTCTGCGGAGGCAAGGTACAGCAAGTGCATGCCTTGGGCATAAATCACGATCGTGTTGAAAAAAACTGCCTGTTCCAGTTTTACCAGGTATGCGGCAGTGTCATTGGTCAGCGGGTGGGGGATTGGGGGGTAAACTTCCGCCAATTGGGTGCGCAGTGCCTTAAATTTTGATACATCACGCATGGAAACAGCCACATCAATGGCCGGAATCGGTGCTTGCAAATCCATGGCAAATTGCGAGGTCCATTTGCCGGTGCCCTTGGATTTTGCCGCGTCTTTTATGTCATCCAATAGTAAATGGTCGGCACCGGGGTTTTTGAAAGCGAATATATCCCGGGTAATTTCCATCAGGAATGATTGCAACATGCCATCGTTCCAATTTTTGAAAACCTCGTGGATGGCTTCGTTTTTTAATTCCAGCCCGTTTTTCAAAAGGTCGTAGGTCTCCGCGATCATTTGCATGAGCGCGTATTCAATACCGTTGTGCACCATTTTTACAAAATGCCCTGAAGCGCCGGGACCGATATAGGTCACGCAAGGCTCTTGGTTAACCTGTGCAGCTATTTTTTCAAAAATTGGCTTGACATGCTGATAGGCTACCTTGTCGCCGCCCGGCATCATACTTGGCCCGCGCCGTGCGCCTTCTTCGCCCCCAGAAATGCCCATCCCGAAAAAGTGCAGGCCCTTTGATTCCAAGGCAGCAGCCCGGGTTTCGGTATCGGTGAACTTGGAATTACCGCCGTCAATGATGATGTCGCCCGTTTCAAGCAGCGGCAACAACTCCGCGATGACGCTGTCCACGATGGGCCCCGCAGGTACCAGCAGCATCACAGCCCGTGGGGCCTTTAGGTTTTTGATGAAATCACCCAAGTGGGTAAAGCCTTTTACCTGCTTGCCATTGGCTTCTTTTTCCAGCACGGCGATCTGATCGGCGTTTTTATCATATCCCGCTACGGCATATCCGTGGTCAGCCATGTTGAGCAAGAGGTTGCGGCCCATGGTGCCGAGGCCGATCATGCCAAATTCAAATTGGGCGCTTTGGTTGTTATCCATTTTCTTGTAAAATCTTTTCAAGGATGTTTTTAGTACTCAAAAATCCCTCGTGATGGTATGCCTGGATACCCAATTGTTGGGCGGCGTGTACCAGCATGGGGCGGTCATCAAAATACACGCAATCTTTCGGGTCGGCTTGCGCAATACCCAATGCCAGCTTGAAAATCGCCGGGTCGGGTTTGCGCATTTTCACCTCGCAGGAAGAGATGAAGGCATCGAAAAAATCGTGCAGCTCAAATTTTTTGATGCGGTAATCGTTCAGCTCCTTTCCTTCATTGTTGATGGAAATGACAGCGTGCTTGGCGTTTTCTCGCTTCCATTGTTTCAGCCATTGAAGGGTGTCTGGCAGTTCTGTTGACTGGGCGAACATGAAATCCTTGAAGTCTTTTTTTGAAAAATTTCGAGATTCAACGAAAACCGTCCGGTCAAGATATTCATCCAACGTAATGCTGCCGATTTCATACACGTTGAAAATGAAATTGTGCAGCAAGTCTGTTTTTTCATAATCGTAGCCGAAATGCACTGCTGCTGCCTGGCGGGATTCGTGCCCCCAACCATTTGAAAGGAGCACGCCGCCTACGTCAAAAAAGAAGATTTTAGAAGATTTTGATGTCATCTGTCGATTCGTTTTTGTGGATTCAGGGTTTTGCCCCGCCCTTGATTCCGCCTTCGTTGATTACAAGTTTGATGTTTTCGTCCAGCTTGAAATCTAGCTTATGGGCATTGCAGCCTCCAATATACAACTGGTCGGAATTGAAAATTGTTTTTAATATGCCAATGATATATTTCATGCGTTTGCGCTGCTTTTTGATTCAAAATGGTGCCATTGACATGGCTGCCCTCAATGTCGGGGGTAAGGATTTTGAAAAGGGGTGAATACTTTTCCTAGAGCACCGGGAGCGGGATTGAGAGGGCTTTGCATAGATGACATCCGTTTAGAAGTTTCCTGGTAAAGACAAGATAGAGCATTCAAGGCACAATACATAAGGACAAATTGTTTGCCGCCCGCCCAAAAATTAAATAGCGGTGATCATTCACCCAATTCTAAAAAATAAAAAAAGTTTTTATTGGATACATTTGCGCCCGGAACCCTGAAAAGCTGTGAAAACTCAATTTTGCTGCTTTTTCAGCAACGCTGTTTACTTTTGCAAGCAATCAAATTCGGAAATAATGAAACACCTTTTATACCTCTGTGCCGTGGCTACCACACTATCTTCCTTTGCCTTTATGAAAAAAACTACCCGTGTCGTCTTTTTTGGCGATTCCATTACAGAGGCTGGGGTACAGCCGGGTGGGTACATCAGCCAAATGCGAGACGCGCTGGTCGCCCAAAAAATGGACAAGGAATTCGAATTGATTGGAGCAGGCATCAGCGGTAATAAAGTGTACGATCTCTACCTTCGACTGGAAGAAGACGTGCTGGCACATAAACCCAAAATTGTGGTGATCTACGTCGGTGTGAATGATGTATGGCACAAACAAACGCTGGGTACCGGCACGGATGCGGATAAGTTTGTAAAATTCTACAAGGCCATAATTACCAAGTTTCAACAAAAGAAAATAGCGGTCATCCTGTGCACGCCTGCTTGCGTTGGCGAGTGCAAAGGCGGTATTAATCCGCTCGACAGCGATCTGGATGTGTATTCCCAAATGATCCGCGACATGGCCAAAGAAAAAGCCTGTGGACTGGTTGACCTTAGAAAAGCTTTCACCGACTACAATTTTGGCCACAACGAAACAGATTGTTATAGCTCCATTCTGACGACAGATGGCGTGCACCTTAACCAAAAAGGGAATAAAATGGTGGCAGATATGCTGCTACTTGAGATTGAGGGGAAAAGGTAATCGCCTGGCACCTGTTTTAATCAACAGCCTCCTTATACGGGGGATCTCCTAGGCATTCACATCGATCAATTCATCGGCACTCCGCATTCCGCACTCCCCTCAAGCTGGGTGCTTGGACAATGGTGGCGCGCCTGAAGTATTGGGTGTGAACCATCGATTTAGGATTACATTGCTTACCTGAAATCCAGAAACACACGCTGCTTATTAAAAACGCGGATCGAACGGATTAAACGAACACAACAGATTTGCAAGAGCGCACCCTTCATCCGTTTTAATCCGTCAAATCCGTTCGATCCGCGTTCCATAACGACCTTGCGATACTTGGGCAAAGCGTAAAGGAACTTATATTGCTAAATGTAAAATAAGCGCTACCTACCGCGCCACCGCCAACTTCCCAACCCTGCGCACACCATCCACCAAAATCTCCACCGCATACATCCCAGGGCTCAAATGGCTGACATCCAATTGAATGCTGTCCTGACCCGCGCTAATATCGCGTTCCAGTACCAAGCGCCCAGCAATGTCCCAAAGGCGTACGATGCCATTGCCCATGTTGTCATCAAGCCCAATTAAAGCAATGCCTGATGCGGGATTTGGGCTTATTTCCAGGGTTTGATTTCCGGTGTTTTGCGTGCTGACCAGGCAATCGAACTGGGGATCATTTACCACCAGATTAGCATAAGTACTGCTGCAGCCTGTCGCTACATCAGTGACCACCAAGCCATAATTGCCACTTACTTTGGAACAATACCAGATGTCGGTTGCGCCAGGGATAGCGTTGGTGCCCAGGTACCACTGCAAGGAATACTGCGCTGGCAAGGCCGCTGTGTCATACACGCGCAAGGAGTTCTTGTAGTTATACCAAACGGGTTCTGCAGGCAAAGTGTAATATTCAATATGCTTGGGCTCGGACGTCGCCACGCAGCCGTATTGCGATATAATTTGTGCCTGATATTCACCGCTAACGGTCGGGGAGTAAATAAAATCAGTCGCACCGGGGATATTGTCGCTGTTGAGCAACCACTGGTTGCCACTACCATAAGAGGACATCAGCACCAGGTCGGTCTCTCCTGCGCAAGCGCTCAGGCCATTGGCAGCGTTCAATACGGGCAAAATGGGTTGCGGATACACATAAATGGTGTCTTTCGAATAAATGTCTTCCATTGGGTTCACAATGATGAACTCAACCTTTAGACCCCCAGCTGTTGCCTCCCCGTTACTGAGTTTGTTGAAAGAGATCGTACCGCAATCATCATCAGCACCCTTTATTCCGCTGTCTTCATCAATAACTTTGAGGGTGTAGTTGCCTGCACCCAGCTTAATGTTCATCGGGAAGAGGTAAGGCAAGGTCGTGTTGTTGATATGTGGGGAGGAATCAAAAACTTTAGGGCCGTTGTTTGGCGCGAAAATTTGCATGTACAAATCGGGCTTGCCAAGACCCAGCTCATCAACGCACTCCACGGTATATACCCGAATACCTTTCAAGATAAAACCCGCAGTATCCACGTTTGCGTGGTAGGAAACGGTGTACTCGCCCACCTGATTATAGGTGTGCGGGGGTGGGTTTTCGCCCGTGAAAATGGGAGAGCCGTCGCCAAAGTCCCAGGAATACGTAAATCCGTTGGCACCGCCAGAGGGAATATTATTGTTAAAGGTCGCCGTAGTGCTGCCACAGCCCTCCGGGTCTGTTACGGCAAAACCGGCGGTGTTGCTCACCTTTGGCGCGAGGTACAGTGTCATTGGGAAGGTTGCGGTTTGCGCCAAAAACAACACCGTAGCTTTGAGGGTGACCGTTAGGTGAAAAGTATCGGAACCACTGGGAACTCCGCATATTTTAATACAGCCGTCGGTCTCCGTCGCAACATTAAAATTGAATTTGTTCGGCTGCCAATACATGCCGGGCGGCAGGCCCGTAATAGAAACGATTTCGAACTTGGAAATGGTGAGCCCCGGTGGGGTAGTGCTGTCAATCGCGTTTACGGGTGTGGTGGTTTTGGGTAATCGGAAGGAAATGTCCTGGTCGTAGGCGGTGCCGGAAATTCCATCGGGCAAATTGGGAAGGTAAACAGTGTCGGCGGGCAATCCGGCGGGAACACCAACGGCACAACCGGGGCATCCAGATTGGGCCTGGAGCAAAAATGCGCATAGCGCTGTAATCCAAATGGTTAGGGAAAGCTTTAACATATAAATTCGGTTTTAAAATGAAAAATGCGTTGCAAAAGGTAGGCACTAAACGCGGCAATTGATTAAACCGGGGGCGGCAACGGATTCATTCCATGAGCGGGAAGGGGGGCAAACATAATAAAGCCCAACGAATCTAAGGTTAGAAGAATTGTTAAAAATATCCTTTTGGCTCAAAACAGAGCAGCAGTATGTGCGTTCTCTTCTGAGAATTTACCTGTAATTCATGAAATACCTCATTCTACTCCTAAAATTCGCCGTTTTTACCATGTTGCTGCTCATTCGACTCAACGAATGGGACATCACCTGGCTGTATGCGAACTCAAAAAACTACGACACCTTTAATTACTATAAAGACACCCTCGCCGGTATTGTCATTTTCCTGATGTTCCTGGATTTTGTCCAGTTCGGCACCACCTGGTTTTATCGCCGCCGGAACAAACTTCAAGCTGACGACAACTTTATTATTGGGGTGGGGCAGATTTATTCGCTTCTGTTGGTTGTTGGCGTGGTTGTAAGTATATTGTCCCTGTTCAAAATTGATGGTCGGCAATTGTTTACATCCCTGTCCATCGTTTTTGCCGGTTTTGCCATCCTGACCAAAGACTATATCTCCAATATGATCAATGGTATGATCATTACCTTTTCCGGACAGCTGAGTATAGGCGACAATGTACGAATCGGACAACAGCGTGGAAAAGTGATGGATATTACCCTCCAAAATATCCATATCCTAAATGATGACGATGACATGATTTTTATTCCCAACAACCTCTTGCTTACCTCAGAAGTGGTGAACTATACCCGGCGCGTGGTCAAACGCACCAGTATTGAATTCGACATATACCTCAAACACCTCAAAACCGTGGAAGACCTTGAAAAGAAACTGATTGAGGTACTGTCTCCCTTCCAAGACCTGATAAAACCTGAAAGTTATTACCTCCGGGTTGCCGAAGTCTGCAAAGACCACGTTTCCATGAAATTTCAATACATCCTCAAAGAACCGAACAAAGACCTCGAACGTGTCATCCGCCGCCGAGCAACCCGAAGGCTGGTCGAAATCATCAGTGACCATGAAAAAACAAACGACGATTTGCCAGTGCTGCCCGACAACCCAGGCCATTCGATAATTTAATCTTAATAGGTTTCATGGTTTCAAGGTTTCAGCGTTAGAAGGTTTACGCAATCCTTTGTTAATTTTGAAATACAGTTTCAAGAATACGAACCAATCGCGTAAACCCTGAAACCATGAAACCATGAAACCTTTTAAAAATGAACAGTCTCCAACACGAAACATCCCCCTATCTCCTCCAGCACGCCCACAACCCCGTGAACTGGTATGCCTGGAAACCTGAAGCTTTTGAACGGGCAAAACAGGAACAGAAACCGATTTTGGTCAGTATTGGCTACAGTACCTGCCATTGGTGCCACGTGATGGAGCGCGAGTCCTTTGAAAACGAGGCGGTTGCAGCCATTATGAACCGCTTCTTTATCAACATAAAAGTGGATCGGGAGGAACGGCCAGATGTAGATGCGATCTATATGGAAGCCTGCCAGATTTTGACGCGTGGCGGCGGGTGGCCGCTCAATTGTTTCCTGACACCGGATGGGAAGCCATTTTATGCGGGCACGTATTTCCCGCCAAAGGCCGCCTACAACCGACCTTCATGGACGGATTTGTTGACGCATATGGCCGATATTTGGGAAAACAAACGAGATACCGCGCTGGAACAAGCGGAGCGACTTACCGGGTACATCCGCAAAGATGCCCCGCCTGTTGTGTCAGGGCCTGAGGTCGTTTCCCAACAGACAGATATAAAAGCCATTTTGGCGCAAATAAAAAACCAATTTGACCCGGCGGAAGGCGGCTTTGGTGGCGCACCGAAATTCCCATCCTCTATGGCCATCCAGTTTTTGCTGGAAGGTTTTGGTGCGTATCGCGACCCTGAAGCGCTTCAACATGCCTTGTTTTCCCTGGAAAAAATGATTTCAGGGGGCATTTACGATCAAATAGGCGGCGGATTTTCCCGCTATGCCACCGACAGGGAATGGTTGGTGCCGCATTTCGAAAAAATGCTCTACGACAATGCTTTGCTCATCAGCGTACTGGCTGACGCCTATAAACTGGTGGTGGACGAAAACTTGGGGTCAGAATCTTTAAAGCGACAGTATGCAGGCGTTTTTCAGGAAACGATTGAAGAAACCCTCGCCTACATTGCACGGGAAATGACCAGCCCGGATGGTGGATTTTATTCGGCGCAAGATGCGGATTCGGAAGGTGTGGAAGGAAAGTTTTATGTCTGGGACAAGTCAGAGATCGAAACACTGTTGGGCAGTGATGCCCCCGATTTTTGCGCCTACTACGATGTCACCGAATCGGGTAATTGGGAGGAAAAAAACATTTTACACCGACCTGCCAATCCAAACCAGCACACCTTATACTCTACACAACGTCAAAAACTACTGGAGAAACGCTCCAGCCGCATCTGGCCGCTGCTCGACACCAAAACGCTGCTCGACTGGAATGCCCTAATGACCTCCGCCTATTGCAAGTCATTTACAGCCTTGGGCCATGCATCGTATCGGGAAGCTGCCGTGCGGAACATTGCCTATATTATGGAGCATTTGCGTAATCTCGACCTTTCTAAAGGTCAGCTGCCTTTGTTAAAGCATTCAATTTCCCAACCTTATGCGTTTTTGGACGATTACGCCTTTTTTATTGCAGCGTTGACGGATGTGTACGAAATAACCTTCGATGAACAGTATTTGCACCTGGCAGCGCAATACACAGGGTATGTGTTGCTAGAGTTTGCAGACGAAGAGAATCCCCTGTTCTTTTTTGCAGGTAAATCCCAGGACGACATCATACTCCGAAAAAAGGATATGTATGACAATGCTACGCCAGCGGGAAACAGCGTCATGTTGCACTGTTTACAGCGGCTAGGCTGGATGCTCGACCGGAAAGATTGGCGCGATAAAGCCAGCCAAATGATAGAGGCCATGCAAGCATCGGTCGATAAATTTCCGCTTTCTTTTTCCAAATGGGCCGCAGCTATGCTTCATGATGTCATTCCACCAGCTGAAATAGCCATTGTTGGCACAGATGCATTGGAAAAAGGCATAAACCTGCAAAAGGGTTTTCTCCCCAATAAAATTATTGCAGCCAGCATGGAGGAAAATAATACAATTCCCTTGCTTGCGGGCAAGAGCGGCGGCACAAAATCTTTGATTTACCTGTGCCGAAATTTTGCCTGTCAAAAGCCTTTTGTATCTTTGGATGAATTTTGGGATAACATGAAGCATTATTTCCTGGTAATTTTTGTCCTGTTGTCTGTGCCACTTTCAGCACAACAAGTGCCCCAATACAGCATGTACAGCCTAAATCCTTACGCTTTCAATCCAGCGTATGCGGGCATGGAAAATACGCTGGTTGCCACGGGGGTGTACCGGCAACAATGGTCGGGCCTGAAAGGAGCGCCGGTTACCCAGCACATCAATGCTCATTTGCCACTCTATGCCATTAGCAGTGGTATTGGAATACGCGTTGAAAATGACGTTATCGGGGCCCACAGCGTTAGTCAGGCAGTGCTGAGTTTTGATTATCAGCTTCAGGTAGGGCGCAATGCTATCCTTTCAGCTGGCCTCAGCGCAGGCTATTTACAATATGCTTTGGATGGCTCCAAGCTTCGAGCGCCGGAAGGAACGTATGTAGATCCTGACTTTTCCCACAACGATCAGGTAATTCCTGTAGGAAAAGAGCAAATAGGTGCACCATTGTTCGAAGTCGGTGTATATTTGCAGGCCAACAAACTTGAAATAGGGGTTTCTGTTCAACCAGTATATGCTTCAAAGTTGCGTAAAGGGTCTGGAAGTTTTGGTGTTAAAGCCGTGCAACATGTTTTTTTTTACACGGCATATTCTTTCAATATTGGTGAAAATCTTTCCATTAAGCCATCAGTTTTAGTTAAAACTGACATAACGAAGACACAAGCAGAGATTTCAGCAGTTGCTAAGTGGCGTGAAAATATTTTTGCCGGCCTTGGGTTCAGAGGTTTCGCAAGTAATTCAAAAGATGCGGCAATTTTATTGGCAGGGTTAAAACTTAATGAGAAGACAACATTGGCCTATGCCTTTGACGTTCCTCTTTCACCTTTGAATACCGTGAATCGCGGAAGCCATGAATTGCTCCTGCGGTACAGCCTCAACAAACCGATTGGTATCGGAAAATTGCCGCCAGTGATTTATAATCCGCGCTTTTTTTAAAAAGTTTAGAAATAAAAAACTGCTTTTTCTAACCTTGAACAAACAAGAAATGCGACTATTCTCGTAGCACAGGAATGTCGTTTCAGAAAATAAAAGATTGACTTTTGTCAAATAAAGACCTTTTTCGAAATAAAAAATTGTTCGGCACTCAATTTGCAAGTCCAAGGTTTTCAGTCTTTTCTTTTGAAAAGGCGCTTATTTTGCCGAAATAAATCTCTGTTGAATACAATCAAAAGTTAAAAAGTCGTTTGTGAGGGTCTAATTCAACCTCAGATTCAAAGGGTAGCGAATTTTATTTGGAATTCTTTTTTCCTTTAGTTCCAATCATTTCTACCTTTACGATCACTTTTTTCCAAATCGCATAATTAAAGTAGGAAAACATCGGGTGTTAAAAATGAAAAAACTACAGCATTCTACACTGTTACTGCTCCTTTTTGCAGCAGTTCTCGCGTCATGTGGCCGTAAAGAAGGCGGCCAACTGATTGGTGTCACCAATCGCCCTCAATGGAAAGGTATCAATCCTTATGGGATGGTATACGTTCCCTCAGGTACCCTGCACATTGGTACCGGTGATGAAGACATCAGTCGCTCTCTCGTATCGCGTCCGAAGTCCATTTCGATCCAGGGCTTCTTTATGGATGACACAGAAATTACCAACAATGAATACCGTCAATTTGTAAAGTGGGTCGGCGATTCGATTGCACACCGCAAGTTGGAGCACATTGTTGAAGAAACTGAGAATGACCAACAACCACCAGAAAACCTGCTCGATTGGGATCAGGACATCGACTGGAAAGGCGACGCTGAAGAAGGCGACGGAGCATTGGAAGACATGTACTACCAAGGCAACGAACGTTTCGCTGGTCGTAAAGAAGTCGACGTAACCAAACTGGTGTTTGAATTCCAGTGGTACGACTGGCAACGCGCTGCCCACGATCGCAACGGCAACCGTACCAGTTTTATCCACCGCGAAAAAATCAAAGTTTACCCCGACACATTGACTTGGATTCGCGACTACGCGTATTCTTACAACGAGCCAATGACCCGGAACTATTTCTGGCACCCTGCATTCGACGACTATCCTGTTGTCGGTGTAAACTGGAAAATGGCAAAAGCATTCTGCTACTGGCGTAGTAAGTTGTGGGGCATGTACGGTGAAACAGAAGAAAACACCGAAGATTTTCGTCTCCCAACTGAACACGAATGGGAATACGCAGCGCGCGGTGGCCGTGATGAAGCACCATATCCATGGGGCGCTTACTATACCCGCAACGCTAAAGGATGCCTTTTGGCTAACTTTAAGCCAGGTCGTGGCAACTACCCTGAAGATGGCGGCCTGTACACGGTAAAAGCTGATGGCTACTATCCAAACGATTACGGCCTGTATTGTATGGCTGGCAACGTTTCGGAGTGGACAGAAACTGCCTACTTTGAAAACTCCTATTCTTTCATGCACGACCTTAACCCCGACATCCGTTACGATGCCAAAGAAGAGGACGACAAAACCGCCAAGCGCAAAGTTATTCGCGGTGGTTCCTGGAAAGATGTAGCCTTTTTCCTGCAAACAGGCAACCGCTCTTATGAATACCAAGATACCACTAAGTGCTATATAGGATTCCGTTGTGTATTGACCTTCTTGGGTCGCTCCATCAACGACTTCTAAACTTGCTTGGTGATTATTTAGGCAGACAAAACGCAGCGAATGCTTTTCACTTTTGAAAATTATTTCTGTGTTTTGTCCACCATTTTCAAAATCAATCAGTTACAGTCATTTTTTTCGCCACTTTTGTTCCTTGGCGATTTGTACATTTGCCCCGCTTTAGAAAACAAGCGTAAACATCGAACTGGAAAATTTTCTCTAAACTGTTAAAAAGTTTAAAAACAATGAGTTTCGTCAAAACCAAAGGTTTTAAGTATTTTAAAAATCTGATGATCGGCGTAGGCGCCGCATTCGTGCTCGCAGGAGCCCTCTTCAAACTCGAATCATGGGAATTCGCTTCCGAAATGCTCATCCTAGGTATGGGTATTGAGATTTTCATCTTCCTCATGTTGGGTATTGTCGGTCCTGATAGCGATTACTACTGGGATAAACTGTACCCAGGTCTCGCTGATTACGAATCTCGTATCCAGCCACTGACTTCCGGCGCAACCAACCAGCCTGACATCGTTCCATTGCACGGCGACGTGATCGAGCGCCAACTAGGCGGTATGCTCACAGAACTGCAATCCATGTCTAAAAGCATGGGCGCATTGAAAGCGTTGCAGGAAGTAGATTTCTCTGGCACACAAGAGCAAGTGAAAGCTATGAGCAACTTCTACACCAAGTTGAATGAAGCAATGTCTGACATGGCTAAATCTGCTGACGACGTGAAAGCGTACAAAGATCAGATGGCTGGCCTGAACAAGAACCTCGGTTCGCTCAATACCGTTTACGGTAACATGCTCGCTGCTATGTCAAACATCGGTCGTCAATAATATTGGCCGATTGACATTTGGTTTCCTAATTGTTTCACATTAAAAATTTAAAGACTCATGTCTATACCAAAGGAGCCGCGGCAACTCATGATCAACCTGATGTATCTGGTGTTGACTGCGCTGCTGGCACTGAACGTATCTGCCGAGGTAATGAATGCCTTCTTTTCGCTTGATAAAGGAATGAAAGACAGCGGTGTTATCGTTGACCGTTCGAACGAAGCGATGATGCAAAGCATTGAAAAGCAAGCAGATGCTTACAAAAATGAAAGTAACGAGAAATATCGTCAGAATGCGAAGAAAGCCAAAGTGGTAGCTGACGACTTTATCGCTTATATTGAGGGTCTTCGCGCCGACCTTTTTGCAAAGGCTGGCGGTCCGAATCCAAAAGTTCCTGGTCAACCTAAAGACATCCGTAACAAGGATTTGACCACGCGGATGTACATCAATGATGGTCTTGGAGCACAGATTCAGACAAAAATTGAAGAAACCCGTGTTGCATTGCTTGCTTTAGCGGACAACGACAAGGTAGTTGAAACGCAATTGCCACTTCGGGTTGAAGAATTGCCAGAAGGTGTAAAAGCCAAAAACTGGTCAGAGTTTAAGTTTAAACAAATGCCCGTTGCTGCTATTTTCCCCATTTTGGGCAAAATGCAAAGCGATGCAAAAAACTCTTACTCTTCTATTCTCAATTACTGTGTAACTAAAGTAGGTGGTGAGGACATCAAATTTGATAAATTCACACCTGCATTGTCTGCCGAGAAAAACTATGTTATCTCTGGAGAAAAATACGTTGCAGACGTTTTCCTGAGCGCGTACAGCACTTCTGCTAACAATATCAGCATCAACGCGAATGGTAGCAATATCGCTGTCAAAGAAGGTATTGCACGTTATGAAGCTGGTACAAGTGGTGTTGGTGAGCGCACCGTAAAGGTGAGCATCAACGTGAAAAATCCACTTACTGGAGCCACTGAAACCTACTCTAAAGACTTCAAATACGAAGTTGGCCAGCGTTCTGTTGCTGTTTCACTGGATAAAATGAATATCTTCTACATTGGTGTTGAAAACCCAATCAGCGTTTCTGCTGCGGGTGTTTCTTCCAATGAAGTAAAAGTATCTGCTACTGGCGTAAACGTCAAATCTAATGGCGGTGGCAAGTTTACAGTTACTGCAACCACTCCCGGTGAAGCTACCCTTACCGTTTCTGGTGGAGGCGCTTCTCAAACCTTCCAATATCGTGTAAAGCGTATTCCTGACCCAGTCCCACGTCTCGGAGGTAATCCGAAAAACAACGGTGGCATGATGGGTAATGGCGAGTTTAAAGCACAAGGTGGTATTTCTGCCATTTTGGAAAACTTCGACTTCGATGCTAAATGCGACGTTGTAGGTTTTGAGTTGACTTATTTGCCGAAGCGCCAGGATCCAATTACTTCCGTAAACGCGGGCGCACGTTGGAACAGCCAGTCACAAGATTTTGTGAACAAAGCAAAACCAGGCGATGCATACTTCTTTGATGAAGTAAAATGCAAATGCCCAGGTGACCCTGCTGCCCGTAACATCGGTAGTATTGCTTACAAGATCCGTTAAATTTTATACTTGATAGATTGGTTGGCCCATTGATTCGTTTAAGAATAAATCTGTAGGTCAACCAATCTAACATTTTGAACAAACCACTATTTTCAACACTAATCAACCCAAACTGCGCTATAGTCATGCAAACATTTATTAAATGGACTTGCTTGTGCCTGCTCCTGCTTATGGGCAGCGTAACAGCTGTAATGGCCCAAGACCCGGAAGAAGTCGAAACCACGCCAACTACTGGCTCGGAATCGGAAGTTCCCATGCTGGATGATTCTGGCGAAGCACCCATCGACGATGTGGTGAAAAAAGAAATAATGGGCGAGCGCAAGGTGCTTCCTTACCAACCCATCCGCGAAAGCGATATTTTTTGGGAAAAACGCATCTGGCGTATCATCGACGTACGGGAAAAAATGAACCTCCCGTTCGCATACCCAGAAGAGCCTTTCTTCAAAATTCTTTCTGAAGCGGCTACGAAAGGCGACCTTCCTGTGTACAGCACAGACGAAGATGGTGCCAAATTTAAAAAGCGCCTCAGCACAGATGACGTGCTTTCCATGCTTTCCAAAACAGATACTGTTGTAACTTTTGACCCTGAAACATACGAAGAGAAGGTTCAAATCGTGCGCAACGATATCAACTGGGAAGACGTGAAGCGTTTCCGTCTTAAAGAAGTTTGGTTCTTCGATAAAGAAACCTCTACGCTTCAAGTGCGTATTCTCGGCATCGCGCCGATGATCGACGTGCGGGACAACGAGGGCAACTTCCGTTTCGAAAAACCCATGTTCTGGGTTTACTACCCACATGCCCGTGAAATGTTCGCACGCCACCGTGTGTTCACGATGGGCGGCAATACCAATGCTACCATATCATGGGAAGACTTCTTTGAAATGCGCCACTTTGCGAGCTACATTTACAAAGAGTCAAATGTATATGATCGCAAACTGGAAGAATACCTGCAAGGCGTTGATCTATTGATGAATTCTGAGAAGATCAAAAATGAGATATTCAACTGGGAGCATGACCTGTGGCAATACTAAGCCACAACTGCCTTTGAACAGTTTTTGAATAAAAAAGATGAGCCATTCCAATTCAGGGATGGCTCATCTTTTTTATTCAAAGATTACCTCTGTCGCCCCATACCCATATTTATGATGGTATTCATTTTTGAACTTCGCTACGTTTGGGTTTTCTTTTAGCCGCGCAGCGATTGTTTCCCGGAGTTTGCCTTCTCCCACACCATGAATGATAAATACGCGGGGTGCACCAAGTTTAATGGCTTTGTCTAGGAACTGCTGGAAATGCATCATTTGGATGCGCACGATCTCACCTTTGTCCAAACGAGCGTGGCCATTCAACAAGTTTTGAATGTGCAGGTCAATTTCTGGGACAAAGGTGGCAAAAGCCTCCGGGTCGAAAGGGCGGTAAGGGGCGGAATTGCTTTTTTGAGGTTTTACTTTCTGCTTCTGTTGTTTGGCATAATCCTGTAGGTTTTCGCCGGCTGGCGACTCCGTTTTTTCAAATTTGTCAAACATGACAAACTGGTATGCTAAAACATTCAGGATGGGTGCTGTAAGCAAACTGTTGAAAAACTGTTTGGGCTTGATGCGCAGGGTGTGTTCCAATAGATCATCCAATCCCTCCGTAGTAATGCGCTGTAGCGCCAAATAAGCCTCTGGAGCGTCGTTCAGGTCGTCGGAAAGAAAGTCACCAAGCTCCATGGCAACGGCTGCCGGAATTTTTTCCTCAACTTTCAGGATGTCCCTTGCTGTAGAGTACAAATCAAACTCCATCAAGAATTCGTGCTGGGTGTCATTGATGACCCAAACCTTGTAGCGGGAAATGGTTTCATCGCTGCCTGGCATTGGCTCAAAAGCCAATTGAATGCCTTTGGGCTTCAAGATATGGTACTGGCTTTTGAGTACCCGCCGCGCTTGCGCTTCGGGTTCCTTTTTTCCCACTAAATATGGTTTTGCAGCATGGATGGGTTTAGGATCAGTATAAGGAATCAAATCCTCTTCAAAGGCAGGTATTGTGAAGTCTGGATCATCGTCTAAACGAATCTGCAGCATGGTGTCGTCCAGGCGGGCCGTGACAACGCCACTTTCTCCTGTAAAACGCAATCGAACGCGGGTGCCGATGGCCAAAAGCATATTTTTGGTTTTAGTATTGTTGAAACTGTTACTTTTCGCAAAACTAACAATTGTAGTCAAACGGCTAAGCACCAAAATGGTTTTCAATATGAGCGATTCAACCACTCCCGTCCGCTATCTTTCCATTGATTTTTTTCGGGGCGCCACCATTGCGCTTATGATTGTTGTCAACACCGCGGGTACCTGGGAACACGTGTACCCACCATTAGAACACGCTGTATGGCATGGTTGCACGCCCACGGACCTGGTTTTTCCTGCTTTTATGTTCATTATTGGGGTGTCTATGTGGTTCGCTTTTGGCCGCTTTGGACACAAATGGTCGGCTGAAGCGGGGAAAAAAATATTGAAGCGTGTGGTACTGTTGTTCTTGCTCGGCGTTTTGATGTACAAGCTACCTTTATTCTGGCGCGATTGGGATACCGCGCGTATCATGGGCGTTCCTCAAAGGCTGGCTTTGGGCTATGGCATTGCTGCGGTGTTGGTATTAAACCTGAATCGAAGGGCCTTGATATGGACTTCCGTTGGGATTTTGCTTGCATATTGGGCTATTTTGTACTGGTTTGCCACGCCGGGTGGCGATCCATATTCAGCGGAGTTCAGCGCTGTGTTGCGCTTGGATACATGGTTGTTCGGCGCGGAGCATTTGTATAATGGTACAGTAGCTCCAGGCGTGCAACTTCCGTTTGATCCAGAAGGGTTTTTAAGTACCTTGCCCTCCATCGTCACGGTAATATTGGGCTGGCTTAGTGGTGAACTGATGGCCCAACGCTCCAAACAAAAAAGTTTGCTGGTGCGCGACCTGCTTGTACTGGGCTTGATATGCGGTTTTGCCGGGCTTGCCTGGGATCTGTTTTTCCCAATCAATAAGAAGTTGTGGACAAGCTCTTATGTACTGTACGCGGGCGGGCTTTCCATGATATTTTTGGCGGCCAGCGTCTGGCTGATCGATATACAGAAATGGCGGAACGGCGCGAGTTTCTTTTTTGCCTTTGGTGCCAATTCGCTGTTTGCCTATTTACTCTCTGAGGTACTGATCATTTTTTGGTACAGCATTGTCTGGGAAAGCCCAACGGGCAGGGTTAATTTGCAGGAATGGATTTATCAGACTATATTCATGCCGATAGAGGGCGGGAACTTTGGTTCCTTCCTGTTTGCCTTGAGTTATATGCTGCTGTGCTGGGTCGTGTGCCGCTGGCTTTTTGTCCGTAAAATTTACATCAAAATCTGACATGTTACAAACCCGTTCGCTTCAATTCTCTTACGCGCCAAATCGGCAATTCGCGTTCCCCGATCTGACTTGCAACCCCGGAGAGGCCCTGCTCATCACGGGCCAATCGGGCTGCGGGAAAACCACCTTGTTGCACTTGATGGCGGGCATTTTGCGGCCACAGTCTGGCACTATTCAAATTGGCAACACCATGCTGAACCAATTAACCGCTACCGAATCGGATCGTTTTCGTGGGCAAAGTATAGGGTTGGTGTACCAACGGGCGCATTTTTTAAGCGCGTTGTCGGTGCTTGATAACTTGTTACTGCCCGGCTATTTTGGTCAAAAGCCGAATACCCGAAAGGCGATTGCTGAACTCGGTGAACAGCTCGGCATCGGGCATGTTTTGGATCAATTGCCCGCGCGCCTGAGCATCGGCGAGCAGCAGCGCGCCAGCATTGCGCGCGCTTTGGTGAACCGCCCCCAGCTTATTCTGGCAGATGAACCTACCAGTGCCCTGGATGACATCAACTGCGATGTAGTGATACGCTTGCTGACCGAACAGGCACGTGCGCAGGAAGCGGCGCTGGTGATTGTGACGCATGATGGGCGGTTGAAGGAGGTGGTGGGGAGGCAGGTGGCACTATAGGGAGGGGGACAACGCATTAATGAATTGCCTCAGTGGCTTAGTCGTTATGTTTTTGGTTGACGCTCCATTTGTTCTCGCAGGCTTTTTCTTCTGGAATAAAGAGCTTCTGCGTACCCAAATATCAAAGGCAATGTAAGTATAAGAGAAAATATGGTCAAAATGACCAATATACCGTAATCATTGTCGTGGGACGTTCGATCCCTAACACCACCCATAACATCAAAAACGACTTTATGTAAATTCAATATGGTCAAGGTTGAAATGATCACGCATATCGGCATTAACGTCACCGTTAAAATATGATGCCCGCTCAACTTTGTAAAGCGGCCTAGGAAGTCCTTTAACAATGCCAACCGCCAAGCTGCAACGATGATAAGAAACCACACATTCATGGTATTGGCTGTGTCTAGGGAAAAGAACCTTTCGACGGGGATGGCATAAAAAATGGCCGGGAAGGAAGTTAGGCTGATATAAGTCAGCACCCTGAAATAGCGCCATCCCTCGATTCGAAAAGGCAATATAATGAGCCAGATAAATGCCGCTAGCGCAAAAATGTAGATCACAGAACCTAACCCTGCATGTTGCAATATACTGGCCCTGCTGTCGTCCCAATAGCGGCCCATGCCCACGATCCAGGTGCCGATCAGCCCGACGATGAAGTGTTTTGCGGTGAATTGCAGCATCTCTTCCCGAGTCAGTTGGAAGGTTAAAAGCCTTATGATGGTGTTGAATATGCTCATGCCAGGGTATATTTTACTTTGTTTTTGAGTGTTTGTTTAAACTTGCTTTTTCGCACTTGCACCGCTTCTGTGGCGTAAACATTGCGCATCAATGTTTGAAAATTACTTTCCAGTGTTTCTACGCTGAAATTTTTTGGCGTAAATGTTACGTCAAACAAGGTGCATTTATCCCAATACTTTTCTGCCAAGAGCCTGTTTTCTTGCCGAAGCGTCGTGTACAGCCCTGTGCCTGGAAACGGGGTGAGAATCGTGAGTTGCACTTCTGACAAATTGCTGTTTTTGATAAATTGCTCGGTTTCCTGGAATGTCGCCTCGGTGTCGGTGTCAAACCCAAGAATAAAACAACCATTCACAGAAACACCAGAAGACTGAATTTTGTCAATAGCTTTCAGGTAGTTATCATATTGTCGGTATTTCCAGTCGTTTCTGTCAATTCCTTTCAACCCGATGGGGTTTGAAGTTTCAAATCCGATGAGCACCTGGGCGCAATTGGAAGCAGCGAGGAGGTCTAATAGTTCGTCATCGTAGGCTACAGAAATATCGGTTTCTGTGAACCACTTCACGTTATAGCTGGCAAAAAGGTGCAATAGTTCTTTCGACCATTTCTTGTCCACAAATGTGTTGTCATCTGCCAACTCGATAAAAGGCCGATCCCAAACTTCAAATATTTTATTCAACTCTTTTTCGATTTGAGCAATGGGCTTCTTTTTATACGCGCTGATGGTTCGGGAAGCAGCGCAAAAACTACAGTTTAAAGGGCATCCCCTGGTCGTTTGAAGGGTTAGCCGATTGTACTTTGAAATATCGAGCAATTCGTATTTCGGTATTTTAGCGGCAGAAAAATGAAAGGTGAAATCCCTGTTCGATAAAGAACTGTAAAATGGTTTTAAGGCGTTTTTTTCATAATCGGCCAGTAATGTTCCCCAAATTAGCTCTCCTTCTCCTTGTATAACGCTGTCGGCAAATGCACTTGCTTCATTTGGAAGGGCCGAAACGTGCAAGCCGCCAATCACCACTTTAATCTGCGCCTCCAAAAATGTCAAGTCATGTGTAACCATCTGATTGATGATGTCCGAAACAAATAACTGTGCATTGCCGTGTTCGCCAAGAAAGGCATTTAAAGCACATCCCATTTCCAGGTTGCTCATGAGCCAATTGAATTGTGTCGCCGGGATGCCACCAAGCTGATGGGCAACATCTAAAAGACAC